>Ga0335075_10001284_pt1 | contig 41586 bp, 37 predicted proteins | sample Lox_Sample_24_FD_206723 | JGI IMG/M metagenome (GOLD analysis project Ga0335075, IMG submission 206723) | Soil microbial communities from Loxahatchee National Wildlife Refuge, Florida, United States - Lox_Sample_2.4 | ecosystem: Environmental > Terrestrial > Soil > Wetlands | place: USA...
GCGATCGGGAAAAGTAATTGTCGTTGGCTCCTTCCCTGGCAGGAGGACGATCGGGAATTCTCGGTGTCGTTGATGGGGAAAAATAATTGTCGCTTGACACCGGCATGACGCCGGGGTTCTTTTTGCGCTGATTGAAGAACGCTATCGTCAATCATCCCTTCGTTGGGATGACGGTTACATATCCTGATTTGAGCCACTCCTTTGGCCAGTTTTTTGGAAATTCGTCCTCGACCTCTATCAAGCCGCTCGGATCAGGGGAGCCGTCAGGCAGCTTCCGTTTGTGCTGCCGCTTTCTCCATCCCTCGCTCGCCTTGTAGCGCGCATGGCTCCAGCCGTAAAGCGTTTCCCAGCCGTCCTGGTGGTTGAGCCAACATTTGGAGAACCCATGACTCCGGATGAATTGCTGGGCGGCATCGTTGAGGCGAATATCATTCGGCACCTCGTAGAACTCGATGCTGCAATCGTAATCATCACAGCTGATCCGGTCGAAGTCGAATGGGCAAAGCTCGTACAGTCGCTCCTCGAAGGCATCCTTCGTCCGGTAGTAATCCTCGTAGGCGTTCGCGAACATTTGGTACAGGGGCAGTAGGTCGGCGTCAGCATGGCCGAGAGAATGGCAGATCTGGGCAAGATAGTAAAGCATGGACTAGAAGTCTCACCTCGTTCATCTGCAAATCGTGCATAATTCCGTGCATCGATGCCGTAAATAGCTGGCAGCTAACTGCTTATGCGAGCAGGTGGCTAATGGCGTAGATCACCTCTTCGGGATAGCCGCGCTCGCGAAGGATCTCGGACCCCTTGAGCGGATGATCGGGCGGATTCGGCCAGCGTTCATAATCGAAATCGTGCAGCAGTCCCACAATGCCCCACATCGCCTCATCCTCGCCGAGCTTGCGGGCATAGGCACGCATTGCCGCCTCGACCGAGAGACAGTGGCGCACGAGACTCTGATCCTGCACGTACTCGTTCAACAGCGCGAAGGCATCGGCTCGATTCATGCGGGACACCTTTTGGAAACTTCCAGGAGCGTTATTGGGGGTGTTTCTTCTGCCATTGTTGAGCGAGATGGAGGGAGGCGAGCTTTTCGAGATCGGTCTGAAAGCCGGAGACGTTTTTCCAGGAGGCGATGGCGGCCTTGTGCTCGCCAAGCATGGCTTCGGCCCGGCCGCGGAGCAGGCGAGCCGCGGCGCGATCGGGGTGTCTCGGGTAGTCCTCGTCGAAGCGCGTCCAGGCGTTGAGCGCGTTCTGCCAGTCGGCCTGGGCCTTTTCCACATCGCGCGGGTGCGCTGTTGCGCCGACTTGCGTTTGCAAGTCGAGACGGGCTTGCAGCTGCTCGGCCTGTTCCTGCGCGCACAGGGCGAGCTGGTAATCTACTTCCGGCTTGCGGGCGACGGCGGCGTAGCTATTCAGAATAATGGCAACCGGCAAAGCGGCGCTATCCTCCCAAGCCTCCTTGACCTGCTGTTCGGCCAGCTGACGCTCCCGTGGCTGCTTGGCCCGATACTTGCGGGCATAAACGCTGGTGACATGATCGAGCCATTTCTCGGCTTTCGCTTCCAGATCGACGGCGTTGGCTCGCTGCACGAGCTGTTGGCGCCAGCTCTCGCGCTCACTGACCAGCTCCGGCACCACCGAGCTGTAGCGGCCACGCAAGAGCAGGTCGCGCGCGCGGCCGGCATCCATCGTCGGAAGATAGAAGGAGGCCATGAACTGGCCGAGCACCCGCTGCCCCAGCTCGCTGTGCCGTGGGAAACGCCGCTCATCTCGGAAGAAGGCAGGCAGGACGTTCCACGGCACCAGATCACGATAGAAACGTTTCATCCGGGATGTGGTATCCACGCCGCCCTCTTCCTCGGGCAGAAAACGCTGTACCAGGGTGCAATAATCCCTGGCGACGACCACGGGGAACGGCTTTTCGACCCCGGCCGAGCAGGCGACCTTGACGCGCTCGTAATCCGCCGCGGCATCGGCGGCGACGCGAACGCGCAACGCCGGAGCGAGCAGCTTGTCCTGTAAATAACGCATGCGCGGCGACAACGCCGACAGCGGAGGGACCAGGTGCGCCTGTGCCGCGCGCGCCTGCTCCGCCGTCACGGGGTATTGGAGCTTCTCGCCGACGTGGAGCTGAGCAAGGTAAGAGAGGCAAGCTGGGAAATCAAGCGGCAATGCCAGGTATTGGTACTTCTTGCCGAGGTGGAGCTGGGCAAGGATTTCAGGCTGCTTGCGCGCCTGGGCCAGCGTGGCGATGCCCTTGCCTTTCGGACCGGGCAACGGCAAGCCGAGCCGCGGATCGAACAGGTAGACCTCTTTGTCGTCGCCGACCACAACGGCGCACGCCCACAGGCGCGTGCTACCGGAGCCGTTGGGAATGTGCAGGAGAAAACCGAGCAGCTCCGGCTGGGCAGCAGCCGGGTCGCCGAGCTGTTCGAGCAAGGCCAGGAAGATCAGGGCGCGTTCCAGGGCGTTGCCCCAGCCGCGCCGCACCACAAAGGAGGGCGGGGCCGCAGTGTTGGTGGGACCGGCGTCCCGCCGGTCCTCTCCTTCTCGTTCGCGCAGACGCACCTCGCGCATCACCCAGGCGAAGGCCCGCGCCGCCTGGTCCAGCGGCTTCTCGCGCACGAGCTGTCCGCCTACCTTGCCGCGCACTCCCTTGACTTCCAGAGTGCCGGCCACATCGCGCATCAAAAAGCAGCGGAACAGATGGTGCTCATCGAGCTTGCTGTAATGGCTGCTCTCCACCTCGCTCAGCTCCTCATCGCTGAGACTAAGCTCGTCGCGGAGCCAGGTTTTCTGATCGTTCGTCAGCGCCGGCGGACGTCGGGCAGGTTTGTCGCTCAGCTCGGCGTTGACCTCTTGCAGAGCCCGATGGCAGGCCGTGAGGTCGGTCTGACGCGTCAAATCCTGCCGCGCCGTGTCCAGGCCGTTTTCGGTCGCCTGTCTGCCGCCGCTGGAATTGCCGGTCGTCGGCGCCGAGGGGCCACTGAACGCGAAGTAGAGGATGACGATCAAGAGCGGGAGGAGCGGCGCCAGCCAGATCCAGATCATGTAATTGAAGAGGAGCTGCTCCCGTTTGCTCATCGTCGGCGGTTCATCGGGCTTCATGAATACGTACTCTTGGTTCCAATTCTCATACGGAGGGATCGAGGGCGCGGCGCAGGCGCAGGCAACACGCGATCAGGGCCGGCAAATCGTCCAGCGCGATCATATTGGGGCCGTCGCTGAGCGCCTCGTCGGGCCGCGGGTGCGTCTCCAGAAAGAGACCGTCGCAGCCGGCCGCCACCGCCGCTCGCGCCAGGTACGGCACCATGCGGCGATCGCCTCCACTTTTATCGCCGGCGCCGCCTGGCATCTGTACGCTGTGAGTGGCGTCAAAGATCACGGGATAGCCGAGATCTTGCATCCACGGGATCGATCGCATGTCGCTGACCAGTGTGTTATAGCCGAACGTCGCGCCGCGCTCGGTCAACAGCAGTCGGCGATTGCCCACTTCCTCCATTTTGCCGACGACGTGGCGCATGTCCCAGGGCGCCATGAATTGCCCTTTTTTGACATTCACCACCCGTCCCGTGCGACCGGCCGCCTGCACGAGATCGGTCTGCCGCGCCAGAAACGCCGGGATTTGCAGCACATCGCAAACTTCGGCGACCGGCCCCACTTGCTGCGTCTCGTGGATGTCGGTCAACAGCGGCAGTCCGGTGCGCTCCTTGACGGCGGCCAGCGTTTTCATGCCCTCGCGCAGTCCCGGTCCGCGGAACGACTTTCCAGAGGTACGGTTGGCCTTGTCGAACGACGCCTTGAACACTACCGGGATCCGCAGCTGCGCCGACAGCTCGGCCAGCGTCTCGGCGATGCGCAGCGTCAGATCGTGCGATTCGATCACGCAGGGACCGAGGATCCACAACAACGGCCGACCCGCCCCACACACGGCGTCGCCTACTTGCACGGCTTGAATCGTTTTCATATGTGTACCCTCCTTGGCGGGCCGCTTGCGGCTTAGCGTGAACATCGCTAAGCCGCAAGCGGCAATCAGGTCTTCAGCGCCACCGGCAGCGGATCGATCTTGGCGGCGAGGATGAAATCGTTCTCCGTCAATCCGCCGACCGCGTGCGTGGACAATTCAATAACCACATTGCGATAGCCGGTCAGATGCAGATCCGGATGATGGTCCTCGGTCTCGGCAACTTGGCCGACGCGGTTGAAGAAGTCAAGAGCGGTCGCGAAATCCTTGACGCGCCATTCGCGTCGGATGCGTTTGCCGTCGTCGCTGGGCCGCCACTGCGGCACGGCCTGCAAGTGCTCGCGCACCTCGTCGGCGCTCAGGGCCGGCACGCCGCCCTCGCAGGGCCGGCAATGTCGCTGTCTCAGATCCGTTGTGCTAACTGTCATGTCTGGCCTCCTCCTTTCGCGGTCTCGTCGAGCGTGCAGTCATTTTAGCGAAGGCCGCCCTCCGGATCGATTCTTTCGACACAATCGGCAACAAACGCGAACCTCCGCTTCGCTGCTCCTCTCTAGTAAAGCGCAGTCGGGCCTGACTCATGTGTGGGAGCCTTCGGCTCAGTCAACATCTCCCTGGCCGCGAGCCATCGTTCGGTCAGGGTCTTCACAATTACCCGATGGGAGAACCCATGATTTTTCTGTACACTGCCTTGCTGCTCCTCGTCGGGGTGGCCCATTTCCTGATCAAGCGCCGGGTCGCCGCTCTGGAGAAGAAATACACCGGCGTCGTCAAGGAAGCGGACGACCTGCTCCGTCAAGCGAGCTACCGCGACGGCAACACCAACCGTCAAGATCCTTATCAGAGCGCGAAACGGCAATATAAGCTGGCCATGCTTGCCGAGAAGCGCGACCGCATGGAGAGCGGCTACACCCGCTGGCACCGTCGTGCCGAGAGTCTGGGCAAGCTGCGTCATCGCCTCCGCGCCTGGAAGGGCCGCAAGCTGCCCTACACCTTCGGCGCCCTCGATGTCGCTTGCGTGATGGGCATCGTCGATTACCTCGGCGCCAACCATTACCTCAACGCTCGACAGGTCGTCGAATCGGTGGCGTCGCTGTTCACGCGTTAACCGAGGATCATCCGGCCGCTTGCGGCTTCGCCCAGGCCGCAAGCGGCATAATCGCTTCGTCCGGCCCGTCCCTCGTCCGGTTCCGCCTCACGCCGTCATTTGCGCTGGCTTTCGGCGAGAAGCTCGGCCGAAGGGAAAGGATGTCCGCCAGAATCGCGCCGGTGTCGGCGGCGATCCGCGAACGCCAGGGAGAGAGGCAGACGTGAGGCACACAGGCAGTCTGGCTGTTGTGTTGCTGGCGCTGGTTCCGTGGTCATCAATCTCGGCGAATCCGATCCGCCGGCTGCCCGAGCTGAACCGCGTCAACCGCCAGATCGGAGGCCGGGTCCTCGATTACACGCATCACCACGGCAGCGACCGGCGCATCTGGTCGGACTCGCTCCAGCAACAACGCGATCTCTACGTCTACCTGCCGCCCCATTTCGATCCGAGCCGGCAGTATCCTCTCCTGCTATGGCTTCATGGCCTCGCCCAGGATGAATCCACCTTCCTCCACGACGTGATTGTGCCCCTGGACTCGGCCATCATGGCGGGACAGCTGGCGCCGGCCATCATCGCTGCCCCCGACGGCAGCGTGAGCGGCACCGAGTGTTTCTTAAGCGCCGGCAGCTTCTTCCTCAACAGCGAGGCGGGGCGGTTCGAAGACTTCCTGATGATGGACGTATGGAATTTTCTGATGTGCCACTTCCCCATCCGCCCGGAACGAGAGGCACACGCCGTCCTGGGAGTCTCGATGGGGGGAGGAGCCGCCTTTAACAAGGCCATCAAGTACTCCGGCTGTTTTGGTATCGCCGTCGGTGTGTTCCCGCCGCTGAATCTGCGCTGGCAGGACTGTCATGGCCGCTACCGTGCTCCTTTCGACCCCTGCTGCTGGGGTTGGCGGACCGATTTTGTCCACCGCCGCACGCTGCTGGCCCGCTTCTACGGCATCCCCATTCGTATGAGCAAGATCCTCAACCCGCTGTACAGCCGACGAAATCCTGAAACGTTGCCCGCCCTCATCCGCAACAATCCGGTCGAGATGCTCGACCTCTACGACATTCACCCCGGCCAGCTGCAATTGTATGTGGCATATGGCAGCAAGGATCAGTTCAACATCCCCGCCCAGGTTGAGAGCTTTCTCTTCGTCGCCCATCAGCGCGGCCTGGAAGTCGGCGTCGGTTACGATCCCAACGGGAAACATGATCGGGCCACGGCCGAGAGGTTGATGCCGGGCATTCTCGACTGGCTGGCGCCGCGCCTGGCGCCGTTCGCGCCGGACGCGCCTGCGCCAATTCCCCTCATCGTTCCGGGGCCGTGTGGGACGCTTCAGTCCATCCGCGGCGTATCGCCGCCGCTTCTTCCGTGAGCCAGGCACGCGGCGCTCCCTTGGCCAGCGATTCCACCAATCGCCGGGCTTCGGGCGTGTTCAGTTTTCCGGTGGCTTACCCTTGAGCGAGCCTATATGCACTGCCAATCGCTCTATCTCCTGATGCAGCGTCTTGACCTCGTCGATAGTGTCAAGTGTCCGCTCAAACTCCGTTCCGTCGGTATAGGTAATTTCGTAGATGAAGTTTTCCACAAGTTCGAGTAATCGAACTTGGGGTTTTCAAGGAACGCCGTCGCGTCGGCGATGGTCTCGAATACTTCTGGTTTCGACTGTCGTTGGGCGAGGAGGCGGATTTCCTGCGGTAACGCACCTAACGCGCCGCGTACTCGGTCCACGTAACTGTCGAGGCTAACTTCGCCAACAAGTTCCTGAAGCGTCGCCGCGGCGCTCTGCTTCTTTTTCTTGTTCAGGCCGCGCACAAAGGCGCCCGCGAGTTTCGCCTTCTCCGCCTCCGGAAATTTGTCTGGGTACTCGATCCGCAGGGCATGCTTGTCAAATGCCGAGACGATCTTGGTTTTGGGGATGTAGAAGAGGTCGATTTGCCTGTTTTGAACGAGAGCGCGGGCGGGTGCGGTAAAATCGCCGCCAGCGATGATTCCCAAGAACCGGGCCGTCGGATGAACATCGCGCATCGGCATCAATTTGCCTGTGTCATCCCGAGCCTTGTCCTTGGAGTGTCGTTTCCCACGCCTCCAGAAGCACTCGAAATAGGCTACGGGAATCCCCAACCTCTCGTCTGTACCGTCAAGCTCCATCACGAAATCGTAATCGATTTCGTTCCCTTCGATGTCCGTCCAAATGATTTTGTCGCCTTGCCTTGCCTTCCGGGCACGGAAGCGATTATCCAGGTAGAGTTTCAGCTGGTCTGCCACTTTTCGGAGAAGAGGCAAGACGAAGAATTCTTCAAACCAGTCGCCGACAAGTTGGCTGAGTTTGTGACCGGCAGAAGCATGTTCCCTATCCGCCATATTAACCCTCGACCCACAGCCGCCCCTCATGGAGAGGAACCTTGTGCTTGCGGTTCTTCCATTTCGTATTGCGATCGCGCAGTTTTTCGAACCTGTAACTTTTGAACCCAGCAGCCACGGCGAGCTCACCCAACCAGCGCTCTATCGGAACATGGACCCCATAGGGCGCGGAGTCCCCGACGACGACGCAGACACGGCCGCCAAACCGCGTTACTCGGCGCAGGGAGGCCCAGACTTGTGCAAGGTCATGGAAGTAATGGGCTATCATGGCATGGTATGGATTCTTCCCTCCGTGTTTTTCCTTAACGGAATTCAGCTCCGAACACACGCGCGTCAATTCTTCCGCGATGGGCGCTACCTCCCGGCTCTTGAGAATCGCGCCGCTGCGATTGGCGAAGGCGGCTACATGCTGGGTGCAGCTGCGGACCAGTCGTTGTCGAATGCTCGTTTGCAAATCGCTCCAGCCGCTAATCTCACCGAGGAAGGTCATTTCCAGCCGCGTTGCATCGTCGTAATCGTAATTGTTCGCGTAAGGCGGCGAAGTGATGACGAGATCTGCCCATTTCTCCGCGACGCCCTCACAGGTTCGGGCGTCGGACGTGAGCACCCGGCCGCATGGACCTTTGCCCTGGAATTGGCGGGAGCGCATGTCGGCAGCCATCAATTCTATCCGCTCCTCAAACGCCTGGAATGGCTCCTGAGGTTTGGCTTTGGACTTCTTGGGAAGGACGTATTGCCACTGAGCCGTACCCACCGGCGAGCAGAGTCGGAGGACCGACACGAGGGCCAGTCAGCACAATTCATAACCGACAGAGTCTTCCGCCTGCTCGGCGAGAGCTTGACGCAGAGGGTCGAGTTTCGTGAGGATTTCACGCGGAAAGCATTTGCTGATGAGCGAAGGATACCCCGTTGCTATCCCCTCTTTGACTTTTGCCGTATCGAGGATACGTTTGCCTAACTCGCGGAATGCGGCAATGTCCTCGCGCCAGGCCAGCTTGGCCCGAGCAATCCTGGCGACGAACGGATGAGCTTCTAATCCCAGCCCTTCGACGCCTTCTCGTTCTGCTTCGAGAATGACTGTGCCTGACCCCGCGAAAGGGTCCAACACCCGCACCTTTCCTGCTTGCGTTGCCGAATGGATCAACCCCCTTACCCACTCGGCGGAGAACCCCGCGGAGTAGCGAAACCATCTATGAATCGGCAATCGCATGTTATCCACTAAGGAACCACTTCGGCCATCGCTGCCGGCATCGGTTCCCTCATCGAACAGAGATGGCTGTGGCACGAATGCTCTCCTGGTTTCCACATCTCCTCACGCGCCCCGCACTTCGCCAAACAACTTCTTCATACATCCCGCCACAGCATACCCATAACCGGATCGGAAAGGAAGAAGCCTTTTTCGCAGCGGTGGAGAGTTGTTTGCTTCCGGCCCGCAGGATACGATGGCAACCATCGCCAAGTGGACCATCAACCCGCGATTCCCGGAGGCCGACATGCCACGCCAGCAAACCTCATCTTCGCTCACGCGCCGTCGATTCCTGCAACGCTCCGCTGCCGGGGCCGCCCTGTTCGCCGCTCCCGCCGTGCTGTCGGCTCGTTCGCCCAACGAGAAGCTGAACATCGCCATCATCGGCTGCGGCGGCCGCGGCGCGGCGAACATGAACGAGATGCTCAAGGAAAACATCGTCGCCCTGTGCGATGTCTCCGAGCCAAATTTGCTGAAAGCCGCCGCAAAGGCGCCGCACGCCAAAACATTCCGCGATTACCGCAAGCTGTATGACACGCTGCAAGAAAGCGATTTCGACGCCGTTGTCGTCAGCACGACCGAGCACACGCACGCTTTCGCCACGCTGCCGGCGCTCCAGCGCAAAAAGCACGTCTACTGCGAGAAGCCGCTGACGCACAATCTCCGCGAGGCGCGTCGTATCATGGAGGCGGCGAAGAAAGCGCATGTCGCCACGCAGATGGGCACGCAAATCCACGCCGGCAGCAACTATCGCCGCGTTGTCGAGCTGATCCAGGGCGGCGCCATTGGCTCGGTGCGCGAGGCCCATGTGTGGGTGTCGCGAGCCTGGGGCCGGCAGAGCGAGGAAGACGCCAAGTCGCATCACGATCTCTTGTGGACCGGGGAACGTCCGAAAAACGAAATGCCGGTGCCGCCCGGACTCGACTGGGATCTGTGGCTGGGACCGGCGCCGCGGCGTCCGTTCAACAATGTCTATGTGCCGGGGCCGCGCTGGTATCGTTGGTGGGATTTCGGAGGCGGCACGATGTCCGACCTCGGCGCGCACTGGATCGACCTGCCGTTCTGGACCTTGAAGCTCGATGCGCCGCGCCTCGTCGAGGCGAGCGGTCCGCCGTCGCATCCGGAAATCGCGCCGGCCAGCATGTCGGCAACGTTCCACTTCGGCCCACGCGGCGACCTGCCCGAAGTCAAGCTGACGTGGTATCAGGGCACGATGAAGCCCCAATTGTGGAAGGAGAGCAAGATCCCGCAATGGGGCGACGGTGCTTTGTTCATCGGCTCGAAGGGCATGCTGCTATCCAACTACGGCAAGCACGTGTTGCTGCCCGAAAAGGAGTTCGCCGATTTCAAACGTCCGCCCCGAAGCATCGCCGACTCGATCGGCCATCATGCCGAATGGCTGCGTGCCTGCAAGACGGGGAATCCGACGACCTGTCCGTTCAGCTACAGCGGCCTCCTCACCGAATCCAACCACCTCGGAAACATCGCTTACCGCGTAGGCAAGCGTCTGGAGTGGGACGCCGAGGCGATGCGCATCCGCAACGTCCCCGCCGCCGAGCAGTATCTCGGCCGTGAATATCGCAAGGGCTGGCAGCTCGGCTGATTCATCGTGGGAGAGGGTTGCGCCGCCATGCACATCGTGTCCGTCAATGTCGGTCCGCCGCGCGAAGTCGCCTGGGGCAACGAGGTGGTGCCCACCGGCATTTTCAAACAGCCGATCGACGGACGCGTGGTGCTGCGGCGTCTCAACCTGGATGGAGATGCCCAGGCCGATCTTTCCGTACATGGCGGACCCGACAAGGCGGTCTACGCTTATCCTGTCGAGCATTACGCTTACTGGCGCGAGCAGCTTCCCGACCGCGAGCTGCCCCTCGGCATTTTCGGCGAGAACCTCACTCTCGCGGGGCTGACCGAGGACGCCGCCCACATCGGCGACGAATTGCGGATCGGCACGGCGCGTCTCGTCATCACGCAGCCGCGTCTGCCCTGCTTCAAGCTCGGCATCCGCTTCGGTGATCCAGCGATTGTGTCGCAATTCCTGGCGAGCAATCGTCCGGGCTTTTACCTGGCCGTGCTGGAAGAAGGCGAAATCGGCGCGGGCGATCCAGTCGAGCGCGTCCACGAAGACGAGAACCAGCTGACGGTGACGGAGCTGCTCCGCTTGATGGTCCACGACAAGACGAACACGGAGCTGATGCGCCGCGCGCTGCGAGTGCGTCACCTGGCGGCGATATTGCGGAAGAAATTTGAGAACCGGCTCAGGACATGAGCGACGAAGTCGAGCCGTTTACGCCGCTGCGCTCTATGAATGGACAAGCGGTTACAATACCGGAAGGCAGTAACTTATTCAAATCAAGCCAGCGAGCCGTTGGAGGTGAGCCATGTCTTCACGAAACCCAAGCGACTCCAAATCGCGGCCTTTCCCGTGGCCGTGTGCCGACTGTTACACCCTTACGGTGGCTCCGACCGTCATGGATTACACGGCGAGGGTCAAGCATGATGGCGTTGTGTATGACCTTCGGCTTCTTTCACTGGAGGTTCCTCGCTGCCAAACCTGTGGCGAGACCTACATTACCACCGCCGTCGATGAGCAAGTCCGCGACGCCTTGCGGTCCCTGCTGCAACTGCTCACGCCCGCCCAGATACGGAGGGGTGTCGAGAAACTTGGCCTCAAACAGCAAGAGCTGGCGGAGCGTCTGGGTGTCGCACCGGAGACGCCGCCGTGTCTTGTGGGGCTTCGTCGCTTGCTCGTTTCGCCGCTGATGATAACCAATGACTTCGCTGAGATGCCGCCTTTCCGGAACCCGCCGACGACGACGCAACACCGTCGCGCAACGCTGGTTTAAGGCCCGCCGCCGATGACGCAACGCCGACGACGCAACACCGTTAGCGCTTCTGGAGAAAGCAGCTGCGGTAACGCGCCAGGTAAGCAGCGAAGGCCGGCCCCAAGCCGGCAATTTCCTGTTCGGTCATTGGATTCCCTCCCGATAACAGAGTTATCGGCCATCAGGGAATCCGCGCTGTACCGCTAAGGTAGTCGCGAGGCGGCGTTGCAGCAGTTGGCGGACGTCGGTGTATTGCCAGTGGTGGTCCTTGAGGAGCTCCTGGAGGGTTCGGACGGCACATCCGGAGGCCAGGGCGATGGGTTCGACAGTCTTGCGCTTGAGGTCGGAGAGGAGTCCGCGACAGTAGGTGTGTAAGGGGGTGAAGGTCTGGGTGTAGCCGCAACAGAACAGGTAGGGCTGCAAGAAGTTTTCGAGGGCGGCTCCCAAGGCATCGAGTTGTTCCTCGTTCATGGCGTTGGCCTCCTGGCACGGCTCCGCCTATTCTCAGACAAAAACGATTATGGACAAGCAAGCCGTAGCGCTGTACAGCTAACGAACTCGTCGAGCTTGCTCAGGAAGCGCGAGTGGTCCTTCGCCGTCATCGGGGCTGGCCCACCAAGCCCAGGGGGTGCCTCGCTCCCTTGACGCAGGTCCGCCAGCAGGTCGCGTAGCGCCAGAGCCGAGCCGATGTCGCTCTCTGTGAACGGGATCCCCTTGGGGCCGAGCACCCGGGCCTCGCGAGCCAGGCACCGCGCCGCCAGCGGGATGTCGGACGTGATGACGATGTCGCCCGCCCCGGCCTGTTCGGCGATCCAGTCATCGGCCGAGCCGAAGCCGGATCGCACGACCAGCTCGATCCGCGCATCCGCTGGCACCCGCAGCGGGGCGTTGGCAACGACTTTCACGGTCATGGCGTAGCGCCGCGCGACCCGGTAAACCTCGTCCTTGACTGGGCAGGCGCCGGCGTCGATGTAGATGGTATGCATGACTTGCATTATGGCAGCCGGCGCGGCCGCTGTCACGGTATTGGCCTTGCTCGCGTGCCGGCCTTCTGCGAGCAATAAGAGGGCGGCGCAAAGAGGACGCCCTGCGAGGGAGGCCGAGCATGACCCTGCTGCTGAGTGTCCAGGATCTGTCCAAGAGTTACGGCCACCGGCCGCTGTTCGCCGGCCTGTCGCTGGACCTTCGCGCTGGCGAGCGAGTCGGCCTGGTCGGTCCCAACGGAGCCGGCAAATCGACGCTCTTGAAATTGATGGCCGGTCGCGAGGAGCCGGACGCCGGCACCCAGTCGGTGCGGCGCGGGGCGCGGGTGGGGTACGTCGCCCAGGACGATGTGTTCGCCCCGGGAGAGACCGTCCGGACCGTGCTGCTGTCCGCGCTGGCCCAGGAGCCGGTTGAGGAGCACGAACGAGAGACGCGGGCGGCGGCCATGCTGACGAAGATGGGCTTCGCGGACGCCGACCAGCCTGCGGACATCCTCTCGGGCGGCTGGCGCAAGCGGCTGGCGTTGGCGCGCGAGCTGGTCCGCAAGCCCGACCTGCTGCTCCTGGATGAGCCGACCAACCACCTCGACCTACCAGGAATCGCCTGGCTGCAACGCCTGCTGCGCGCCGCGCCCTTCGGCTACCTCGCCGCCACCCATGACCGGGCGTTCCTGCGCGCCGTCGCCGACGAGGTGATCGAGATCAGCCGGGTCTACTCCTCCGGGTACTTCCGCTGCGCCGGCTCGTACGACGACTTCGTGCTCAAGCGCGAGGAGCTGCTCGAGGGCCAGGCCAGCCGACAGGAGTCCGTCGCCAACCAGGTCCGCCGCGAGACGGAGTGGCTCGGCCGCAAGGCCGCCGCGCGGACACGGAAGGCATCGTCGCGTATTGAGGATGCCGCCCGTCGGCGCGAGGAGCTGGAGGAGCTGAAGTATCGCAACTCCGCCGCCGGGGCAGCGGGGATCGATTTCGTTGGCACAGGCCGGCACACACGCAAGCTGCTCGCTGCAACGGGAATCGCCAAGTCGCTTGGTGGCCGGCCGCTGTTCTCTGAGCTGGACCTGACCCTGTCACCGGGTAGCAAGCTCGGCCTGCTCGGCCCCAACGGCAGCGGCAAGAGCACGCTGCTGCACGTGCTCGGCGGCCAGCTGGCTGCCGACGCCGGCACGGTCACGCTGGCGGGCGACCTGCGCGTCGTCCTGTTCGAGCAGGGTCGGGCAGCCCTCGACCCGGCGGCAACCCTGCGCCTGGCGCTTTGCCCTAACGGCGACACGGTGATAGTCGCCGGCCGGGCGCGGCATGTGGCAGCCTACGCCAAGCAGTTTCTCTTCCGCCCCGAGCAACTGGAGGTGCCGGTCGGCAGCCTGTCCGGCGGCGAACAGGCAAGGGTGCGCCTGGCCCAGCTGATGCTCCAACCGGCGGATCTGCTGCTGCTGGACGAGCCGACCAACGACCTCGACATCTCGGCAGTGGAAGTGCTGGAAGACAGCCTGGAGGAGTTCACCGGCGCCCTGGTCCTGGTGAGTCACGACCGCGAGCTGATGGACCGGCTCTGCACGGAAGTCGTCGGGCTGGACGGCCGCGGCGGGTCGGCGCTATACGCCAGCGTCGAGCAGTGGCTGACCGCGTATGAGCACGCCGCCAAAGAAGTGGCGAAGCCTGCCGCGCTACCGGCCCCGCGCCGGGTCGCCCCTCTTCCGCCGCCGAATCCGCGCAAGCTCAGCTACCGCGAGCAGCAGGAGCTGGCGGGGATGGAAGGTGCGATCCTCGCAGCCGAGCAGACCGTTGCCGACCGCGAGGCGGACGTGCAGCTAGCGGCGACGGTCGGCCACGTCGTCCTGGCCGAGGCATGCCGGGCGCTCGACTTGGCGAAGGTTGAGGTGGAGCGTCTCTACGCCCGCTGGCAGGAGCTGGAGTCGCGGCGCGCCCCGGCGTGACGCACTGGTAAGGATGAAGCCCTGGTCCGGCACGCGGGAGGTCAGCTTGGAACCGGACTTGCGGTTCTGATGGCAACAAGCGATATCTTTCCTTCACTCACGTCCTCTGACTTACCCGGGGGGAAGGCAATCCCACCCAGTACACTGCACTGACTTTCCGCCTTGATTCCCGTTGCACGTCAGTCGGACGCACCGAAATAAGCTCGCTTGGCCTTGGGGATCATCACCCGGCGGACCGGTTGAGGTTGGTAAGTCCCACGTTTCAACCGCAGACGCAGTCGTTCGAGCCTGCCGTCGAATCCCTTCGGAACTCTCGGGCGGTCTCGCCATCCACGCCTGGTGCTTTGAGATGGGAGCGTGCCAGTACGCGTTCGGCAGCTGTCCGCAGCCATTGCGGGTGGTGCATCAGGTCCATCAGGTTCCGCGTCCGCAGCTCGTACGGGTTCGTCGGAAAGAGAGGGACACTGGATTCCCGGTGCTGCTTGTGCGTGCCGGATTGCTCCCACAGCCTTCGCTGGACTTCTTTCACGTTCATCGAGAACCCTCCCGATTAGGCGGTTCCCGAAAAATAACTATCCCATAGAACGGCTCCTGTCGCCCGATGTCGAGCAGGAGCTTCGTCATGGAACTGACAGACACCTTGAAGCAGTATGCCCTCACTACCGCTACTGCACTCCACGGCAGTGATCGCCGACTCTTTATGGCTCGCACCGTCCAACTCCTCGGCTCCGGAGGACACCGGTTGGCCGAACAACAGCTGGGATGGAGCCGGGCCACCATCCGCAAGGGCCTGCATGAGCTTACCTCGGGGATTCGCTGCCTGGATGCCTTCTGCTTGCGGGGGCGCAAACGCAGCGAGGAACACTTGCCTACCCTCTTGGACGACATCAAGGCTCTGGTCGATGGCCAATGCCAGACCGATCCCACCTTCCAGACCCAGCGTTTGTACAGCCGACTTACCACCGCCACGGTTCGCAAAGCGTTGATCAAGCAGTTTGGCTACCGCGGCCGCGAGCTGCCCAGTGAGGAAACCATCCGCTGCAAGATGCATCAGTTGGGCTATCACTTGATCAAGGTGCAGAAGTGTAAGCCCAAAAAAAGATCAAGCAGACGGATGCCATCTTCGCGCATCTGAAGGAGGTTCATAACGAGGCGGATACGGCGGATGACATCCTGCGTTTGTCGCTGGACAGCAAGGCTTCGGTGAAAATCGACCTGTTTTCCCGAGGTGGCCGCAGCTGGGTCAAAGTGGCCGCAGCCGATCATGATTTCAAGCCGCAGGCCACGCTGACGCCCTTTGGCATCTTGCTGCCCCGCTATCAGGATCTGTTCCTGTACTTTGTGGTGTCGAAAGTGACCAGTGACTTCATGGTGGATGTCTTGGAGCAGTGGTGGTCGCACAACCGCTACCGCTTTCCGAAGGTGCGGACGTTGCTGATCAACCAAGATAACGGGCCAGAGAACCACAGCCGGCGGACGCAGCTCCTCAAGCGTATCATCGGTTTCGGGCAGAGTCAGGGCTTGACGATCCGCTTGGCCTACTACCCACCCTACCACAGCAAGTACAATCCGATCGAGTGGTGTTGGGGCATCTTGGAGAATCACTGGTCGGGGGTGTTGCTGGACGAGATTCCCACGGCGTTACGGTTTGCGCGGACGATGACTTGGCATGGTAAGCATCCTCTGGTTCAGCTGATCCGCAACAGTTACCGAAAGGGGGTAACGTTGACAGCAGCGGAGATGAGGCGACTGGAAGGGCAGGTTCAACGCTTGCCTGGGTTGGAGAAGTGGTTCGTGGACATTCCTCCAAGTAACTGAAACAGCCTCTCTGCGCAGACTTGGGATAATTATTTTTCTGGAACCGCCTTATCGATTCCGGGAGTCGATGAAAACGAAGAAAGACAAAGACCCCAGGAAGGGAAAACCGGCCTAACCTCACCCCGCCGGTGTTTCCCTTTTGATGCCGATCGTGTTTCCCATCCCGGGTTCTCCCGCAAATGTGGTGATGGGCAGTAGAGGGGTGCCGAGTGGGGATGGACCCAGTGTATTATACGCGGATTCCGGTCACTCAGGCCATCTGAACGACATGGCCGCACCAAATTTGCGGGAGAACCCCATCCCGATGCCGATTACCACCCTGCAAACGTCGTCATCAAATGTCCGAGTCACGGCTTTGCCTCGACACTCGTACGCCTCTCGGTGCTAGGATTACTTGCGGCCTTCGATGCGGTGAATGTCATCTCTCGGAATCAGCTGTCGCGGACGACTCAACGCGAGAATGCCTCGGCCGGTAGAAAGTCACCGATTACGTCATACAGGTTGTACCGTCTCCCCGTCTTCCGCAGACACGCCTCTTGAGCCGAGAAAATAACCGTCTCGCCGGCATCGATTTCTTGCCAAGTGGGAAGGCGCGTGAGGGCGAGCGCCGGGTCGCGCATCACCGATTCGTGGTACTCGCGTCCCTGAGCGATGAGCCAACCGCCGTAGCACTCCCAGGCATTCTGACTGCCCAGCAGAGGCTCCTGCTGGTACACGAGGTTCCACAGCGTGCCTCGGTGGAAGACCGACACATCGTACCACATGGTATTGTGGAAGGCGGCCAGCTTTGCAAAGCCCCAGCTGGAGAGGTGCGCCACGAGTCGCTCCGCGAAGGATTCGCAATCGAGAGAAATCTGGCGGCACTCTTCGATGGCTGACCAGAACTCGTCACGTGAGAGCCAGGGAACTGACCGCGCCATCGGTTCGCCCTTCTTCACTCGACCAGATGCCTAACATCGGTTCCAGCGTAGAGTATCAGGTACTCCTCGCACTCCGCTGATTCGGCAAAATGGAGGATGTCTTTTCCGACGTTCTCACCCATCTGCACACGCTCGTTTGGAGGAAGCCACGTGACACCGTGGGCACCGGATGACGACCAGTCGGCGAGTTCAAGATGCTGGCCATTGGCATCAACGGTAAGCGATGACCCACGCAGAAAGGAAAGACGGACATAATGCTCGCCACGGAGCAGGTCATACCCGGAGTGGATGATTTCTGTCTTTTCCTCACGCAGGCGGGCCGAAATCCGGAAATGAATTCCAGGCTCATCGAGCCGTTTCATCGGTTGACGAATTCCGTGCTTGAGCGCGATTTCAAATGGTCGAGTCATCCGATATTCGACCACCATCTCATCACCGCGCACTTCGGAGCGGGTGACAGAGGCCAGCTCGGGGTCAAGCCGTGGCCATCTCAAGACCACCGCCACGACGAGAAAAAAACCGAAGCAGCCGAGGATAAGATAGCGCTTTTTCATGGGGCGCAGCCCAGCTAGAATGTTTTTCGAGCGCGTGTCCTCATCCGATAGTTCATCCGTACGACGCCTTTCTGTCAAGCGAAAAGGGCAAGGCGATGGTGGACTTGCACTACGACCCATCGAGCCTGTGCGGGCCAGTCGATATGCATGTCGTCCGCTTTCTGGAGAAGTATCGGGGGAATAATCTCGACCCATCCTATCTGCTCCACATCTCGAGGTGGCACGGAGGAATCCCCGGCAAGCAGTATTTCGACGCGGAGGACGGTAAGACGTACCGGCTCGGCCGGCTCCTCACTTTGGTGGACGAGGAATCGGAGTTGGAGCCGCCGTTCAGGCCGTCATGGGCCTTCCCCAATCGCGACATCCGCGTGGACTGGAGCGTCCTGACGCTCATCGACCAGGAGGGACCGAGCTGCCGCCATTTGTTCGGCGGCGAAGAACTGCTGCCGTTCGCTGCCCTGTACTGGGGTACGCGCCATCCTGACGGAATGAGCCTGACAGACGGCAATGTCAACCTGCTCGGCTTCCTGTACGAACGCAAGGAGCAGCGTCCGCGGGTCGTAGTTTGGCTAGCTCTTGAGGCTCAGCAGGACTACTGGCGGTGGGAAAAGGCGCTGGAAGCGTGCGGTTGGGATAAGGAGGAACCGGTGCCATACAAGGATTTCACAGTCCCGGTGGCTCCGAACTTTGACATCTTCTTGACTCTCTTGCGCGCCGAACCGTGAGCGAATTCGATTGAGACCGTAGCACCGACGAGAGAAGTCGATGGGCATGATACACGTTCATTGGGGCAGTCACACGGGCGGCGCTCGTAATTGCCGTGCGGATGAATACGACACCTGCGAGTATTTCATACTCATCATCGGTATTCCCCTCTACCTCTCGTTTCAGGGCTGCTTCCATGTCATCGAGAGGCCGAGGGAACAGCGGGAGCGGCTGTGTGAATTTGCGCAGACCTTTCTTGACCTTCCCGGCTTGTTGCGGCGAACGGTCCTGCCGCTACGGCCCCTCTCGACCTTGAAAAGGATGTGGTTTTACTATTACTTCTTGTGGATGCTCGGAATTGGGACTGCCTCCGGCGCCATTCTCTTGTTGCTGCTGACTCTCTTCCCCATGCCGATGCCCAACGTCGACAACCTCGTCTCCATAATCGTCTGGTCGATAGCCATCGCCTTCGTGGCGGCACTCATTCCGTACCTCTTCCTGCGCCGCCCCTCGCGGAGACAGGCCCGAATTCGCAGTATCGTCGCTTCCGGATTGGGATTTTTCTCCGACCCGGCGGATTGGGCAGAGCAGATGGTCACCCGCGTTATTCCGGCCTTCGGCATCGCTGCTCCCACCTCCGAAGAACTGATGCGAAAGGCCGAGGAGCTCTTGAAGGCGAAACATTACGAGGATAGTTTGGTCGTTGCGAGAATGGCGCTTGCCCTGCTCGCTTCGCCGTTCGACCACCCTCTGGGTAAACGTGCCGAGGACATTACCGAGGACTGCCTGCGTGCAGCCACCGAGGAAGATAAATAGCTGCGAGCAGCGATGAAAGACATTAATGACCACCGCAGCCAAAACCCCGCTGGAGCAGCGGGGCTCGTGCGGGCCGACTATTTTCGCACTCCGGGTTCCCCCTCGGCTTCTCCCGGTCCTTCAGCTCCCTTAGCGCCCGTTCCAGCTCCTCAGCCGCCTGCGTATCATTGAGATTCGCACGGAGCTTCCTCAATGCTGCCTCGGCGTCGGCAATCGGCCCCTCTGCTGCTTTCCGCTCTCGTGCTGCCCGTCTTTCGCCGTCGCGCGCTCGTGGCTCCGCCTCTGGGGGACGCCGGCGCCCATCCTCTCCTCGCACTCGCGGTTCCGTTTCCGTTGCAGTCCGGCGCCCTTTCTGAACACGTACCTCCAGAGCTTTCACTTGCTCTCTCGTGGCCTGCAGCTCCCTCCGCAATGCCTCGATTTCCCGACGCAGCGACGCCAGGTCGTCGGTCTGCGGCCGTCTTGTCTGCGCAGGCGCGTCCTCTGCTGAGGCATGACCTCTGGCTGTAGATTGACCCCTCCACGTCGGACACAGCGCTGGTTACATCTTGAGGCCGTGACTTCTGATCACAAGCTTCCGCTCATGCCGACCCCCGCCGGAGGAGCCTCGCGGTTTTCTGTGTTGCCGGCTACTTCGCGCGCCCCTCCGCCTTCTGCAGCAGCGCCGCCACGTCGGCCCAGAGCTGCTGGCAGTCCGTGCGCTCCTGGGCCGGCAGTTTCGCCAGCGCCGCCGCGTCGCGGATACCGGCCAGGTCGCTGTCCTGATGCCAGTGCTTCAGCGTCTGCTGCACAGACGTGCGGGCGGCGGGTGGGCCGCTTTCGATCCGCTTCGTGTAAAGAGCCAGGTCGGCGCGGAGCCAGTCGAGGGTCTGCTTCCGGAGGCGGACCTTTTCCTTGTCGTCGAGCTTGCCGGCGTCCTCGCCCTGCCCGGCGGCGGCCAGCGCCGCGTGACAGGAGGCGCTGTAGCGGTGCTGGGCTTGTAGATCGTCGGCCAACTTGGGGTCGGCGGCGAAGGCGTGGGCGGATAGTCTCGCGGCGGCGGCGTGCAACTTTTTGGCCTGGCAGACACGGACCAGGATCAGACGCTCCGCCGCGTCCTTGGGTTGGAACTCGCCCCTGAGCAACGCGGGCAGCTTGCCCTCCAGGGTAGCCAAACGCTCGGCCTCGCGAACCCACACGGCCGAGGGGTAGGGCCAGCCGGACTGCTTCGTTCCCAGCTCGTGGGCGCGCTGCAAGGCCGCCAGGGACTCGGCAAACAGGCCCTGGCTCCTCAGGGCATGACCCAGATTGCAGTGGGCCTCGGCGTGCTTCGGGTCGAGCTCGATGGCCTTGCGCCAACAGGCGATGGCCTCGTCCCACTGGCCCTTTTGACCCAGCGCATTGCCCAGGTAATGGTGGGCCATGGCGAGCTGCGGGTCGAGTGCGATGGCTTTGCGGTAGCTGGCGATGGCCTCGTCCCACTGGCCCTTGCCCTGCAGGGCATTGCCCAGGTTGTCGTGGTAGTCGGGAACCTTGGGGTCGAGTGCGATGGCCTTGCGGAAGCTGGCGATGGCCGCGTCGTAATCCCGCTTCCCATCGCAGAGAATAGCGCCCAGGCCGTTGTAGGCCAGGGCGAGCTTCGGGTCGAGCTCGATGGCCTTGCGGTAGCTGGCGATGGCTTCGTCCCACTGGCCCTTGGCCTTCAGCGCATTGCCTAGGTTGTTGTGGGCCTCGGCAAGCCTCGGCTCGATTTGGATGGCCTTGCGGTAGCTGGTGATCGACTCGTTCAACTGGCCCTTGTTCGCCAGCGCAGCGCCCAGGCAGCAGTGGACGTTGGCCAGCTTCGGGTCGAGTTCGATGGCCTTGCGCCAGCAGGCGATGGTCTCGTCCACCTTCCCCTTGCCATGCAGCGCAACGCCCAGGTCGTTGTGGGTGTTGGCGAGCTTCGGGTCGAGCTCGATGGCCTTACGGTAGCAGGCGATGGCCGCATCCACCTTCCCCTTGTCCGTCAGCGCAACGCCCAGGTTGTAGTGGGCCTTGGCGAGCTTTGGGTCGAGTTCGATGGCCTTGCGGTAGCTGGCGATGGCCTCGTCCAACTGGCCCTTGCCGTAGAGTGCAACGCCCAGGTTGGAGTGGGCCTTGGCGAGCTTTGGGTCGAGTTTGATGGCCTTGCGCCAACAGGCGATGGCCTCGTCCACCCGGCCCGTGAAAATCAGCGCACCGCCCAGGTTGGTGTGAGCGGCACCGTTTCTGGGGGCGACCCCGACCGCCGCCTGATACCACCGCAGCCGCTTCTCCGCATCGTCTTTCTGTTTAATCGCGAACGTGTCGCCCAGCGCCATGAGCAATCCCAGGTCACCCGGTCGATGCCGCACCGCCCGCTTCAACAATTCCCGGCGACGCTCGACCGGAATAGGAGCGATTTCACCAAAAAAGGCCACGAACCCGGGCGGTTGCTCCGCCGCCTGCGCCCGGCCCGCCAGGTCCGTCATCTTGACCCCGTCTCGCGCCAGGACGGCATCCCGGACGGCGTCCCGATACGCGTCCGGGTCGGCTGCCCGTAGCACCGCCCGCAGCCAGGGCAGCTTCTCCACCCACATCCATCGGTCCAGGGCGGTCACCACCCGGTCCCGCACCGCCGACCCGGACACTCGGGCCGACGCCTCCTCCGCCGACACCGACTCGGGTGTCAGCCCGAACCGCATCAGGGCCTCGCGTACCTGGGCCGCCACGGCCGCGGGGTCCGGGAATTTGTTCTCGACCCACGTCCAGCGGAGCTGATCGACCTTGTCCAGGTCGTTGAGCACGGCCAGGTCCGCCTGGAGCCGGTCGCTCCGCCCGGACAGGTCGTCCGCCCCGCCCTCGGCCGCCCGTTTGCCGGCCGCCTCCAGCAGCACCTTGGCCTTGGCCGCGTCGCCGGCCTGCAACGCTTCCATTGTCTGGTCGAGTAGCCCTGAAACCGCCTCCGCGTTCCGTCCCAGCCGCGCATGGTCGGCGGCCGCCCGCAACGCCGCGTCGCTCTCCGCCTTCTGGGCTTGCATCAGGTAGATGCTCGTCCCCACGACCCCGCCCAGCACGGCGACCAGCACCGTGCCCGCCAGCGCCAGCCGCAACCGCCGGCCCTTGGCCTCTTCCGCCGTCTTCGTCTTGGCCGCGGCCTCGGCCAGCTCCGCCTGGCGCAGCCGCTCCTGCACGCCGTTCAGGTAGGCGGTCAACCCGTCGGCCACGGCCTGCCCGTGCGCCGGCCGATCCACCGGGTTGGGGCTCAGGCAGCGGCGGCACAGCGCTACCAGCTCCGGGTCCGCACCGCAGCCGTCCAGCCGCGCATGCGCCTCGCCCAGGTCGGCGGCCGCGGCACGCCGGAGTACCTCCAGCCGGAACTTGCCGCGGTAAAGCGGCTGGCCGGTGAGGATGGCGCACAGGATGCCGCCCAGCGCGAACACGTCGGCGCGGGCGTCGGTCGCCTCGCCGCGGGCCTGCTCCGGGGCCATGTAAGCCGGCGTGCCCAGCACCTGTCCCGCCTGCGTCTGGTCGTCGGTCGATTCCCCCGGGGCGCGCTGATCGGTGGTTTGGTTCGGGTCGGTGCCGGCCATCGCTACGGCCGGGGCTGCCGAGGAATGTTGCTCGACCGACACCGGCGGGCTTACGCCGCACCGCTCGCCAAGGTCCTTGGCCAGGCCCCAGTCCATGACCTGCACCTCGCCGAAGGCGCCGACCATGACGTTGGTCGGCTTCAGGTCGCGGTGGATGACGCCGCGACTGTGGGCAAAGCCGACCGCTTGGCAGACCTGCGTGAACGCCTGCAACAGCCGGGGCCGATCGGCGGTCTTCATCTCCTCGGCCAGGGTTTGACCGGCGATCAGCTTCATGGCCAGGAAGGGGGAACCGTCGGCCAGCGTGCCGAGGGCGTGGACCGGCGGGATGCCCGGATGCGGCAGTCGGGCGGTGATCTTCGCCTCGCGGACGAAGCGGTCGGCGGGGGCTCCGGGCAGCAGGAGCTTGAGGGCGACTTCGCGGTCGAGGCTGAGGTCGTGGGCAGCGAGGACTCGGCCCATGCCGCCGCGGGCGATGGCGCGCAGCACGTGGTAGCCGGGGACCGCCGCGAGGTCGCTCGCCGGCGCGTCGGCAGCAGTGTGGGAGCCATCGGTGCCGGCCAAGCCGCGGACCTGGCCGATGGTGGCAGACGGGTCGGCCGCACCGAGCGAGTCGGCGGGAGGCGCAGGAAGATCCGCGGTCACCTTCGGGTCGTGCGGCTCGTTCATCACTTGCCCGCCACCTCGGCGGCCCCCTTCCTCCTCGGATGCGGTCTCTTGTGGGCTCACCTTAGGGGGATGAGCAACTTGGATCAATACGGAGATCCTTCTGACGGGCGGAACGGCCGCCAGCTTTGACATTTGGGACCTGGAAAGCGGCCAGAGCGTTCGGGGCCTGATCATCCGGGCTCCCGGCAGATTCAGGGTTGTAGTGCCTGGCATTATCGGACGCGCCACGGCAGCGCAGGGCAGGGTAGAGCAGTCTTCCTAACCGGCTATCCTCATCCAAAGCACGGGCTCAACCTCTCACTTCATGACAACCGAGGCGTGAACGTGTCAATCTCCCGGTCGAGAACGTCCGGGATCAGTAAAGGCCCAGAAGAGAACATCAACCGTTTGTTGCGCGGCGGCATCTGGCGCGACGCCGCCGTCCGTTCCGCGTCGGTATCCAGACAGGTGATACCCTGCCACGGCAATGGGCCGACGCCGCGTGCATCCCAGCGCGGGATTTTCGTTGCCGGCCTGGACGGCTGCTGCGCCGTCAGCGGCGGCAGCGCCACGCTGCCCAGCTGGAGCTGCAGTATGATCAAGGCTCGCATGCGCATTGGTCCGCTCCTCCCTGTGATCCGCATTTCGGGAAGTCGCCAGCGATACGGTTGCCCCGCGGAAGCATAGAATGATCGCTATCAGTTTTCGACCTGCCCCAGCTCGAGAGGTTTGTGTCATGCCTATGCGTCACATACTGCTGCTCGTGATTGGTATCGGGGTCTTGCAAGCGAGTCCGGCTCACGCCCATTTCTTGTTCATCCGCATCCTGCCGCCGGCGGAAGGAGGTCGGGCGGCGGAGGTGTACTTCAGCGAGCTGGCAGAGGCCGGCGATCCACGTTTCGTCAACAAGATCGCCAGGACGGAGCTGTGGCTACAGCAGAAGCCGGGGCTATTCGTCGCACTCAAGGTCCACAAAGCGGCCGACCGTTTGCGGGCCTGGGCACCGGAAGAGGGTGCCGTCATGGTAGTGGGGCGGTGCGTCTATGGGGTGCTGGCCCGGCCCCGGCAGACGCCGTTTCTGCTCCGCCACTTCCCCAAGGCACTGGCCGGACCTCCCGCCGAGCTGAACAAGATGCAGGCTTACGGCAAACTGCCGCTGGAAATCATCGCCGCTTTTGAAGACGACGCCATCCGCCTGACCGCCCTCAAGGATGGCAAGCCGATCCCGAAGGCCAAATTCGTCACCGTCGATGCCCATCTGGCCAACGTCCAGCTGACAGCCGACGAGAAGGGCAGAGCGACGTGGCGGCCGCGGGTTGCCGGTGTTTATTCGATTTACACGCGCGACACCCGCAAGGAGTCAGGCGAGAGGAGCGGCAAAAAGTACGAAGAGATCCGCGATTTCGCCACGGTGGCCTTCACCTGGCCCCTGGAGCGGAAAGGCGCCGATCCGGCCGCCGTCGCTCTGTTTGAGGAGGCGGTCGCCGCGCGAGCCCAGTGGCGGGACTTCCCCGGCTTCACCGCCCGCATTCGCGGCGACCTTGACGGCCGCCGCTTCGCCGGGACGGTGACGATTGACGCCAAGGGAGCGGTGTCCTTTTCCGACGACGATCCCAGCCAAACCGAGGCCGTATCCGGCTGGGTCGAGGCGCAGCTCGAATCCATCGTCTTGCACCGCCTCCCTCGGCCGTCACCGCCCGGCAAGCCGAAGCCTGTGCTGCGCTTCGCCGAGACGCGCGACGACCATTCGCTGGGTCGGCTGCTGATTTTCGAGGGTGGTCGCTTCGCATCCAGCTATCGCATCCGGGACAAGCAAATCCGGGTGGTCAACCGCCACCTCGGCAAGGAGAATATGACGATCACCGCGCTGGAGAACGAGCGCAACGCGGACGGAAAGTTCTTACCACGCGGCTATGTGGTGCATTCCTGGGAGGCGGGAACGGGCCGGCTGCTGCGGACTGAGACGGTGCGGCAGCGCTGGTATCGGGTCGGCTCCTGGGATCTGCCGACCACCCACGAGGTGACAACCGCGGCAGACTCTGGACTATCGGTTCAGCGTTTCACGCTCTCCAAGTATGAGTTGTCGCCCAAGAGGCCCGACTGAGCATTGTGTCACGCGGGTCGTGTCGCTTCTGGCCGGGCACACGGACAAACGGGCGGTCGTTCGGGGATTGCCGTGGCCTAAAATCTGAGAAGCAACACGCCCCACGTATCGGAGATTACCGATGAAATCCTCGATCCGTATGATCTCCTGGATCCGCCTGTTGGTAATCGGTGTGCTTGTCGTCTTCGTTCCTTCCATGGCCGGAGCCGACCCACCAGCGTTGTCGAAGACAACCTACACCTATAAGTCCGTGGGCAAGACGAAGATCAAGGCCGACGTTTACCACGCCGCGGGCACCGCGGCTCAGCCCGTGATCGTATGGCTGCATGGCGGGGCGTTGATTGTCGGGAGCCGCAGCGCCGTCCCACGCCGCCTGCTCGAGCTGTGTCGTCAGGAGGGATACGTGCTGGTGTCCTTTGATTACCGGCTAGCACCGGAGGTCAAGCTGCCGGCCATCATCGAGGATGTCCGTGATGCTTTCGGCTGGGTGCGCGAGCGCGGCCCCGAACTGATCCACGCCGACCCGGATCGGCTCGTCGTCACCGGCGGTTCCGCGGGCGGGTATCTCACGTTGATGACGGGCTTCTGTATCAAGCCACGACCGCGGGCACTGGTCGCCTACTGGGGCTACGGCGACGTAGATGGCGACTGGTATACCAAACCGTCCGAGTACTATCGCAAGCAAGGTCCACTGATCGGCAAGGACGAGGCATTCCGAGCCGTGGGAGGCCAGGTGCTGACAGGCACGGAGGGCGACATGCAGAAGACACGCGGGCGATTTTACCTTTATCTGCGTCAGAATGGCTTGTGGACCAGAGAAGTGAGCGGCTTCGACCCCAGACGGGACTCGCGCAAGCTCGACTCGTATTGTCCTGTCCGCAATGTCAGCGCGGACTACCCGCCCACGCTGCTCATCCACGGCACCGCGGACACGGACGTTCCCTACGAGCAGTCGGCGGCGATGGCGACGGCACTGGCCCGATATAAGGTCCCTCATGAGCTGGTCACGGTGCCTGGAGCGGGGCACGGGTTGGCGGGTGGGGACAAGAAACTTGTGGACGACGCCCAGGAGAAGGCTCTGGCGTGCATCCGGAAGCACTTGAAGGCCAAGGACAAAGGGTTGTTGCGAAGGCCAGCGCAACACCGAACAGGAGAGCAATAATGAGCACACCCACATGTTTTGCTGGTGCCGGCGATCGGCGTTCCTTTTTGAAGATGGGTGCCGCAGCCGCGCTGTTGCCGGCCTGGTTCGTCGAGGAGTGCCGCTCCCATGACAAACCGGCTCCGGCCTCCTCGCCGAACGAGCGGCCCCACATTGCCCTCATTGGTTGCGGCGGGCGGGGACGCGGCATCGCCCAGGAGGCCAGCCGCCTGGGCAACATCGTTGCCGTCTGCGACGTGGATGCCAAGCACGCCGCGGAGGCGTCGAAACAGCTCAAGGGAGCCAAGGTCTACAAGGACTTTCGCAAGCTACTGGAACGCAAGGACGTGGACGCCATCCTCAACGGCACACCGGACCACTGGCACACGCTGGTCAACCTGGCCGCCCTCAAGGCCGGCAAGGATGTCTACAGCGAAAAGCCGCTCACGCTCACCATCGACGAAGGTAAACGCCTCGTCGCCGCCGTGCGTGAGTCGGGCCGCATTCTGCAAACGGGCAGCCAGCAGCGAAGTGATCCGCGCTTTCGCCTCGTGTGTGAGCTGGTCCGTAATGGCCGAATCGGCAAGCTGACGCGCATCACGACCATTCTACCTGCTGGACCCCATCGCGGCCCGTTCAAGCCCGCGGCGCGGCCGTCGGAGCTGAGCTGGGATTTCTGGCAGGGCCAGGCGCCCGCGCATGAATACATGCCGGAGCGCTGCCATCTGTGGTTCCGCTACTGGCTGGACTATTCGGGTGGTACCATGACCGACTGGGGCGCCCACCACAACGACATTGCCCTGTGGGCGATGGGCCTGGACCGTAGTGGGCCGGCCACGGTCGAGGGCAAGGTGCTGGTCAAGCCGGTCGCGGGAGGCTTCACCGCCCCCGCCCAGTATGAGGTCGAGTACTGCTACGCCAACGGCGTCCGTCACCGCTGCCTGAGCACGACAGCCGACACGATTTTCGGCAGCTCTGAGCGCGGGGCGAAGCCCGACGCGCTGCATCACGGCGTCAAGTTTGAGGGAGGCGACGGCTGGATCTTCGTCACGCGTGGCCGCAGCGAGGCCAGCAGCTCCGAGCTGCTCAGCCAACCGCTTACGTCGCCGAAGGTTCGGCTGTATGTCAGCAACAATCACATGGGCAATTTCTTCGACTGCCTGCGCTCGCGCGAGGCGCCGGTCTGCGAGGCGGAGATCGGCCATCGCTCGGCGTCGCTTTGTCATCTCGGTGTCATCGCCCTTCGCCTGAGACGGAAGCTGAGATGGGATGCTGCCAAGGAAGAGTTCCCGGAAGATCGAGAGGCAAACGGTTATCTGGCGCGGGAAATGCGGAAGCCCTGGACTTATGACATGATCTGACGGCTATTGCGATTCGCGAGCTTGGTTTGTCTGACCTGAGGTGTCCGCATCGACGTAACAGATAAAGAAAGGTGGAATTCCATGAACCGCAGACGATTTCTCGAAGGAGCAATCGTCGGTGCCACCGCTGCCGCCGCGGCTGAGCCGCGAGCTGCCAAGGGAGAGCCTGGCCGCAAGCCGCTGCTCAAGGCAGGCCATCAGCACCACTGCTCCGACGCCGACCTGCGCGTGCTGGCTGCGCTCGGCGTCCAGCATATCTGTAGCGACCTGCCATCGCAGAGCCTCGATGACCACTGGTCTGTCGCGGGCCTGTCGCGCCTGCGCGAGCGGGTCGAGAAGTTCGGCATCAAGCTCGACATGGTGCCGTTGCCCTTGAGCAGCTCCTACATTAGTCGAGTCGAGAATCCGCACATCCTGATGGGCAAAAGCCCGGAGCGCGATCGCGAGATCGATAACATCTGCCAGATGATCCGCAATGCGTCCAAAGTGGGCATCTCGGCAGTCAAGTACAACCTGTCCGTCCTTGGCGTCGTGCGCACCCAGAGCACGCGAGGCCGCGGCGGCGCCCACTACAGCACGTTCGTCTACAGCAAGGCCAAACAGGGACCGCCCCCCGAAGAGACCGGCCCGCTCAACGCCGAGACCTTGTGGGAGCGCATCACCTACTTCCTTGAACGGGTCGTGCCGGTCGCCGAGGAGTGCAAGGTGCGGCTGTGCTGTCATCCCCATGACCCCGGCATGCCGTGCGGCAAGGGCTTCCGCGGCGTCGAGCGCGTGCTGGGGTCGGTCGAAGGGTTGAAACGATTCGTCGGCATCAAGTCCAACCCTTACCACGGGCTGAACTTCTGCCAAGGGACCGTGGCCGAAATGCTGGAGAAGCCCGGTGAAGAGATTTACGACGTGATTCGCTGGTTCGGCCGCCGCGGCAAGATATTCAACGTCCATTTCCGCAACATCAAAGGCGGTTTCCTCAACTTCCAAGAGACCTTCCCCGACGACGGCGACGTGGACATGCCGCGTGCCCTGCGCGTGTACAAGGAGGTCGGCTACGACGGCATGATCATGCCGGACCATGTGCCCCGCATTGAGGGCGATACCGGAGGCGCGCAGGCGTTCGCCTTCGCGTTCGGCTACATCCAGGCGCTGATCCAGGTGGTCAATGCGGAACCGTAAGAGGCTCTGACAAACCCAGAGGTCGATCCGTTTTTCCTGATCTCCCCAAAGCCGTTGGCAGGTCTTTGAGCATTTCGCCCTCGGAGCAGTAGACGAGCAAGCTCGCTTGGTTGTTCGGCTGGTTCCGATCAACCGAGCTCCCGATCAGCTCGGCGACTTTTTGCACGGAAGGATTTCTTGCACAAGATCGGTTACAAGCTGTGACGTGATGGTGATCCGCTTCACGACCAACAGCAACGAGCCGGATCTCCACGCTCAGTTGTATCGTCAGCCCCTCGTCCTCGAACGAACAACGACGCTGCGTTTCCGTCTCTTCCAGGATGACAAATCAATGGGGCGAAGAGGGGAATCCATCTTCACGATCGAGGGAAAACGCCGTATGGCTTGCCCACTCGGGAGGCCGTGCCGGACTTGCGCATACCGCTGACCATCGAGAAAACGCCCGCGCTGCTCTCACGAACGGGACTGTTTGCATCGCTGGTCGATCTGACGCCGCAGCGCGGCTTGATCCCCTACAACGTCAACGTGCCGTTGTGGTCCGACGGCGCGACGAAGCAGCGCTGGATGGCGCCGGGCCGCAGCCCCATCGTCTTCGCGCCGGCCGGCGAGTGGACGTTTCCTGCCGGGACGGTGTTCGTCAAACATTTCGAGCTGCGGATCGACGAGCGCCGTCCAAACCGCAAACGTCGCCTGGAAACGCGCCTGCTGGTTGTGGACGGCACAGGCAACGACTACGGCGTCACCTACAAATGGCGGCCGGACAACCGCGAGGCGGACCTGCTTCACGACAGCAGCCGTGAAGACATCCGCATTGAGAAGGCGAACGGCCGTCGCCAGCAGACCTGGTATTATCCCAGCCCCGCTGATTGTCGGACCTGTCACACTGCCGCTGCGAAATTCGTCCTCGGCGTGAAGACGCGGCAGTTAAATGGACGGTTCACTTATCCCGCCAGCGGCGTCACCGACAATCAACTTCGCACCTGGAATTACCTGGAATTGTTCGATCGGCCCCTCGACGAGCATCAGATCGCTGGTTTGGCCAAGCTCGCCGCCCTGGATGACACGAGGGCGTCGTTGACGGACCGCGTTCGCTCCTATCTCGATGCCAATTGTGCCAATTGCCGTCGACCAGGCAACATCATCCGGGCAACCTTCGATGTGCGTTTCGAGACGCCGCTTCTCCGCCAGGGCTTGCTCGACATTCCGACCGTCAGCGATAGTCTGAATCTCTCCGACCCGCGCCTCATCGCCTGCGGCGACCCTGGGCGGTCGATGATGGCTCAACGGATGAAACGCGCGGACAAGTATCGCATGCCGCCCCTGGCCAGTGCCATCCCCGATCGCACCGCTCTCGACGTGCTGGAGCGCTGGATCAAGGCGGAGGCGACGCTGCCAGCGGAGGGACGAAAACGCCGAAGCGGCAATCGATGACGGAGCTGGGGAGGAGGCTTCTCTTGCTCTCGAGCTAATTCGGTTGTGAAATCGAGGAGGATCCCTTAAACGGCCGTAAGGAAGGCCCAACTCGGTAGGGGACTGTTCGGCCAACTCGAATTGGCGGCGCCAGCCACATCTGAGCTACAGGAAACGGTGTTCCGCCTCAATTAGGCAAATGTGCTTTGTCCCTGGGCGACGAGCAGGCAGCGACACCTGACACGTCCTGGCACGGCTTGTCTTTGCCAACGCTTCGACCGCGGCAAACAGGGGGTAAAGTCGAAAAGCCTCATGCAGATCGGGGAGCAGCTTTCACTCTTGACCGATCGCTTCCGCGATCCGCATCTGTCCCGCGCGCAGCGCGGGTCCGAGACTGGCGAGAACGGCGCTAATCAGCATTAATACCACGATCATTCCCGCTGTCGTCCACGGAAATTGCATGGCGAGCAGCGTCCCGGTCTCGACAAAAAGAAGGACACGAACCGTATACCACTCTAAGGGAATGCCAATCACCAGTCCCGCCGCGGTGCCGAGAATCGCCATGAGGAGGGCTTCGCTCACGACCGAGAGGAACACTTGCTGTGGCGTGGCGCCGACGGCGCGGAGCAGACCGAGCTCGCGCCGCCGATGCAGCACGGACAAGATCAGTGCCGTCACCATCGCCAGTAGCGAGACCACGGCGACCATGATCTCCTGGGCGTAAGCCAGGCGATACAGTCCCAGCACCATGCTCAAGATATGGCCGCGCAGCGCCTGTCGCGTCAGCACACAAAATGCTTGTTCCGTAGCCAGGGGCGATTTCTGCAAGCGCTGACGTGCCCTCTGGACATCCGCACCGGGCGGTAAGTAAACGGTGAAGGCGTCGATCAGATGAGCGCCAAACTGTTCGCGATAGCGGCGGCGGTCCACGAGAACGGTGCCGCGACTACAGGTGTAGTCCTCGACCTCGCCGAGGACGCGCAGCGTTACCGGACCTACCGCTCCGGGTAAGGAGATCGTGTCGCCCTCGTGGATGCCGTACAAGGCGGCGAAGTTCTTCGACACCAACGCGATGCCTGGCTCGCAAAGGCGTCTGAAGAGATTCAGCTCCGGCAGCGGCGGCGAGCGGTCCTTGTTGGCATTGTAAAAGCGTTCCGCATCGAAGGCGCACAAAAGGATTCGTGTCGGATTGTCGTCGCGCTGCCAATCGAGATAGCGAAAGCGGATCGGCACGACTTGCGCTTCGGGACACACTTCCTCCAATTCTCGGCGGATACCTTCCCCCATCGGCAGGTTTTGGCCGCTGATACTCAGAGGGCCCCCGGAAGTAACGAACAGCTCGCCGGTCAGCGATCGTTCGACCCAGGCGCGAATGGCCTTTTCGTTACTGACGATGAAGCCGCTGGTCTGCACGAACAAGGCGACGCCCGCGGCGAGCGTGGTCGTGACCAGCCCGGTCCTTCCCGGCGAGCGAATCAATTGATCGACAGCCAACCGTGCCGGGGTGCCGAGCCAACGCCGCGTTGTCCGTTGCAGACCGCGAGCCACCGTCAAGACGAGCAACGGCGTCGCCAGCAGCGAGGCCGCCAGGACGAGTACGAGGTTGCCGTAACTGCCGCAACGAAACGGTAACACACGCAGGACCAGGTAGCCGGGACCGCATGCGAGCAATCCTAGTACGACGGCAATCTGAAAGCGACGCACGAGAAGGCACGGCGGCGGCGGAAGACGCCGCAGCGCTTCGATCGGATTGATCGAAGCGGCTTTCAGGGCCGGGATCACCGCTGCCAGCGAGGCGGTGCCGATGCCGGCGGCGAGGGCGCTGAGCAAGCTCCAGGAATTCACGTCCAGCGTTCCGGCTTCCACAGGGAGAAAAACATCACTTAACAGGTGCTTAATGGGGCATAATCCGAAACGCGCCAGTGCCAGACCGAGGGGTAGACCAAGGAGGCTCCCTGCGAGGCCCAGCATGGCGGCTTCCCCGACGAGCAAGGCGACGATTTGCCACGGCAGCGCGCCCACGGACTTCAGAATGCCGAGGTCGTGGCGGCGTTCCGCCATGCTGACGGTCAACACGTTGGCGACCAGAAGCAGCCCCACCATCAGGGCACTGGCGCCACAGAGTCGTAAGCCCAGACGCAGGCCGGCCAGCATCTCCTCGACCCAACGGCCCTGCTGGTCCGGCGTCGCCAGCCGCGCTTTCCCGGCGAGCGCTTCGGCGACGCGCTGGTACACCTGTTGTCGATCCGTTTCTGGCTCAATGGCGAGATCGATTCGGCTGACCAGGCCGGGACGGCCCAGCAGCTCCGCCGCGTCGCTGCACGAAAGAACGAGGAGGTTCCCCATCGAGGCGGTTTCGGAGTCCTGGGCCTTGAGGACGCCGACGCGTCGTAGGTAATTGGTTTGGCCCCCCATCAGAACCTGGACCGTCTCGCGATCCGCAGGCAGCGTCTGCTCCAGCTCTTGACTGACGATAACCGTTTTTTCTCGGAAAATGAGGGTGCGCGAGAAATCGCGCGTGGTCAGCTCGCGGGTCGTGACCGTCCAGTAAGGCGATGCCTCTTCCGCGTTGAGATCCACGCCGAGGAGAAAGGCGGGTCGAAAGCCGAGATCGGGTAAGGCCACTCGCTGCAGAACCAACGGTTTGGCACTGCGCACGCCCGGCACTTTTGCTAGCTGCTCGGCCAACGCGCGCGGGACGCCGGCGTCGCCGTTGCTGACATAGAGATCGGCGAAGCCGGCCAGGGGCGTTGCCGCACGCTGAAAGGCCGTCTCCACGTTGACATCCAGAACGCTGGTTGCCACGCAGGCGGCGACACCAAGCGCGATGCTCAACAGCACGAGAGTGCCGCGAAGGCGGTAGCGCCTCCAGTATCGAAGGCTAATTGATCGATACAGCGACAGCATTGCATCCTCCCGTGGCGTCCAGACGCCCATCGCACAGATGAATAGTCCGGTCGCCGAGAGCGGCGGCTTGGGGGTCGTGAGTCACGAGCACCACCGTACGCTGACCATCGGGCAAGCTCCGCAAGCGAAGCAGAATCTCCTGAGCGTTGACCGAATCGAGATTACCGGTCGGCTCATCGCACAGGATCAGATCCGGGTCCGTCACGAGAGCGCGAGCGATCGCCACGCGTTGCATTTCGCCGCCGGACATTTGCTCGGGAAGGTGATCGGCTCGACCGGACAGCCCCACTCGGTCGAGAGCGTCGAGGGCGCGACGATGGCTTGATCCTTGGCCGGCCAACACCAGGGGGAGAGCGACGTTCTCCACTGCCGTTAATGTCGGCAGCAGATTGAATGACTGGAACACGAAGCCGATGCGACGGCGGCGCAACAGCGAGCGCTTGCGTTCGGACAGGGCTTTCAAATCGTGGTCGGCGAAGCGGATCGAGCCGGTCGTGGGAACATCCAACGCACCGAGAAGGTGCAGCAGGGTGGATTTGCCGGAGCCGCTGGGCCCGGTGATGGAGACAAATTCACCCTCGCGAATACACAAGCTCACGCCGCGGAGCGCGTGGACCATGCGAGAACCCTGGGCGTAAACCTTGGTCACGTTTTGCAAAGTGAGCATGGATTCCTTTCCCGTGGAAACATCGCCCCTCCCATCGCCTTTTCCCTCTGGGCGGCCGGGGGACGCGCGAGCACTTGAGGCCACTTCCGCGCCCCCGCTCGCTCATTCGGACATCGCTTCCGAGCTGCTTTGAATGAGGGCGTCCCTTATCACAAGTATTGGTAGGGCCGCAAGGTCAGTCTGCTTTCGCGAACGACGCAGCCTTCAGGCGGCGAGTCGGGAAACCATCCGATTCCCTTCGTACACGAGAAGACTGTCAAGAAATTGCTGGGTGCAGGCGCGCCAGTTGTAGCGCAGCGCCAACCGGCGACAAGCCGGTGGCGAGCCGGTCGCAAGCGCTTCCCCAATGGCCTGGTCGAGATTCTCGCCGAGGCGCCCCACCCCCTGGTCGTTGGGAATCACATCAACTGGACCCTCCACCGGATAGGCCGCCACCGGCACTCCCGAAGCCAGCGCCTCGATCATCACCATGCCAAAGGTATCCGTGCGGCTGGGAAAGACGAATACATCGGCCTGAGCGTACACGGTTGCCAGCTCCTCGCCGCGCAGGCAGCCCCAGTACTTGACCGCGGGATATTTCCCTTGCAGGCAAGGTAAGTGCGGTCCTTCGCCGACAACCCACTTGTGGCAATCGGCTCCGGAGCCGAGAAATGCCTCGATGTTTTTTTCCTTCGCCACCCGGCCAACGTAGAGGGCAACCGGTTTCGCCAGGGGTCGTTTGGGCCGCGGATGGAAAAGCTGCAAGTCCACGCCCCGAGACCAGCGCGCCATCGGCGTCGAAAAGCCCCTTTTTCGCAGCTTTGCTTCCAGGGTTGGCGTCGCTGTCAGGACCAGGTTCGACCGATGGTGGAAGCGGCGTAGAAAGGCGAAGCTGAGGGCCTGGGGAATATGGGCGTACTTCTGCACGTACTCCGGGAAATTCGTGTGGTAGCAAGTCGTGAACGGAATGCCGCGGCGCACGCAATAGGCGGAGAAGGCATGACCGATGGGGCCTTCGGTGGTGATGTGAACGGCGCAAGGCGGTCGCAGGACAGCGGCGATCAATTGCGGTCGAATGCCGAAAGCGAGTCGAACGTCCGGGTAAAGCGGGCAGCGAACATGGCGAAACTGCGACGGCTCGACCAGAACGACCTCGTGCCCCAGCTTCGTCAATTCATCGCGGGTCGCCCGGATCGTGCGAACGACGCCGTTTACCTCCGGCTCCCAGGTATCCGTGACGATGACGATTCGCATGCCTTGCTTCCCTTCCGGCGATTGCGCCACGATCCGCACTGTCTTTTACTCATTTGGGCGAATCTTCTCAAGCCACGCTGTCGATTTCAGTCATTGGGCCAATTGCTCTTTGCTTCCCTGGCCGTCAATGCGAGAATCCCGGCCTGTTTCGCTGGGAGGAGAGGGCGTCATGCTCGATGCCGTCATCGTGTCCGATTTGCATCTGGGAGCAGCCAACAGTCGATACCGCGAGGTGAAGCACTTGCTGGGGCGGATGCTCCGCCAAACCAGGCGTATCGTCTTCAACGGCGACCTGGTGGATCATTGGAACTTGCCGCGTTGGCCGCGCGAGCACATCGAGACGCTCGACAATCTTCGCCGGATGAGCGAGCGCGTCGAGTTCGTGTGGATCGCCGGCAATCACGAAGAGAGCAGTGCCAGGGCCAGCGCTGTAGCCGGTCTACCCTTCGTGGAGGAGTACCGCTTCGTTTCCGCCGGTGTGCCGGTGTTGTGCCAGCATGGGCATCAGTACGACAGATTTATCCACGCTCATCCGATCATGACGTGGATGGGCGATCTGGTGTACGGATTTGCTCAGGCGATCGATTCGACGCATCGCCTGGCGCGTTGCCTCAAGCGCCGCTCGAAAATTTTCCTGGCCGTCGCCGAAGCGGTTGCCGCTGGTGCCGTGCGGGAAGCTCGGCGTGGCCGCTGCGGTCTGGTGGCGACCGGCCACACGCATCTCGCGGCTTTGTCCGAAATGGAAGACGGCGTCTGCTATGCCAATACCGGCTGCTGGACAGAGAAGCCCGCCTCCTACTTGACGGTCGAGGGCGGTACGATCAAATTGCACACGGTACGTTAGGGACAGCAGCTCCTGCACCTTGCAGATGTCCTCGCCGGTCTCCAGCAGGACATTGGCCTTGAGCGCACAATGCGCCGAGCCGGTCACCGGATCCTCGTTGACCCCGGATGCGGGCGCAAAAGTCCGCGAGACGACATCATACTCCGACGTTGCCGAGCGCGCGGTCACGACGATCCGAGCGACCCGCAATGTACTCAACTGCTGGAAGTCAGGTCGCAGCGCGCACCATCTGTTCACTGCTGACTTCAACGAGCCAACGGCAGCCGGTGAACCCGACAAAACTTGGAGTAATCGTCAGGCCAGCGAGGAGTTCTGCCGGAACCGTTGCAGCCTTGACCTGCAAGGCAGGAAAGTCCATTTCGATCCAGGCGCCCTCACGCCGGCACGTGAGCCAGCCGGACTTGTTCGAGAACCGCGCGGGTTCGTTGGCCGGCAAAGCTCCGGTTTCGCAGAGCGCGTGGGCGCTGGCCAGCGTGGCATGCCCGCACAACGCAATCTCCGTCGTTGGCGTGAACCAGCGCAACGACCAACCGCCCGCAATCGGATGTACGAACGCGGTCTCGGACAGATTCATTTCGCGGGCGACGAGCTGCATCCACGTTGCGGACCGTGGCGCGGGCAACCGGCAAACCGCCGCGGGATTCCCGGAGAACGGCGTAGCGGTGAAGGCGTCAACAACGTGCAGCAGTGTACTCATGGTTTTTGGATTTCAATGCGAGCAGTGTCAAGAGCTGACGGCCACCAGGTAGACAGCTCTCCCCTGAATCCATCACTTCGTGAAACGCTGAGGCGAGTACGGCACGGGGTCAACGTGCGGCGTCCGTCCGGCGATTAGCTCGGCAAGCAGTTTCCCCGTGGCTGTCGCCAGGCTCAAGCCGAGCATGTTGTGCCCCGTCGCCAGGTAGGCATTCTGTAGCTTCGGGACACGGCCAATGATCGGCAGGCTGTCCCACGTCATCGGTCGCCAGCCGTACCACGTCTGGAGCGTCCCGCACGGCGACCCCACGGCGAGATACGACGTCGCCGATTCCCGCAGCTGCTCAATGCGGTGAGCCGGGATGGTAGTGTCGTAGCCGGCAAACTCCATCATCGACCTGAGTCGGTACCCCCTCTCGAAGGGGGAGACGCCAACCCGATGCTCGGGGAACAGCATCGGATACCGCGGACAGCGGTCCGGACGCGACGTGGTGACCGAATAGCCTTTTCCCGGCTCGATCGGGATCGGGCATTCCAGCTCGGACGACAGACGGGGGCTCCAGGCGACCATCGCGAAGACGACTCGGTCCGCCGACATCTCGCCTCGTGAAGTGGCGAGCGCGATGATGTTCCCGCGCTGCTTTCGGATCCGCTCCAGCCGGCATTGTTCGATGAACGAAACGCCTCGCCATTGCAGTCGCCGCGACCAGCTGGCATTGAGCAAATCGGGACGAACGGAGACGTCTTGTTCGTAATGAAACGCCCCTGCCAGACCGGGTTTCAGCGCCGGATCGAAAGACGGTAGTGTTCCCGGCACGAAAACTTGCAAAGAATTCATAGCTGCTGACGAGTCACTGTCACTGTGGTTGCCGCACGAATCCTAGCTTCTTGGGGAGTGACAGTGACATGTCATCGGCTCCGAATTCATTGCAAGTTTTCGTGCCGGGAACACTAGGTCCGGCCGCCCGGTTGTATCAGCAGGCGTTGGCGCGCGAAGAGCAAAACGCCGATACCCTGCACCTGCTCGGCGTCCTGCGCCATCAACAGGGAGAGCATGCCGAGGCCGTCGAGTTGATCCGTAAGGCCATCGCGCTACGGCCGACCTCGGCAACGAGATCAATAAGAAGGGCAGCGCCAGCCGCTTCGCCAAGCCGGAGCCGGGCAAGTTCACCTTGCGCAGCTGAGACCACGCAGCCGGAAGGGGGAAGAGGCTTCGTTTCCATCCCATTGACTTTGGAGAATCAACATGAACGCGATCCGCAACGTTTTCAACGCCTTCAGCAATCTGGCCGCCAGCATCAACGCCCTGTCCGGCGTCATCGACTTGGCCACCGCACGGCTGCGCCAGCAGCTTGCCCTCGGCGGCGATCTGCTCGTCCTGCCACACGACGGCGGCATGGGCCACACCGAGGAGGATATTGCCAGCAGCAATGGCGCGAACAAACGTGGCCGCAGCAAGGCCACGAGCTAAGAGAATAGCCCAGGCCGCCTCGCGTGCTGGATCCAATTCAATGCTTCGGCGGGCGCTCTTTTCGGCGGCGGTGGGGTCTTCGAACAATATTAACATCTGCGAATAAGCCAGTACCTCCGCTGCTTCCGCCGCCTTGTGTTTAGCAGGATTCTGGATGCCCTTCTCCAGCCTCACGATGTCTTCGCGCAAACGCTTCCGAGTGGGTTCCGACAGGGGATCGGCCAATTTCTCCGTCTGTTTGGCAGACCCGTTCCGCGGGTCGTAATCGCGAACCTCTGTCGTCACTTCCATAAAGGCAGCCATGCCAATGCCCTTGTACTCCTGACGATCCAGGCCCACGGCTCGACGCAAATCCGGGATAGCCTCCCGTCCCAGGGAACATTTCCAGAAATCCGCCTTCTTCCCCTCACACCAACGCAGTCCGCAATCGAGGAACCCATAATGATAATGGGAAGCTCCTCGCCGTCGATAGATCTCGGATTCTCCAGGGGCGAGACCGACCGCTCGATCAAAACAGGCAACGGCCTCCTGGTGATACTGCCGCGCCGCAGCTCTCGCCTCCGGCGTCGGATGAAGTGCATGCATCGACTGCAAGAGAATTTCCGGACCAGAGGAAGGAAAGGCTTGCCGGCCGCGATGGCTCGCTTGCTTTTGCCGTCGAGGATTTCGCCCAGAAGCGGCCAGGAGTGCCAGTTTATATCGGTCCTTCCAGCAATCCGGCATCATCGCCCGGCGCTTGCCGTCGCTTGTTCTGAAGCAAATCCGCCACCTTCTCGACCTCGGTGCCCAAGCGATTCGTCTCGCGCAGCACGGACAGCGGCTCGCTCTTGACGCGATGGCTCAGTCCGCGGGCCTGGGCGGCGATCTCGGTCAGACGCGCCTCCAGGTCGGCGCGTTGTTTTTCGCGCACCTGCTTCCACACGACGGACAGGTAGGCACGGAAGCGATCGATTTCGGTGCGAGCTTCTTCCTCCGGCGGGCGGCTCGGACGCGGCGGACGCGGTAGCGAGTCGCTCAGCAATTGCGTCAGATAGCCGCGGTATTTCTCCAGGTTGTCGTTGCACTCGCGGTAGAGAGTTTGATTGTGCTCCTCGTAGGCTTCCTCGGCGTAGCGCTCCTGCGCGCGGATGTGCTCGCACAGCTCCTCGGCATCGCGGCCGGTCTGGGCGGCGACCTCGGCGACCAGGCTCAAACAGTGCTGCACCAGCTGGGCGAAACGCGGCCAGGGTGGATCGAGTATCTGACCACGGCTCGTCTCCAATTGCTGCAACAGCTCGCGCAGCTCGGCCATGCGCTGGATTGCTTTTGGCTCGTCGTCGTAACGCAGCGCCTCGAAGAGATCTTGCCGGATCTGCATCGCCCTGGAACGCAGACGCGTGCGGAGTGTGCCACTGAGCTGCGGCAACAGCTCGTCAATCTGCTTCTGGACCTCGTCGATGTCGGCGCGGGTGGGGCGGCGCGGCGGCGGCGGCGGTGCGAGGGTCGCGGTCTCGCAGCGTTCGCCGAGCTCGCCGCCTTGATGCACGCGCACGCGCACCTTGATGGTGTGCTTCACATCGATGGCGAATTCGACCGCGACGGGGGAGCCGATCGGCAGCGACGGATCGAGATCGTCGATCACCATCTGCTTGACGATGCGATTTTCCTCGAAGATGGGCACGACAATGCGCCCGGCCTGATCGTGGGTGCGGCAGATACACTGAAAAACGCCGGGCAGTGTGGCGCCGACGGGGGCGACAACCTGCTTGACGCGCTGGCCGCCGCGCGACAGCACCTCGATTTGCAGCGGCTTGGTTATAAGCTGCGTCGGCAACACGGCCTGCCCCAGCTGCGGAGCACCGCTTTGATGCCGTACCACGACGATCACACGCGCCATCTCCCGCCCCGCGCCGTCGCAGACGGAAAGCTCCAGGGCGTTGTCCGTCTCCGGCTGTAGCTCCAAGTCCTGGGCGAAGGTGCCGCGCTCGTCGAGGAACGCTTCCTCCATCAATCCGGTGGCCAGCGAACGGATGCGCACAGAGCCGCCGTCCAGCGGAGCGGCCGCCGAATCCAGGCGAACCACGCCGGTCACCTGATAGGCCGGGTCGCGGGTGTTTACCGGGCTGGTCAGGTGCAGCTCAAGGCCGGGAAACAGGTAGCGCGTGCCGTGCGTGGCGGCGCGCAGGGCGGCGCCGTAGGCGACACACAGATCCGGCTCGTGCAACAGCGGATCGAGATTGCGGACATGTTCGGCCAGCTCGGCGTTGCAGAAGGCGGCACGAACCGTGTCGCGCACCAGCGGCACGCGGCTGGCTCCGCCGACGAGAATGACGTAATCGATGTCGCTCAAGCTCAGCTCGGCTCGCTCGCGGGCACGCGCCAGAGCGTCGCGGCAGCAATCGATGGTGCGGTCGACCTTGTCGCGGATCAGACGATGGAACGCACTTCGCTCCACGCTCGCCTCCAGCGTGAGCGATCGGCCGTGCTCGTCGCGGACCAGGTCGGGCAGATAGCGCTCAACGCGCTCGGCATCGGTCAGCTCGATTTTGATGCTCTCGGCGGCCTGCACCAGGCGGGCGAAGTTGGCCGCGCTCGCCGGCGTCGAGAGATCGAAAAGCCGTTGAAGCATCTCCGGCGGAATCGCGGTGACTCCGACGCTTTCACCCTCCTCTCTCCACGCGCCATTCTCCAGCAGATGCGTGGCCAGCAGGCGGTCGAAGTCGTCGCCGCCAAGGAAAGGATCGCCGCTGACCGACAGCACTTCGTAATCGTCGAGGCGGTGGCGGATGATCGACACGTCGAAGGTGCCGCCGCCGAGGTCGTAGACGAGATAGGTGGCGTCGCCGTGATGGCCAATCCAGGAATAGTAGATGGCGGCGGCGGTCGGCTCGTGCAGCAGCTCGACCACCTCGAAGCCGGCCAGCTCGCCGGCCTGCCGCGTGGCCTCGATCTGGTTGTGATTGAAATAGGCCGGCATCGTGATGATGGCCGAGTCCAGCAGCTGGCGGGGCTCGTTGAGCGTGCGCGCCAGCATGTCGCGCAACAGCCGCAGGATACACGCCGACACTTCCGGCGGCGTAAGCTGGTTCGGTCCCAGGGAGAACGCACGCGGCAATCCCATGAAGCGCTTCACGGAGGCGAGTGGGGTCGCGGGCGCGCCCCCCCGGGGGGGGCCA
>Ga0335075_10001285_pt1 | contig 41585 bp, 27 predicted proteins | sample Lox_Sample_24_FD_206723 | JGI IMG/M metagenome (GOLD analysis project Ga0335075, IMG submission 206723) | Soil microbial communities from Loxahatchee National Wildlife Refuge, Florida, United States - Lox_Sample_2.4 | ecosystem: Environmental > Terrestrial > Soil > Wetlands | place: USA...
CGCGCCGGCGATACCGCCGGCGCGGCCCAGTGTCGTTTAAAGAGTCATGGCATCGAAAATCGTCATCGGGCTGCTTGCCATGGTCGGGTGGGCAGCGGCCGCGGTGTGCTGCGCGGCGCAGCCCTTCGTTCCAACACCCGCGCAGCTCTATGGGCCGCTCTTCGTCCGGGTGCAAATGGCCGCGCTGCGTCCCGGCAACGATAACTTCGTCGACGATATCCCCAAGACCTCCCCCTTGGTCATCATGCAGCGGTACCGCGCTGCCGAGCCGCGCTCGCGCGAGGCGCTGCTCGAGTTCGTCGAGGACAATTTCACCTTCCCAGTGAGAGTGCGCACGCCGCCCATTCCCGCGGACCGCACGGTGGCGGCGCACATCGCCAGAGTCTGGCCGCTGCTCACGCGGGCCGCGATCGTGCCGCCGGCGTACTCGTCGCTGCTCTACGTGCCCAAGCCCTACGTCGTGCCGGGCGGCGCCTTCCAGGAGTTCTACTACTGGGATTCCTACTTCACCATGCTGGGCCTGATTCCCGATGGCCACATGGATCTCGCGCGCGATCTGGTCGACGACTTCTCCTATCTCATCGAGACCTACGGCCACATCCCGAACGGCGCGCGAACCTTCTATCTGTCGCGGTCCCAGCCTCCGGTCTATTTCCTGATGGTGGGCCTGATGCAGCCGGACCCGGCGAAGGCGTGGTCGAGTCATCTTCACGACCTCGAGAGGGAGTACGCCTTCTGGATGGCCGGCGCGACGGGACTCCATCCCGGCGCGGCCAGCCGCAACGTCGTTGAGATGCCCGACGGCTCCATTCTCAATCGCTACTGGGACGACCGCGATACGCCGCGCGATGAGGGTTATCGCAACGATGTGCTCACGGCGCGCGCCGCGCGCAAACCTGCGGCGCAGGTCTACCGCGATATTCGCGCAGCGGCGGAGAGCGGCTGGGACTTCAGCTCCCGCTGGTTCGGCGACCGGCAGCACATGAGCGCGATCCGCACGACCTCGATCGTCCCCGTCGATCTCAATAGCCTGCTCTATGGACTGGAGGAGGCCATCTCCCGCGGTTGCGGCGCGCAGCACGACAGCGAGTGCGAGCGCGCTTTCGCGGCGCGGGCGCGGCGGCGCCGTGCGGCCATGGACCGTTACCTGTGGGATGCGAAGGCCGGTTACTTCGAAGACTATGACTGGCAACGCCAGGCGCGCCGGAACGAGCTCAGCGCGGCGACGCTCTATCCGCTCTTCGTTGGACTCGCAACACAGCGGCAGGCGGACCTGATCGCGAAAGTCGCGAGCGCGCGCTTGCTCGAGGGCGGCGGCATCGTCACCACCACGATCCACTCGGGCCAGCAGTGGGACGCGCCGAACGGCTGGGCGCCCCTGCAATGGATCGCGGTTCGCGGATTCGCCCGCTATGGAGATACCGACCTGGCGCACCAGATCGCCAGCCGCTGGCTCGCGACCGTACGCCGCGTGTACGCCAACACGGGCAAGATGTTCGAGAAGTACGATGTCGAGCAGGCCTTGCCGGGTGGCGGCGGCGAGTATCCGGTGCAGGACGGCTTCGGATGGACCAATGGCGTGACCCGAGGCTTGCTGCAGCTCTACCCGGATCTGCGATAGGAGCACCTGCATGCATCACTCTCGCCTTTGCGCCGTCCTCATCGACTGCAATACCGCCGACGTGGACGAGGCCGCGCGCTTCTGGGCCGAGGCGCTCGGCCGCCCCGTCGATCCCGAGCACCCCGGCAGCCGCGGCAACTACCGCATGCTGGCGACGCCGCCGGACGAGCCCATCGTGCAGATCCAGCGTGTCCAGCACGAAAGCCGCGTCCACCTGGATATCGAGACCGACGACATCCCCGCGGAAATCGCCCGGCTCGAAGCGCTCGGGGCACGGGTCGTGGATCGCCTGGAGCGCTGGGTGGTGATGCAGGCGCCGACCGGTCAACGGTTCTGCCTGGTGCGCGTCCAGCGTCCCGGCTATCCCAAGAACGCCAACACCTGGACCTGAGAGGCGGGCAGCATGTGCGCCCGCTACCAAACCCCCTCGCAGGCCGCCGCCGAGCGTTATTGGCGGGTCATCGAGCCGATCTGGCAGTTCGAGCCGAGCTGGCGCGTCCTGCCGACCGACCCGGTTCCGGTCGTCCTCAGCGTGGATGGCGCCGTGACCGGAAGGATGATGCGGTGGGGGTTGCTGCCCTTTCAGGGCGAGGCGAATTTCCCGCTGATCAATGCGACGGTCGAGAAGCTCGAGACCTGGTACGCCTGGAAGCAACCCTGGGAGCGCCGCCAGCGCTGCATCCTGGTGATGGCCGGATTTTACGAGCCGCACGTCTTCGAGGACGGCCGCAAGGAGCCGTTCTACGTCCACCTTGCCGATCGCCCGGTCTTCGGCGTCGCCGGCCTCTGGGACCGCAGGAGGCAACCGGACGGTACCGAGGTGCTGTCGTGCGCGCTGATCACGGTGCCCCCGAACAGCCTCATGGCGCAGATCCACAACGAGAAGCAGCGGATGCCGGCCGTTCTGCGCGAAGAACATCATGAGGCATGGCTGCAGGGCACCCCGCAGCAGGCCAAGGCCGTACTGGTGCCGCATCCCAGCGACACCATGGTGGCGTGGCAGGTCAGCCGCCGTCTCTACGCGGTCAAGACCCCGAACGATGCCGCGCTCATAGAGGCCGTGCGCTCCTGAGCGCCGTTCCGCGGAAGGGCGTAATCTTGCCGTCCGCGGACAACAAATGGGGGCACCCGTAGATGCCGGACGACCATTCGATCATGACCGCGACTCTGCCGACGAATCTGCCGGAAGCAGTCGACCTGCGGCGCACCGCCGCGAATCCCGATTACTGGTATCCGCTGGCCTGGTCCGATGAGCTCAAGCCTGGCCGGATACTGGGGCGGCGGTTCGCAGCCGAGCCCATTGCGCTCTACCGCGGCGCCAGCGGCCGGGTCGTCGCGCTCGAGGATCGCTGTGCCCATCGGCAGGTGCCGCTGCATCTCGGGGTGGTTCAGGGCGACGGCGTGAAATGCCACTACCACGGTTGGGCGTACGATTGCAGCGGCAAATGCGTCGACGTGCCGTATCTCGGCCGGGAGCGCATCCCGAACGGTGTCCGCTCTTATCCCGTCCGGGAAATCGACGGTCTCGTCTTCGTATTCCCCGGCAACCCCGCCCTGGCGGAAGGACGACAGCCCACCACTCTCGGGTCCTCGCAGCGCCGCGACTACAAGACCCGGCGCCTCAATCGCGAGGTGGCGTGCCACTACACGTTCATGCACGAGAACCTCTTCGACATGAATCACCAGTTCATGCATCGCAAGAACATGGGCTCCATCCGCGCCAGCTGTCTCGGGCGCCACCACGGCGAGCATTGGGCCGAAGTCGAATACTCCTTCAGCCGCACCGCGGGCAAACAGTCCATGGGGGAGCGGGTGATCGTCGACATGATGCGCAAGCGCGGTGAGGCGCGGCAGGACTTCCGCGATCACATGCGCATTCGCACCGACTATCCGTCGCAGAGCCTGCGGGTCTGGGTGGGACGCAACATCGAGGAGAGCCAGGACCCGGTGCTGGACGTCTGGCTCTGCTACGTACCGCTCGACGCGCAGCAGCGGACCAACCGGACCTTCGGGTATCTCTCGGTGAAGAAGCCGCCGATCCCGGGCCTCATCCATCTGGCCTGGCCGTTCTTCGCCTGGTTCACGGAGCGCATCTTCCGCGAGGACAAGGACATCGTCGAGCATGAGCAGCGGGCGTTCGATGCCCAGGGCGCCGACTGGAACAACGAGGTGTTCCCCGCGATCCGCGACTTGCGCGCGGTGCTCGCGCGCTGCGGAGTGCCGCTGAATACGACACCGCGCTGAGGCGTCAGCCGACGAGATCCCTGTAGGCATGCCAGGTCGCGTGCCCAAGAAGCGGTGCGACCAAGATCATGCCAAGGAGCAGGGTGGCGAAGCCGAAGGCCGTCAACGCCACGATCAGCGCCGCCCACACGATCATGGCCGGGATGTTGTGCACGCTGGCCTTGATGCTCGCCCACATGGCCTCGGATGCCGTCGCATGCCGGTCGATGATGAGCGGCACGGACACGACCGACAACACGAACACCGCGACTGCGAAGACGGCGCCCGAGGAGAAGTATGCGATCACTTCCCGGGTGGTGGCGAAATCGCCGGCGCCGCCCCAGAGCGCGACGGCGAGGCTCGGCACGTGAATGTTCAGCGCCGATTGCAACAGCACCGTCGAGGCGACGAACCACACGATCGCGATCAGCGCCAGGATGCCGCCGAAATGCATCAGCGCATCGGGGTTGCGCGTGACCGCCTCCAGCGAATCGTCGAAGCGCCGCGGCTCGCGCGCCGCCCGCCGCCTGGAGAGCTCGCACACCCCGGTGGTCATGATCGGTCCCACCAACAGATAGCCGGTCACCGCGGCGGCGATCAGATAGGGATGGGTGCTGCCCAGCATGAGCAGCACCGCGCCGATGATCGAGATGATGAGGCCATGCGCGACGCTGGCACCTTCCATCTGGCGAAGGTCTTCCCACCCGCGGCGCAGCCATACGATCGACTGCAGTGCTGGAACGCTGCGTACTTCCACATGAAGGAAGCGACGCTTCCCGAGGCTCAGGGACGTGCTCATGGAGGGCTCCCGCAACCCACTGCTCGCATCAGCATACTCCTGTAAACTGCCGCCGGCGGCGCCCCCGTAGCTCAGTGGATAGAGCGACCGCCTCCTAAGCGGTAGGTCGTCGGTTCAACTCCGGCCGGGGGCGCCATGGGTTGCAGGCCCGTAAATTGCAGTTCCGCGCCCGATGCGCGTGCCACGCGTTCATCGCCTGGCCAGCCGCCGCGTCGGGTCTTACGCGGTGGCCGTGACCAGCGCCTTGGCGGTTGCCTGCTTGTTTCTGCCCCTGGAGGTGGCCAGAGGCAAGCCGGGAGGGGTGGCCCTCGTCGACCTCATCGGCGTCCTCGTGATCGGCCTGACGGCCGGCGAGCTCTCGGCCCGTGCGGCGCGCCGTAGCCGCCCCGAAGGGCTGCCCGCCGTCGAGCGCCGCGTGCTGGAGATGATCGCCAGCAGCACCCCCCTCGGCGAGGTTCTGACCGAGCTCGCCTGCCTGATCGAGAGACAATCCGCCGGTACCGCCGTGATGCTGGTCCTGATTGCGCCCGACGGTCTGCACGTGCGGTTGGGCGCGGCTCCCAGTCTTCCCGCGGAGGTCGTGGCCGCGCTGGGCGGATTCGTGATCGGGCCGGAAGCCTGCTCGTGCGGCGCCGCCATGTTTCGCGGCAAGCCGGTGATCGTCACCGACATCTCGACCAGTCCCCTGTGGAAGGAATACGGCCCGTTGGCGCTCGCCCATGGCTTGCGCGCGTGCTGGTCGACTCCGATCTTCTCGCGCACCGGCGTAGTGCTCGGCTCGTTCGCCATGTATTACCGCAAAGTGCACAGTCCGCGCGCGTCCGAGCGCAGGCTGGTGGAGCTCGCCACCCACATCGCCGGCATCGCCATCGAGCACGCGCGCACCGAGGAGCGCATCCGCCACATGGCGCGCTACGACGGGCTCACCGATCTGCCCAACCGGGTGTTGTTCCGCGAGGAGATGGCGCAGGCGATCAGCCGCCAGGCCGGTGAGAGCCTGACCGCCGTGCTCTTGATCGATCTGGATGGCTTCAAGGACGTCAATGACACGCTCGGCCACGAGGTGGGCGACGAACTTCTGCGCGAGGCCGCCGCGCGTCTGCGAAGCTGCGCCCGCGCGGGAGATACGGTGGCCCGCCTGGGCGGCGATGAGTTTGCGATGAATCTGCCCGGGCTGCGCGAGGCGTCAGAGGCGGCGGCTGTTGCTGAGCGTGCACTGCAGGCGCTGCGGCAGCCCTTCACGATCGACATCTACGAGTTGCACACGACCGGCAGCATAGGCATCTGCCTGCATCCCCAGGATGGGGCGTCGCCGGAGGCCCTGGTGCGAAACGCGGACGCGGCGCTCTACCACGCAAAGGATAGCGGCCGCGACCGCTACGAGTTCTTCCGCCCGGAGCTGAATGAGGCCGCGCAGCGGCGGCTGGAGACCGCCAGGCGGTTGCGCAGCGGGCTGCAACGCGACGAATTCGAGCTGCACTACCAGCCGCAAGTGGAGCTGCGTACCGGCCGCATATGCGTGGTCGAAGCGCTGTTGCGCTGGCGGCAGCAGGATGGCGGCGTGATTTCCGCCGGCCCGTACATCGCCGTCGCGGAACAAAGCGGGCTCATCGTCCCCATCGGCGACTGGGCGCTGCGCACCGCATGCCAACAGCTCGGTCGCTGGCACCGCGCGGGGTTCACGCAGTTGCGGGTTGCGATCAACGTCTCCGCGCGGCAGTTTCGCCGTCCCGACTTCCACCGCCTGTTGTCCGAAAACATTCGCGCCGCCGGTGTTCCGGCGACCGCGTTCGAGCTGGAGATCACCGAGAGTCTGTTGCTGCCTCACGACGCGGAAGTGGCGACGGCGTTCGAGCGCACGGCCAGCCTCGGCGTGCGTCTGGTCGTGGACGACTTCGGGACCGGCTACTCCAACCTCATCTATCTGCAGCGCTTTCCGGTGCAGGCGCTCAAGATCGACCAGTCGTTCATGCGTCAGGTGGGGCTGGATGCCAACACCACCCAGATCGTCAGCACGCTGATCGCCATGGCGAGAAACCTGCGGCTGGACGTGATCGCCGAGGGCGTCGAGACCGCGCAGCAGGTGGAGTTCCTGCTGGCGCAGGGCTGCTCATTCGCGCAGGGGTTCTATTACAGCGCGGCGCTGCCGCCGGCCGAGGTGGCGCAGGTCCTGACCCGGTCGGCGGCGATCACCTGCTTCTGATCCTCACTCGGGATTATTTTCGCGCGGAGGGGCTCGTTGTGGCGATGTTGCCGATCATCGGCAGTACGCTCTTGTCCCCGACCACGGCCGGCAGATGCCCATCCCACTTGGCGATGGCCTGCTGCTGGATGATTTCCGGTGTGAGAGTCTGCTGCAGCAGCTGCTGCGCCTGTGATTGCGCCTGCGCCTCGACGACGCGCTGCTGCGCGAGCACCTTCGCCTGGTCGAGCTCGTAGCGCGCCTGCAGCGCCCGTTGCTGCGCGATCTGCTTGCGCTCTATCGCCTGCGCGAACTCATCGCTGAAGTGAAAGTCGGTGATGTTGACGGAGTCGACCACGATCCTGTAGGGCTGCAGCTCCGAGGTGATCTGCGCCTGGATCTGATCGCGCACCTCGTCGCGGTGGATGATCAGATCCTCGGCGTTATAGTGAGCCGTGATCGCCTTGACGGAGTTGCTGATCGCGGGGCGGATGATCTTGTCGACCAGGTCCGCCTCATTGCCGATGTGCTGATAAACCCATTCCGCATCGGCGGGCAGGATGTGCCAGTTGGTCGCGACCGTGCTCGACACGTTCTGCAGGTCGAGGCTGGCCGCGGTCTCCGCCGCCTGGGAGTTCTGCACCTGCACGTCCATCTTGGCGACCGACTGCATGAACGGCAGCTTCAGGTGCAGACCGGGATCGAGCACCCCGTTCTGCACGGCGCCGAACGTCATCAGCACGCCGCGCTGTCCCGGCCCGATCTGCACGAACAGCCCCCCGCCCACCAGCAGCACGATTATGACAATAGCGGCGGTGAGGACGGCGGGGCGCCAGGACTTCGCGGTGGGCAGCGACGAGATTCCGGTATTCATCGCCATAGTCTAACTCAGAATCTGAGCCGTATGGTGGCGCCGCCTCCCGCGGTCTCGCTGACATCGACACCCGCCCCGTGGGCGGCGGCGATCTGGCGGACCAGGGTGAGGCCGATGCCGCTGCCCTGACGCTTGGTGGTGAAGAACGGCACGAACACCTTCTCGCGCTGATCGGCCGGGATGCCCGGGCCGTTGTCGGACACCGCAATCGCGATCCGGCCGTCCGGCTCCCGATAGGCCGCGAGAATGATCTTTCCGGCAGGGGTATCGCGCAGGGCCTCGACCGCGTTGCGCACCAGATTGATGAGTGCCTGGTCGAGCAGCTCGGCATCCACCGCCAGCTCCAGGCTCTCGGGCTCGACCCGCGTCACCATCGCGATGTCGCGGTCCGCCAGATCACCGGCAAGCAGCCGTTGGATGCGCGCGAACAGGCGCTGCACCGGCATGACCTCCATGCGCGCCGCGAGAGGTTTCGTCAGCCGGCGATGGCTGCGGACGAAGTGCAACAGTCCTTCGCTCCTCCTCGATACCGCTTCCAACGCATCGCGGGCATCGGCCAGCGCCGCCGCACGCGGGTCGTCCGCCGGCAACTGCCCGAGAACGTCGCTGACCAGGCCGTGGGCGGTGGCGGCCAGCGAGGAAACGGGCGTCAGCGAATTCATCACCTCGTGAGCCATGACGCGAATGACCGTCTGCCAGGCCTCGAGCTCCTGCGCGCTCATCTCGTTCTCGATGTTCTGCAGCGACACGAGCCGCAGGCGCATGCCGCGTGCGGCGATCTCGGTCGCAGCGGCTTTGAGCAGCAGCGGCCCCGATGAGCGCTCCATGCGCAGGATGGCCGTGTTGCCCGGCGTGAGGCTCTCGAGGCTCACCGCAAAGGGCTCGCCATAGCGCGAGAACTCGCTGCTGCGGGTCAGCGAGCTCTCGAAGAGCCGCCGCGCCGCCATGTTGAACAGCCGCACGGCGCCGCGATCGTCTATCGACAACAGAGCCACGGGAACATGGTTGACGAGCGTCTGCAGGTACTGCGCCTGCTCATCGCGCTCCGAGCGGCTGGCGCGAAGGCGCGAAAGGACGCGCTCCATGGCGCTACCGAGCTCCTGGTGGGCCGCATCCGCGGCGAGCCCGATGAAGCTCTGCGACAGGTCATCGACCGACAGGGCATCGAGAAAGCGGGCGATCTCGCGGCTCGACTGGCTGGAGAACCGCACCAGGGCGACGGTCTGCGCCAATGCTCCGGCGGTGAAAAGGGTGATGGTCACGTACCACTGCGTGTTGGCGATCATCCACGCCACCGCACCGACCGTCAGAAAGAGTCCGGCCGCCCGCACGGCAATACCGATCCGGAAGGGACTAAAGGCCATACTTCTGCATGCGGCGATAGAGCGACGGCCGGGTCAGTCCAAGCGAGTCGGCGGCTCGGCTGATGTTCCGGCCATGCGCTTCGAGCGCCCGCAGGATGGCATCCTTCTCCACGGCATCGAGCGTCGCCGCCTCCGGGGGCAGGGCGGGCATGGCACCGGCGGGCGATCCGGCCGCGACCAGTGAGAAGTCGCCCGGCTGGAGCATCTCGCCTTCGCTGAGAATGACGGCGCGCTCGACTGCGTGGCGCAGCGCCCGGACGTTTCCCGGCCATTCGTGCGCAGTCAGGCGGTCGAGGGCCGCGGCGCTCAACCGCTTGGGCGGCACGTTGTACTTCTCCGAATAGATCGCGATGAAGTGCTCGAGGATGAGCGGAATGTCTTCCCGCCGCGCGCGCAGCGGCGGCAGGTCGATCTCCACGGTGTTGATCCGGTAGAGCAGGTCCTGACGGAACACATTCTCGTCCGCCAGGCGCTGCGGTGACAGGTTGGTCGCGCTGATCAGGCGGACATCGATCGGCTCGGGTTTCTCGGCACCGACCGGCGTGACCTCGCGACGCTCGAGCGCCGTGAGCAGCTTGCCCTGCAGGTGCAGGGGCACATTGCCGATCTCATCGAGAAAGAGCGTGCCGCCGCAAGCCGCCCGCAGGAGCCCGACCCGATCCTGCCTGGCATCGGTGAACGCACCGCGGCGATGGCCGAAGAGCTCGCTCTCGAAGAGTTGCGGCGAGAGCGTGCCGAGGTCCACCCGTACGAATGCCTGCTCGGCGCGCGCCGAGAGGCGGTGAACCTCCCGCGCAACCAGCTCCTTGCCGGTGCCGTTCTCGCCGAGGATCAGCACGTTCGCATCCGTGGGCGCCGCGCGGCGGACGGTCTGAAACACCCGCAACATCCGTTGCGAGGTACCGATCATCTGTCCCTCGACGCGCGTCGCCTCCGCGAGTCCCTGGCTGCGGGCACGGAATTCCGTCGCCTCGATGCGCGAGCGGCGCAAGTTGGATGCCGCGATCAGCGTCGCGAGCAGCCTCTCGTTCTCCCACGGCTTGGTGACGAAATCCGCCGCACCTTTCTTCATCGCCTCGACCGCCAGGGAAACATCACCGTGGGCGGTGATGAGGACCACGACCGCCTGCGGGTCGAGCGTCAGCACCTGCGCGAGGACCGCGAGCCCCTCGGCTCCCTGGTCCGCTCCGGCGGTGAAATTCATGTCGAGGAGCAGGACATCGAAGGCGTTGCGTCGCACAAGATCCGGCAGAGTCGCGGGCTCGCGCAAGGTCCTGACGGAGGCGAAATGCCGCTTCAGGAGCAGCTGCGCCGCGAGCAGGATGTCCTCCTGGTCATCGACGATGAGAATGCGGGCAGGGTGAGTCAATGTCCGGATCCGAACAGTTGTCCGTGCGAGTTGTACACCCGCGGACAGCGGGCGGCCACCCTTACGTCGTAACTCGTTGAAATGATAATAGTTTTGTGCATGGCACAGCCGTTGCAAAACCTGCGCCATGCAACCGAGCGGACAGCCAGCGCACGAGAGTCGGGTCGTCGAGATGCCGAGCAGCATGGACAAGCCGAGCGGCATGGACAAGCCGAGCGGCATGGACAAGCCGATCGGCCGTCCGCCTGCCTGGCGGCGTTATGGACCCTACGGCGCCGCCGCAGTGCTCGTCTTGATCGCCTCCGTCTGGCTGCTCCGCGGAATCGACATCAGCACCTACAGAGTCCCGGTCGACCAGCTCACCATCGGTACCGTCACTCGCGGCCAGTTCGACGACTACATCGCCGTGCGTGCCACCGTTGCGCCGTTGACGACTTACTATCTGACGACCGAGCAGGGCGGTACGGTGACGCAGGTGCTGGCCGAGGACGGCGCGATCGTCAAGGCGGGTCAGCCGCTGGTGGTGCTGTCCAACACCGCGTTGCGCCTCGATGTCGCGTCCCGGGAAGCGCAGACGGCGAGTCAGATCAATTCCATCGAGGACACCCGGCTGCAGCTCGAGCAGACGCGGTTCAAGTATCAGAGCGACCTGCTCGACATCGATCACCAGCTCGCCGTGCTCAAGAGCGATCTCGCCCGCGACAGGATCCTCCTCGACGGCAAGGCGATCGCTCCGACTCTCTACGCGCAGGAGCAGGAGCAGTACCGTTACGAGCAGCAGCTTCGCGATGCCACCGTCACCTCCCGTGACGCCGAGCAGCAGGTGCGCTCCACGGAGCTGGCGCAGCTGACGAAGACGCTGTCGTGGCTGAAAGACAACATGGCGACCGCGCGCGCGAGCATTGCCGCGCTCACCATCAGGGCACCGACCGACGGGCAACTCACCGCGCGCGACGCCGAGGTCGGCGAGTCCAAGGCACCGGGGGCCGTTCTCGGACAGGTCGATTCCCGCGACCGTTTCAAGCTCACCGCCCAGGTCGACGAGTTCTACATCGGCAGGGTCGCCGTCGGGCAGCAGGCCCGCTTCACCGTCGCGGGACGCGAATACCAGGCGACCGTGGTCAAGGTCTACCCGCAGGTCGCCGATGGGACCTTCAAGGCCGACCTGCATTTCGCGGCAGATGCGCCGCCCGGCATTCGGGTCGGCGAGGCCATCGACACGCGGCTCGAGCTGGGCGGCGCCTCGAGGGCGCTGATGCTGCCCAACGGACCGTTCTACCAGGACACCGGCGGGAGCTGGGCGTTCGTTCTGACACCCGACGGCAAGACCGCCGTGCGTCGCAGCATCGAGCTCGGCCGCCGTAACCCCGACCACGTCGAAGTCCTCCAGGGCCTCGAGCCCGGGGAACGCGTCATCGTCTCGAGCTACGAAGGCTACCAGCGCGTCCAACGGGTCGAGCTCGAAAAACCCAGCCACCAAGACTGAACCGCAAGGGTCGCATCCATGCTGTCACTCAAGCACCTCACCAAGGTCTATCGCACCTCCGAAGTCGAGACGACGGCGCTGCGCAGCGTCGACCTCGAGATCGCCGCGGGGGAGTTCGTCGCGGTCATGGGTCCCTCGGGTTGCGGCAAGTCGACGCTGCTCAATATCGTCGGCATGCTGGACAGTCCCTCGGGCGGCGAGTACTGGTTCGCCGGCCGGAACATCGCCGGATGGTCGGAGGGGCAGCTCTCGGAACTGCGCAAGAACAGCCTCGGCTTCATCTTCCAGAGCTTCAACCTGGTCGATGAGCTCAACGTGTTCGAGAACGTGGAGCTGGCTCTCCTCTATCACAAGGAAGTGCCCACGCGGGAGCGCAAGACGCGGGTGCGCGCGGCGCTGGAGCGCATGAAGATCGCCCACCGCGCGCGTCATCGGCCGCAGCAGCTCTCGGGCGGCCAGCAGCAGCGGGTGGCGATCGCGCGCGCCGTGGTCTCCAGGCCGAAGCTGATCCTCGCCGACGAGCCGACGGGCAATCTCGATTCGGCCACGGGCGAAGAGGTGATGCAGCTGCTCACGGAGCTGAACGGGGAGGGCACGACCATCATCATGGTCACGCACTCGCGGCCGCACGCGGAGTATGCCCATCGCATCGTGAACCTCCTCGACGGCTCCGTCGTGATCGAAAAAGTACGGATGGCGGTCTGAGCCCCCATGTGGCGTCACTATCTATCGACCGCGGTGCGCGGAGTCGTGCAGCACCGGCTGTACAGCGCCATCAACATCGGCGGACTGGCGGTGGGGCTGACGTGCGCCATCTTCGTCATTCTCTTCGTGCGCGACGAGCTGTCCTACGACAAGTGGATACCGGACACGCAAAGCCTCTACCGTGTGGAACTGACGGTGATCGTGCCCGCCCGCGGGGTTCTACCGATGGCCAACATTCCCTACGCCATGCCGGCTGCGATGCGCGACGAGATCCCCGGCGTGACCGCGGCGACGCTGCTCTTCCCGTGGACCGTGACTCTGACGAGCGGTGACCGGCAGTTCTCCCGGCAAGTCGACGTGGTTGGCCCGAACTTCTTCAGCCTCATCCGGCTGCCGCTCGTCAGGGGAGACGCCGGCTCGGTATTCAGTCAACCGGACTCGGTGGTCCTGTCCGAGACGGCCGCCAGAGCGTATTTCGGTGACGCCGATCCCATCGGCCGTACCGTCACGGCCGCCGCGGGCAATTGCGCCATTCAGGATCCCGCCTGTCCGCAGGTCTCCCTGCGGGTCACCGGAATAGCACGCGATCTGCCGCACAACACGCAGTTGAAGGGAGACGCCTACCTGCCGACGACCTCGCTGGCGAATCCGATCCCGCAGAGCCTGCGGCAGGACTGGTTCAGCCAGAGCGGCTACGGCTACGTCCGCCTGGCCCCGGGAGCCACTCCGGCGAGCGTCGTGGCGGCCATGGCGCCGATCTTCGATCGCAACGTGACGCCCGTGTTGCGCAGGTATACCGGCGTCTCCGTCCTCGGCAGCAAGGTCTTCAAGATTCATCTGACTCCCTTCGCGCAGGTCCACCTCAGCTCCTCGCAGTGGCGCTTCAACCTGACACCGGCGGGAAGCTGGAGCACGCTCTACGGCGTCATCGCGATCGGCGTATTGACGCTGCTCGTTGCCTGCATCAATTTCATGAACCTGACGACCGCCCGGGCGACCCTGCGGGCGCGTGAGATTGCCTTGCGCAAGGTTCTCGGCGCCGGCCGCAGGCAGCTGATCCTGCAATTCCTCGGCGAGGCGGTGCTGGTGGCTCTGCTCTCGCTCATGATCGCCGTCGCGCTGTCGGAGATCCTGCTGCCGCTGCTCGATCGGTTCCTGCAGCGACCGATCACCCTTCATGACACGAGCGATTGGCGGCTGCTGCTGCTACTCATCGCCATCGCGCTGGCGACCGGCCTCGTCAGTGGCAGTTATCCGGCGCTGATACTCTCGGGGCTGCGCCCCATCTCAGGCCTGCGGGCGGGCGATGCGAAGGCGGCGCAGTCGGGCGGACTGCGCAACGCGCTGGTGGTGCTGCAGTTCGCGGTTTCCGTGGGCATGGGCGTCGCTGCCGGCGTCGTCTTCCGGCAGGTAAGTTATGCGCGCGCCATGGACCTCGGGTTCCGGCATTCCGATGTCCTCATCATCGGCAACGGCGGTCTGACGGGCGAGAAGGAGCGGGCGTTTGCCGCGACTCTGCGGGCGGATCCGGGCGTCGCCGCGGTGGGTCTTTCGGACTTCATCCCGTTCCAGAGCGGCCAGTCCGTATCCGCGATCCAACTGCCCGGCCAGCCCGGCATATACACGATCAACACGACGGTCATCGACCCGGACTACTCGGTGGCCTACGGCATACCGCTGCTCGCCGGGCGGCTCCTGTCGACGACCCGCGGCGAGGACCGAATGAACAGCGTCGGGATCCCCGGCGGCGACCCGCTCAATGAGGGCCGGAATCTGCTGCTCAACGCCGCGGCGGCGAGACAGCTCGGGCTCAGCCCGCAGGAGGCGGTGGGCAAGACCATCCTTTACAACAATGACCACGACCGCGTCGTGGGCGTCATCGCCGACGCCAAGGTCCAGGGGGCGCGCGACCCCGTGATCCCGATGATCTATATCTACGTCCCGAGCTACCCGATGACCTTCTCGGTGCGACTGCGTCCCGGACGGATCGCACAGACCCTGAGCTTCATCGATCGGACGTGGCATGCCTACCTGCCGACCGTGGCCGTCCACCGCTGGTTCCTGGACGGAAACCTGAATGATCTCTACGCCGTCGACGAGCGCGAGGGCGCGATGCTGGGTGGCTTCGTGATCGTCGCGGTCCTGATCGGCTGCCTCGGCCTCTACGGGCTCGCGGTATTCACCGCGGAACGGCGCACCAAGGAGATCGGCATCCGCAAGGTGTCCGGGGCGCGGACCGCCGACATCGTCAGGCTGATGCTGTGGCGCATCTCGGTACCGGTGCTGATCGCGAATGTGCTCGCCTGGCCGGTGGCGTACGCGTATCTGCGGCATTGGCTGGACGGCTACGCGTATCGCATACCGCTCAATCCGCTCTATTTCCTGGCCGGCGGCGCGGCCGCGCTGCTCATCGCCTGGGCAACGGTTTACGCGAACACAGTACGGCTGGCGCGTGCCAGCCCCGTGCACGCGCTGCGTTACGAATAGGAGCACCGATGCTGCTGGGGCACTATCTTCGGGTGGCACTGCGCGGATTTGTTCGCCACAAGCTCTACAGCTTCATCAATGTCATGGGTCTGTCGGTGTCGCTCGCGTGCGCCATCCTCATTCTGCTCTTCGTGCGCGACCAGCTCTCCTACGATGCCTGGATTCCCGGCACGCAGAACCTCTACCGGCTGGCGCTGACCTTTCACTTGCCCGGCAGCGCGCCGTTGCACCTGACGACCATCCCGTTCCCCGTGCTCACGGCAATGGGCGAGAAGATCCCCCAGGTCGAAGCGGTAGTGCACGTGGTTCCGGAGGACATGACCGTAATGGAGGGCACACTCCAGGGGCACGAGACGGTCACCGTGGTCGATCCGAACTTCTTCCGGGTGCTGCGGATTCCGCTCCTGCGCGGCGATCCTGCACAGGCTCTCAGTCAGCCGGAATCGATCGTTCTCTCCGCAAGCATGGCACGCAAATATTTCGGCGGCGCCGATCCTTTGGGGAGGATATTGCGCGTCAGCGGCAGGCTCATCGACTTTGCCTGCGCACCGCACGATGCGTCGTGCTACGGCGTCACCCACCCGCTGACCGTCACGGGCGTGATGCGAGACCTGCCGCACAATACTCAATTGGTAGCCAACTTCGTCGTCCCCAACGGCTCGCAGGCCGACGAAATGACACCGCTGGAGAAGAATGACTTTTGGACCGAAACGCTCGGTGGTTACGGCTATGTGCAGCTCGCGCCGGGGGCGAGTCCCGCCGCGGTCCTCGCGGCCCTCGATCCCATCCTCGACGGCTCGGTCGATTTCAAGGCATTGGGCATGCATGTGCGTGGCAGCCGGGCGGAGCGGTACAGCCTGATTCCGTTCCGGGATGTCCACGTGGACAGCGACGAGTACGGCGGCATGACCCCGGGCGGCAACCGCGCGACGGTGTACGGGTTTGCCGTGATCGCGGTGCTCGTTGTGCTCGTCGCGTGCAGCAATTTCATGAATCTTGCGACGGCGCGCGCCACCCTGCGCACGCGGGAAATCGCCGTGCGCAAAGTCGGCGGCGCAACACGCGCACAGATATCCCTGCAGGTCCTGAGTGAGGCCGTGGTAACGGCGCTCGTAGCTTTCGCCATCGCGCTCTCGCTCGCCGAGATCCTGTTGCCCGCCTACGACCGGTTCCTGGGCGAGCCGCTCGAATTGCGGTATGTCACCGACTGGCGATTGCTGCTCGTCATGGCGGGCGGTGCTGTGGCAGTGGGTCTGCTGAGCGGGAGCTATCCGGCGCTGGTGCTCTCGGCGTTCCGCCCCGCGGCGGCACTGAAGGCGGGCAGTGGCGAGCGCACCGGCTCCGGTCTGCTGCGGCTGTCGCTGGTGGTGTCGCAGTTCGCGGTGTCCATCGCGGTCGCAATCGCGGCAACCGTCATATTCCGGCAGATCAGCTACGCGCGCGCCGTCGATCTGGGATTCAACCGCGACGATGTGGTCGTGTTGCGCAATCTCGTCAATCTGTCTCCCGCTGCCAGGGAGAGCCTGGCGCGCGTTCTGCGCTCGGGCCCCGGAATCGAAGCGACGGCCCTGTCGGATGGCGTGCCGTTCGAGCTCTTCAACTCCTTCTATGTGAGAATCCGCTCCGACCACGTTCCCGAGGGCGCCAGCGTGCGGTTCATGCGCGCGGGCCCGGACTTTGCGCCGCTCTACGGAATCCGGCTGCTTGCGGGACGGCTGCTGTCGGAATCGCAGGACGACGCGCAAGCGACGAAGTCCACGGCTCTGGACGTCGTGATCAATGCGGCGGCCGCACATCGCCTGGGATATTCACCGGATGAGGCGGTTGGACGGACTCTCTCCACAGGAAGTGTCTGGGGAAGGCTCAGGGTGATTGGTGTGCTCGGTGACGCCGAGATCGCCGGTGTAAACGAGCCGCCGGAGCCGTGGGTGTATCTGCCGGACAGCGGCCACGCCGCGTCGCTCTCGCTGCGCGTGCGCGCCGGGCAGCTGCCGCAGGCCCTTCGGTTCATCGACAAAGCCTGGCGCTCGTACGCTCCGTCCGTCGCCATGGACCGCTATTTCCTCAGCGAGGCATTCAACGGGCAATTCGCGGCGGACGAGCGCCAGGGGACCATATTCGCGGCCTTTGTGATCGTCGCCGTCCTCATCGGTTGCCTCGGTCTGTTCGGGCTCGCGGTATTCACGGCCGAGCGGCGAACCAAGGAAATCGGCATTCGCAAAGTCTCCGGCGCGCGCTCCCGTGACATCGTGCGGCTGATGTTGTGGCGTATCTCCATCCCGGTATTGGCGGCGAATCTCGCGGCGTGGCCGCTCGCCTATTTCTACCTGCACCAATGGCTCGAGCACTATGCTCGTCGCATCAGTCTGAGTCCAATCTACTTCCTGGCCGCGGCCGCGGGGGCACTGCTGGTCGCCTGGGCAACGGTGTTTGGAAACACTCTGCGCCTGGCCCGCACCAGTCCCGTGCGAGCGCTGCGCTATGAGTGAGAGAAAGGAACGGCCAGTGCGCGACCTGCGACCGCGGCGTCCGTTGGCGTCTGTCGTGGCGTTTGTTGCAGGATGCCTGGCGGCCTGCTCGACCCGTCCGCCGCAGGCACTCGCGCCGTCGCTCGTCCCGAAGGCGTTCGTCGGGCACATGACAGCACCGGCGCCCCTATGGCCACGCAGCGGCTGGTGGCGGGGCTTCGGCAGTCCAGAGCTCTCCCGCTTGGTCGATCTGGCGCAGGCGAACAACCGCGATCTCGCCGTCGCCACGGCGCGCCTGCGGGAGGCGAGGGCGGAAGTGACCATTCAGCGGGCGACACTCTTTCCGGCGATCGATGCTCAGGCGCAGGCGGCTCGCAACGGGGTAGGGCAGTCGGCTGTCTCGAGCAGTGGGCAGCAAGGCGCCACCACCAATTCCTTCGGCCTCGGCGCCGGCGCGAGCTACGAGCTCGACGTCTGGGGACTCTCGCGCGACAACCTCCGCTCGGCGGAAGAAGCGCTGAAGTCCTCACGCTTCGCGCAGCGGTCGGTCGCCCTCACGACCACCGCCTCCGTCGCCAACACGTATTTCGCGATTCTGGCGCTGCGCGAGCAGATCGCCATCGCGAACGAGGACATTGCGGCCATCGACGGTATCCTGCGGATCGTCAGGCTCAAAGTGCGCGCGGGTACCTCCTCCGATCTCGATCTCGCTCAAGAGCAGGCGCAGGTCGAGTCGGTTCAGGGCGAGCTTCCGGTCCTTCAGGAGCAGGCGCTCGAGGCGCAGGTCGCGCTTGCCGTGCTGGTCGGACAGCCGCCGGAGGGCTTCAGCGTACAGGCCCGCAGCACGGATGACATTCAGCTCCCCGAAGTGGCACCAGGCCTGCCGTCACAGCTCCTCCTGCGCCGGCCCGATGTGGCCGAGGCGGAAGCGAACCTCGCCGCCGCGCATGCCAACCTGCAGGCGGCGCGGGCCGCATTCCTGCCGCAGTTCTCCTTGAGCGGCAGCGCCGGTTTCAGCAGTGCGGCGACCAACGCGCTGCTACACGGCCCGAGTTTCCTCTGGGACGCCGGCGCGCAGATGCTGCAGACGATTTTCGACGGTGGCAAGCTCGTCGGGCAGAAGAACCTGGCCTACGCAACCCAGCAGCAGCTCGTTGCAAGTTATGAGAGCGCCGTGCTGAACGCCTACGCCGACGTCGAAAGCGCTCTCGGTCAGGTCCGCAACTACGCCCTGGAGGAGCAGCACCTGCGCCGGGAGGTGTCGGCGGCGCGAGAGGCATTTCAGATCTCGCAGCTGCAGTATCGCCAGGGCGTCGCCGACCTGTTGAATGTGCTGCAGGCGCAGCAGACGCTCTTCGGGGCGAGGGACGCGCTGGCGCAGGCGAGGCTCGCCCGCCGCCAAGCCCTGGTGCACCTCTACGAGGCGCTGGGCGGCGGCTGGCAGGAGCCGGCCCGCGATCGAACGCAGTTCCTGGCTGGCCAATAGGCTCGCGCTGCGCCTGGCGCGTACCCACCCGGTGCATGCCCTGCGCTACGAGTGAGCCGGCCAGCGGGCCGGCCGCCGGCTACTGCTGACCGTCCTGCTGATCGTTGCCCTGCTGCTGGTGCTCGGTGTTCGCGATGAACGCCGCCACGTTGTCGTGCAGCTGCTTCAACGAGGGCACGTGCGCATACACCATGTGGCCGGACTCGTAGTAGTGATACTCGATGTTCGACTGCAGCTTCTTCGGCATCGGCAGGTGGGCCATCTCGTACATGCCCTCGTAGAAGGGCGTCGCCAGATCGAAGTAGCCCCCGTTCAGCATGATCTTGAGGTCGGGGTCGTACTTCATCGCGTTGGCCAGGTCCGGCATCACGTTGAGCGCCTGCGGCAGCGCGAAAGGCGCTCCCGGGGGCTGATGCTGATAGTCCCAGGTCCGGAAGAGCGGAATCTCCGGCTTGTAGGTCATCCGCATCCCGTAGTGCAGATCCCGGCGAACATAGTTGTTGAACGCCGAGACATACGCGGAGGCGATGGAAGCCGCCTGCGGATCGTAGTCCGAGCGCTGGCTCAATGGATCGAGCGATGGGCCCGAGAAGCGGGTATCCAGCCGTCCCGTGGTCAGGTCGGCATCCCCCTGCAGGCTGTGCTCGAACTCGCCGCCGTCGATGCGCAGATTGGCCTTCTTGATGTAGCTCACCGGCAGGCCGGTGTAGTCGTGCAGCTTGGCGGCGATCGCATCGCGCTGGTCCCCGCTCAGATCCGCGCCCGCACGCAGCGCCGCCGCGTAATCGCCCGTCGCGAACTGCTCGACCTCGCTCAGCAGCGAGTCGAGGCTCTGGCTCGCGTTCGGCAGCTTGTGGTGATACCACGCCGTCGCGGCATAGGTGGGTAGAGCGAGCTCATAGGCGATATCGACGCCGGGATTGACGGTCACGATATCGGGCGAGTTGTCGTAGTTGAGGATCTGCGAGAGCAGGATCACGCCGTTGAAGTCGGTATCGTCCTCCGTCTCCAGCACGTTGATCAGGTTGGCCGAGCGCGGGGTGCCGTAGCTCTCCCCGAAGAGATACTTCGGCGAGTTCCAGCGGTTGTACTTCGCCAGGAACTGCATGATGAAGTCGGAGAAGGCGTGCACGTCCTGATCGGCGCCGAAGAAGTCCTTCTCCGCGCCCGGCTTGACGCGCGAGAAGCCCGTGCCCGGCGCATCGATGAACACGAGGTCGCTCGCATCCAGCAGGCTGTAGTCGTTGTTGACCACCTGGTAGGGTGCCGGCGGCGTGTGCGTGTGGTCATCGGTCACCACCCGCCGCGGCCCGAAGGCCCCCATGTGCAGCCACACGGTCGAGGAGCCCGGCCCGCCGTTGTAGAGGAAGGTGATCGGCCGCTCTCCCGGCTTCTCGCCATCCTTGAAGTAGGCCACGTAGAACATCGACGCTTCGGCAATCTTGCTCTTGTCGGGGTGCCCCTGCTTGTCCATCGGCGGCTCCGACGCATCGTTCCAACCCTTGGGATGGACGATCAGAAGGCCGGTCACCGCGTGATAGTGGATGGTGTTGCCTGCAACGGATACCGAGCCAGCAGACGTGCTGGTCACCGTGCGGAAGTAAGGATTGCCCCGCTGAGCGTGATCCTTTGCCCAGTGGGATCGGCCGGCCGGCTTGGGATCGGCAGTCCCGGCGGAATCGGCCGGCGCTGGATCCGAAGATGCCGCGTAGTCGTTTGATGCCTGCGTCTGTGCCGGCTGAGTGGCGCAACCCTGCATGGCCGCGAAGAGACAGGCGGCCACGGCCGCTGAGATGCCTTTCATGACGGGCGCCTTGCGCTGCTTGTCGCTCATGGTCATTCCCCTGCCTGGTTGTCGGTCTTGCGGATGAAGGCCGCGACGTTGTCATGGAGCTGCTGCAACGAATTCTCGTTGGCATACACCATGTGACCCGACTGGTAGTAGTGATACTCGATGTTCGACTGCAGGCTCTGCGGGATCGCCAGGTGGCGCATCTCGTACATGCCCTCGAAGAAAGGCGTCGCCAGGTCGAAGTAGCCGCCGTTCAGGCAGATCTTGAGGTTCGGGTCGTACTTCATGGCCTGCGCGAGGTCGGGCATCACGTTCACCGACACCGGCAGCGGGAAGGGCGCGTCAGGCGATTGATGCTTGAATTCCCACCACTTGAAGACGTCGATCTCCGGGTTGTACGACTCATCGGTGCTGTAGTGAAGTGTCCGGCGCACGTAGTCGTTGAACACCGAGACGTACGCGGAGGAGATCGAGGCCGCCTGCGGATCGTACTCCGCCTCCTCCTCGAGGGGGTCCATCGTCGGACCGGAGAAGCGCGTATCGAGGCGGCCCGTGGTCAGGTCCGAGTCGTTCTGCAGCTCGTGCTCGAACTCCGGTCCGTTGACGCGCAGGTCCGCCTTCTTGAGGTACGCGACCGGCAGCCCCGTGTAATCGTGCAGCTTCGCGGCGATCGCGTCGAACTGGTCCTGCGGCAGGTTCGCGCCCTGCTCGAGCGCGTGCGCGTAATCGCCCAGGGCAAACTGCTCGACCTGAGCGAGGAAGGCCTGCAGATCGTCCGGCTGCGAGGCGAGCTTGTGGTGATACCAGGCGGTCGCCGCGTAGGTCGGCAGCGCGAGCTCATAAGGAAGGTCGACGCCGGGATTCGATTCAGGCTCATCGGCGCTCAGATCGAAGTTGAGAATCTGCGAGAGGAGGATGACGCCGTTGAAATCGACGTTCCGATCCGTCTCGAGCTCGTTGATCAGCGCCGCGGAGCGCGGCGTGCCGTAGCTCTCACCGAAGAGGTACTTCGGCGAGTTCCAGCGGTCGTACTGCGACAGGAACTGCGTGATGAAGGAGGCGAACGCGTGGACGTCCTGGTCGACTCCCCAGAACGCCTGCTCCTTGCCTTTGCCCTCGATGCGGCTGAAGCCGGTGCCCGGTGCGTCGATGAAGACGAGGTCCGAGGCATCGAGCAGGCTGTAGGTGTTATCGACCGCGCCATAAGGCGCGGGAGGGGTGTGCGAGTCGTTCCTCGTGACCACGCGCACCGGACCGAAAGCGCCCATGTGCAGCCAGATCGTCGATGACCCCGGACCGCCGTTGTAGAGGAAAGTGACCGGTCGCGTCCGCGGATCGACACCCTGCTTGAAGTATGCAACGTAGAACATCGAGGCGACCGGCGGGCCGTCCGCGGTGCCGATCGCATCCTTCGGGCCCTGGGGCCTGGCGGCATCATCCCATCCCTTGGGGTGGACAATGATGGTGCCCGCGACCGCCTGGTAGGCGATCCTGTGGCCTTCGATCGTGACCGTTCCCGTGCTCTTCACCGCGCGCGACTCGAAGACGCTCGCCGGTGCCGTGCCGGACTCGACCGGATGCTTCGTCGGCGCCGTTTTCGGCGGCGCCGCCAGAGCGGCGGTAGACAATGTCAATGCCGCCATCAGGGTGACCATGGGCTTCATTTCTGGTGCTCCGTATTCGCGATGAACGCCGCGACGTTGTCGTGCAGCTGTTTCAGGGCCGGGATGTGCGCATACACCATGTGGCCGGACTCGTAGTAGTGATATTCGATGTTCGACTGCAGGCTGCGGGGCATCGGCAGATGCGCCATCTCGTACATGCCCTCGAAGAAGGGCGTCGCCAGATCGAAGTAACCGCCGTTCAGCATGACCTTCAGATCCGGATCGTACTTCATCGCATTGGCGAGATCGGGCATCACGTTGAGGGCCTGGGGAAGCGGGCCCGGTGCGCCCGGAGGCTGGTGCCGGGAGTTCCACAGCATGAAGAGGCGAATCTCCGGCTCGTAGGTCATCGACGTGCCGTAGTGCAAGTCATTGCGTACGTAGTCGTTGAATGCCGCAACGTACGCGGAGCCGATCGCCGCCGACTGCGGGTCATAATCGGCGCGCTCGCTCAGTGGATCGAGCGACGGTCCCGAGAAGCGGGAGTCCAGCCGCCCCGTGGTCATGTCCGCGTCGCTTTGCAGGCTGTGCTCGAACTGGCCGCCGTCGATGCGCAGATTGGCCTTCTCGATGTAGCTCACCGGCAGCCCGGTGTAGTCGTGCAGTTTCGCGGCGATGGCAGCGCGCTGATCGGAGCTCAGCGTCGACCCTGCACGCAGCGCTCGCGCGTAATCCGTCAGCGCGAAGTGCTCCACCTCCTTGAGAAGGGAGTCGAGATCCTGCCCGGCATTCGGCAGCTTGTGGTGGTACCAGGCGGTCGCGGCGTAGCTGGGAAGCGCCAGCTCATAGGCCAGATCGACGCCCGGGTTGTAACGGACCAGACCCGTCGACTCGTCGTAGCTCAGGATCTGCGACAGCAGGATGACGCCGTTGAAGTCGGTATCGTCCTCCGTCTCCAGCACGTTGATCAGGTTGGCCGAGCGCGGCGTGCCGTAGCTCTCGCCGAAGAGATATTTCGGCGAGTTCCAGCGGCCGTACTTCGACAGGAACTGCATGATGAACTCGGAGAACGCATGCACGTCCTGATCGGCGCCGTAGAAGTCCTTCTCGGCGCCCGGCGTCACCCGCGAGAAGCCGGTGCCCGGTGCATCGACGAACACGAGATCGCTCGCATCGAGCAGGCTGAAGTCGTTGTTGACCAGCTGATAGGGCGCGGCCGGTGTGTGCGTATGATCCAGCGTCACCACCCGGCGCGGCCCGAAGGCGCCCATGTGCAGCCACACCGTCGAGGACCCTGGTCCGCCGTTGTAGCAGAACGTGATCGGGCGATCGCCCGGCTGCTCGCCGTCCTTGAAATAGGCGACATAGAACATCGAAGCCTCGGGCGGCCGTTTCGCGTGATGATGTCCGTTGCCGTGCGGCTTGTCCTCGGCATCATTCCACCCCTTCGGATGCACGATGAGAAGTCCCGTCACCGCATGGTAATGGATGTCGTTGCCTTCGACGTTCACCGAGCCTTCGCTGGTGCTGGTCACGGTGCGGAAGTAGGGGTTGCCCTTGCGATGCTCAGGAGCGCTCGTGGCGCGCGCGGCGCCGTTCGCATCATCCGCGCCGGAGTCGGAAGCGGTCGTGTTCGTCGCCGTGGTATCGCCGGAGCTCTGCGTCTGCGCCGGTTGCAGGGCGCAACCCGCGAGCGCGAAGAGCGATGCGGCCGCGATTGCGGAAATGCTCTTCATGTCATTCCCCTGCCCGATTGGCGTTATTGCGGATGAAGACTGCCACGTTGTCGTGCAGCTGCTTCAGCGAGACCTCATTGGCGTAGACCATGTGGCCCGACTTGTAATAGTGGTACTCGATGTTGGACTGCAGCCGCTCGGGGATCTGCAGGTGGTGCATCTCGTACATTCCCTGGAAGAACGGCGTGGCCAGGTCGAAGTAGCCGCCGTTCAGGCAGATCTTGAGGTCCGGGTCGTACTTCATGGCCGTGGCCAGGTCCGGCATCACGTTGACCGCGCCCGAGAGCTTGAAGGGAGCATCGGGCGGCTGGTGTTTCCACTCCCACGTGGTCCAGAGATCGATCTCGGGCTCGTAGGTCTGGTCGGTGGTGTAGTGCAGAGAGCGGCGCGCGTAGTCGTTGAACACCGAAACATACGCCGAGCCGATCGATGCCGCCTGCGGGTCGTACTCCGCAGCCTCGCCGAGGGGGTCCATCGTCGGCCCGGAAAAGCGCGTGTCGAGGCGACCCGTGTCCAGGTCCGCATCGTTCTGCAGCTCGTGCTCGAATTCCGGCCCGCTGACGCGCAGGTCCGCCTTCTTGATGTAGGCCACCGGCAGTCCGGTGTAGTCGTGCAGCTTGTCGGCGATCGCGTTGAACTGATCCGCGGGCAGGCTCGCGCCCTGCGCGAGCGCATCGGCGTAGTCGCCCATGGCGAACTGCTCGACCTCCTGCATGAAGCCGTCGAAATCCGCCGGCTGCGAGCCGAGCTTGTGATGATACCAGGCGGTCGCGGCGAAGGTCGGCAGCTCGATCTCGTAGGGCAGCTCGACCCCGGGATTACCCTGCGGCACGTCGGCCATCAGGTCCAGATTGAGGACCTGCGAGAGCAGGATTACGCCGTTGAAGTCGATGTCCCGGTCGGTCTCCAGCTGGTTGATGACCACAGCGGAGCGCGGCGTGCCGTAGCTCTCGCCGAACAGGTACTTCGGCGAGTTCCAGCGCTGGTACTTGGAGAGGAACCGGGTGATGAAGGAGGAGAACGCGTAGCCGTCCTGGTCGACTCCCCAGAACGCCTGGCCCTTGTCCTTGCCCTCGATACGGCTGTAGCCCGTGCCTGGCGCGTCGATGAAGACGAGGTCCGAGGCATCGAGAAGACTGTAGGTGTTGTTGATGGCACCGTAGGGCGCGGGGGGTGTGTGTGAGTCGTTGCTCGTCACGACACGCACCGGCCCGAAGGCGCCCATGTGCAGCCAGATGGTCGATGAGCCTGGACCGCCGTTATAGAGGAAAGTCACCGGCCGGTTGTGCGGGTCCGCCCCCTTCTTGAAGTAGGCGACATAGAACATCGACGCCACCGGCGGCCCGTCCGCCGTGCCGAGCGTGTCCTTTGCGCTCGCCTTTGCGGCGTCATCCCATCCCTTCGGATGGACGACGATCGTGCCCGCGACCGCGTCGTAGTCGATCTTGTGTCCTTCCACCGTTACCGAACCTGTGCTCCTCACCGCGCGGTCTGCGGCGAAGATGTTCGCAGGGGCGGCGGCGGATTCGGGCGGATGCGCCTCCGGCGCGCTCTTCTGTGGAGCGGCGAGCGCCACGGCGGTGGTGAGCGAGAACGCCGCGATCAGTGTGACCGCTTGATTCATTTGAAGATACCTCCAGCCGAAGCCGGCCGCGGGATCCGGGCCGTCACAAGGCCGCAATGATGCCCGAACACCGCACCGCCCGAGTACCCGATCTCCCCCCCGGCGGGGCTGATCTGCGGCCAGTACCCCTGGCGCCGCGACGAAGCGAAGGACGGCCGAGCTGTCACCGGGCCGTCACACTGCATGGCTAGAGTCGCGGCGACCGCAACTGGAGCGTGACTCGCCTGCGCGAGCACGCCCTCGAGTCCAAGACAACCGTAACTCCTCGATGAAGGTAGCCCCCTCCATGAGAACTTTCCTATCCAAGCTGCCGACCGTGCTCGGCGCGGCAGCCGTAGCGTCCTGCGCCGGATCGGCGGCGCTGGCCCAGAGCCCCGCGTACTTTCCCGGCGGCCAGCAGACCGCAACCCCCATACAGCATGTCGTGGTCATTTACGACGAGAACGTCTCGTTCGACCACTACTTCGCCACGTATCCCACCGCGACCAATCCATCCGGCGAGCCCTCGTTCAGGGCGCTGCCCGGGACGCCGAGGGTCAACAATCTGGCGAATGCCCATCTGCTCACCGATAACCCCAATTTCACCAATGCCCTCAACGGCGCCAATGCCGCCAATCCTTTCCGGCTGGACCGGACCCAGGCCGCGACGGCGGACCAGAATCACGGCTACACGGCCGAGCAGGAAGCGTATGACGGCGGCAAGGCGGACCTGTTCCCCCTCGATACCGGCAGCGGCACCGCCGGCGGTGTCGGCGCCTTCGGCACCAAGGGACAGGTCATGGGCTACTACGACGGCAACACGGTGACCGCGTTCTGGAACTACGCGCAGCACTTCGCGATGAGCGACAACGCGTACACGGATACGTACGGACCCTCGACGCCCGGCGCACTCGAGGCGGTCTCGGGTCAGACCAATGGCGTCGACCTCGTGCAGACGACCTCCAGCAGCTACTACATCCAGGACGGCGCAGGCGGTATCAATCTGATCAGCGACGTCGATCCGGCCTATGACGTCTGCTCGAGCACCACCAACCAGGTGCAGATGCTCGGCAAGAACATCGGCGACCTGCTCAATGCCAGAGGCATCAGCTGGGGCGGCTTCATGGGTGGCTTCGATCTGCAGACCACCAATTCCAACTCCAGCACGGGCTGCACCCGCACCACCACCTCGGCGGTGACCGGCGTGAAGGAGACCGACTACATCCCGCACCACAACTGGTTCCAGTACTTCAAGTCCACTGCCAACCCGACGCATGCCCGGCCGGCGTCCGTCTGGGCGGTCGGTCATACCTACGACGCCAACGGGCAGCAGGATGCGGCGAATCACGAGTACGACATCAATGACTTCTATGCCGCGGTGAGCGCCGGCAACTTCCCCGCCGTGTCCTACCTGAAGGCGCCCGCGTACCAGGACGGCCACGCCGGCTACTCCGACCCGCTCGACGAGCAGGCCTTCATCACCCAGGTGATCAACTTCCTCGAGCGCCGGCCCGAATGGCGGAACACGGCGGTCATCGTGGCCTGGGACGATTCCGACGGCTGGTACGATCACGCGTTCGCCACGCCCACCAGTCCTTCGTTCGACTATCCGGCCGACCAGCTCGACGGCGCCGGCGTCTGCGGCAAGGGCAGGCAGCCCGTCGGTCTTGCGGGCAAGCCGGTCAATGGCCGCTGCGGTCCGGGAACGCGCATCCCGTTCCTCGTGATCTCACCCTGGGCCAGGCGCAACTACGTGAGCCACGGTTACGTCTCGCAGGCGTCGATCGTGCGCTTCATCGAAGACAACTGGCTGCATGGCGAGCGCCTGGGCGGCGGCGCCTTCGATGCCACCACCGGCAGCATCATGGACATGTTCGACTTCTCCGGGCGTGCGAATCCGCGGCTCTTCCTGGACGAGCAGACCGGCGAGCCAGTCCATACCAGCCGGTGGTAGTGCAATCTGATTAGTCCAAAGCGGACCCTGTTAGCCGGCGTCCTGCCGGGAGCTGCGCTCCTGGCGGCCGCCGGCTTCCTCTTGGCATCGCCGGCTCCGCTACCGGGAGAGAATCCGCACCCGGTGAAGCTCGTCGTGCCTGCCGAGCCGCCTCTCTCGGCCGTGGCGCAGCTCGGTGCGCGGCTCTTCCATGACCCCACCCTGTCGGGGTCGGGGCGGCTGTCCTGCGCCAGCTGCCACGATCCCGCCCTGGCCTTCGGACCTCCGGCAGGCTTGCCGGTCGTCATGGGTGGACCGCACGTGCGCACACCCGGATTCCGTGCGGTGCCGTCCCTGCGTTATCTCTATCGGCAGCCGGCGTTCACCATCGGTCCGGATACCGAAAACGGCAATGACGATGTCATCGTGCCTCTCACGCAGCAGGCGCAGTCGGCCACCGGCCACGCCCGCGCGCGCAAGACCGCGCAGACTCCGCAGGCTGCGGCAACCAACCTCGTGCCGCAAGGGGGCCTCTTCTGGGACGGCCGCGCCGACACTCTGGAGCAGCAGATCAATGGGCCGCTCTACAATCCCGCCGAAATGGACGGCGGCACGATGCAGGAAGTGGCGCGCAAGCTCGCCTCCGGACCGTACGCGGCGCAGCTCGAGCAGCTCTTCGGCGAAAGTCTCCTGCAAAACCCCGGCATGACGGTCGACGAGGCGATGTTCGCCATCGGGCGTTACGAGATCGAGGACTCGGCCTTCCATCCCTTCACGAGCAAGTACGACGCCTGGCTCGAGGGCAGGGCGCGCTTCACCCGCGCCGAGCTCGCGGGCTACCGCCTCTTCAACGACCCCGCGAAAGGCAACTGTGCCGCCTGCCATCTGGATCAGCCCAACCGCGAGGGGGCGCCGCCGCTGTTCACCGACCATCAGTTCGAGGCGCTCGGCGCGCCGCGCAATGCGGCCATCCCCGCGAACCGCGACCCGAACTACTACGACCTCGGGATCTGCGGGCCGTACCGCGCCGATATGCGCACGGCGACGCAGTACTGCGGGATGTTCCTGACGCCCACCCTGCGAAACGTCGCTCTGCGGCATGTGTTCTTCCACAACGGCGTATTCCACGATCTGACACAGGTGCTCGACTTCTACGTCGATCGCGATATCCATCCGGAACGCTTCTATCCCCGCGATGCCGCCGGTCGCGTGATGAAATACGACGACATACCTGCGCAGTACCGCTCGAACGTCGATACGGTGGATGCACCGTTCGACCGCCACCCCGGCGATCCGCCCGCGCTCACCCCCGCGGAGATCAAGGAGGTCATCGCGTTCCTCGATACGCTGACGGACGGGTACGCGCCCTTGCATAATTGAGGGATGCGAATCCCCCGAAGCCTTGGCGCCGCAGTGGCGCTGCTCATTACGCTCTCACAAGCGCACGCGACGACGGCGATCACCGCCGGCAATGCTCGCTTCGAGTTCCTGACGCCTTCTCTCGTGCGAATGGAGTATTCGCCGCAGGGCAAATTCGTCGACGCGCCGACCGCCGTCGTGCAGAAGAGGGACTGGCCCGCGGTCGACGTCACCCAGGCCCGCACCGCCGGCTGGCTGGTCCTCACGACGCGCGCCGTGGTCCTGCGCTACAGGCTGGCCGCGGGCGCCTTCAGCGCGGCCAATCTCTCGGCGAGCTGGCGCGATGCCGCCGGCGGCCGGCACGCCTGGCTTCCGGGTCAGGCCGACCCCGGAAATCTCGGCGGCCTCACGTACTCCCTGGACAACATAGAGAGCGCCAATCTGCCACCGGCTGGCGATGACCTCGGCAGTCCGGTGCACGATGTGATCCCGGGAATCGATGTGCTGCTGCCGCCCGCGACGCCGGGCCTGCTGAGCCGCAGCGGCTACGCCTTCCTGGACGACAGCGTCAGTCCCGTCTGGAAAGCCGACCACAGCTGGATCGAGCCGCGGCCAGGTCCCCAGGGCCAGGACTGGTATCTCTTCATCTACAACCACGATTACCCGCAGGTTTTGCGGCAATACGCCGCGCTCTGCGGGCCGGTGCCGATGATTCCGCGGTATGCCCTCGGACCCTGGGTCACCGACCTCAACTTCGAGTACTTCCCGGGTACGGCCGAGACACGCTCGCCCGCGATGCGCCATTACGGCGAGCAACACCTGAAGACCGAGGTGGCCCGGCTGCTCGCGAGCGGCATTCCGCTTTCCGGGCTGGTGCTCGATTTCGCCTGGCACAACTACGGCTGGCAGGGCGGCTACGACTGGAGCCCGCTCATCCCGCAGCCGCAGGCGCTCATCGACTGGCTGCACGAGCGCGGCATGAAGCTCTCCCTCAACGACCATCCGGGCTATGCCAACACGAAGGAGAGCATCCTTTCCTATAGCGACAGCCATGCGCCCGAAGTTCTGCGCGCGCTGGGGCGGCCGCTGCCGCCGCGGCCGTCCTATGACCAGAATCTCGCCGGCGGGTGGAAATTCGCTCCCGATCCGCACGATGCGGGGCTCGCGGGCCGCTGGTATGCCAGCGCCTACGATGATCGCCGCTGGCATCCGATCCACACGGGCGATTCCTGGCAGGAGCAGGGCTTTGCGCACTACCAGGGAATCGGCTGGTATCGAGTCTCGCTTCGCGTGCCGGCCACATTGCCGCGGGCCGTCTACCTGTATCTCGGCGAGGTGTCGGGCGACTACAGGCTCTTCGTCAATGGCGAGGAGATGCAACACAGCCACGTGCAATGGCCGCGCAGACTGACCTATGCGAACATCGCCGCCGCGCTGCATCCCGGTCGCCGCAACGTCATCGCCTTACGCATCGAACCAACACAGCCGCCGCCATCCACAAGACCGTCCGGCATCCTGCGCGGGCCCGTGGCGCTGCGGGACGTGAAGCCGCCGCCGCGCATCTATCTCGATCTGGCAGACCGCAAGCAGGCGCGGATCTCCATGGACGACCTGCACGAGCCGCTGATCCGTCAGGGTATGGATTTCTGGTGGGTGGATGGGGGCGGCGGCGCGGCGCAGATGCCGGGGCTGGATCCGCAGCTCTGGACCAACGAGGTCTTCTATGAGGCCACACAGCGTCAGACGGGCAAGCGTGCATTCATCCTGAGCCGCTACGGCGGCTGGGGCAGCGAGCGCTATCCCGGCTTCTTCACCGGCGACACTTACTCCGAGTGGCGGGTGCTCGCCTACGAGGTCGCCTATACCGCGCGCGGCGGCAACGTCCTGGTGCCTTACATCAGCAACGACATCGGCGGCTTCCACGGCGCGAAAATCCCGTTCGACCTGTACGCGCGCTGGATCGAGTTCGGCGCCTTCAGCCCGATCCTGCGCATGCACAGCGCGCACGCGAATCCGCTCGAGGGCAACACGCGCATGCCGTGGCGGTATGGAGCGAAGGGCATCGCGCTGATGCGGAAGTACTTCGTGCTGCGCCAGCAGCTCATTCCTTACATCTATACCGGCAGCTGGCAGGCACACACGCAGTCGCTGCCGCTACTGCGGCCGCTGTACCTCGAGTGGCCCGATACCGCTCAGGCCTACCACCACTTCCATGAATATTACTTCGGTGGCGAGATGCTGGTCGCGCCCGTTCTGCAGGCGGACGGCATGCGCACCATCTGGCTGCCGCCCGGCAGCTGGATCGACTTCTTCACCGGCCGCAGGCGTGGCGGCAACACGACGTTCACCGCCCGCTACGCGGCCGATGCAACGCCGGTCTTCGTGCGCGAGGGCGCCGTCATTCCGGAGCAGACAGTGCCGCGGAACGATGCGAACGCGGCGCCCGGCGATCTGATCGTCAACGTCTACGGCGAGGGCAACGGCCGCTTCGATCTCTACGAGGACGATGGCATCTCCCTTGCCTACGAGAAGAGCGGCTATGCGCTGACTCCGATGACGTATCGCACGGCGGGCGCAAGCCATCGACTCGTCATCGGCCCGACCACCGGCTCCTATGCCGGGCAACGGCCGGCGAGGGGGTACGAGGTGCGCATTCACACCGCGCGCCGGCCGGCATCGATCCTCGTCGACGGCAGGCGCCAGAGCGGCTGGCGCTGGCAGTCGAGCGACTCGACCGCATATTTGACGCTGCCCGTCGCTGGCATCCGGCACGCCCTCGCCATCACATGGTAGGCTTTTCGGCGCTCCGAGGAGGCGTGCGAATGCGAAACAAACAGTCGACTCTTGCCGTGGCGATTGGGATCGTGATGCTGGCCACACTGGCCGGCGTGAATGTCCAGGCCGCGCCCGCGCCGCAGTCCGGCGATGCCAATCCCTACCTGTGGCTGGCGCAGATCCACGGTCGCAAGGCCCTCGCCTGGGTACAGGCGCAGAACGGCCGCAGCGACCTGGCGCTCGAGACCCAACCGACTTACGCCCGTGACCGCGCGCAGATCCTCGAGGTGCTCAATGCCAACACGCGGATCCCCGAGGGGATGCTCGATCATGGCTGGGTGCTCAACTTCTGGCAGAGCGCCGATCACGTCCGCGGTATCTGGCGGCGTACGTCGATCGCCGACTATGCGCGCAAGACGCCGCACTGGCAGACGCTCCTCGATATCGACCAGCTCGACAGGCAACTGCACAAGGACTGGGTGTGGCAGGGTGCCGACTGCACTTCCGCCTTCGACCGCTGCCTGGTCAAGCTCTCCCCGGGCGGCGGCGATGCGGCCGAGGTGCGGGAATACGATCCCAAGACCCGCAGCTTCGTATCCGGCGGCTTCACGCTTCCCGTCGCGAAGTCCAGCGCCGTTTACCTGCGGCCGGACGCGGTGCTGATCGCCACCGACTTCGGGCCCGGATCCATGACGCCCTCGTCCTATCCGCGCATCGTGAAGCTGTGGCGCCGAGGTACGCCGCTCGCGAGCGCCCACACGGTGCTCGAAGGGCGGCCCGATGACATGGCGGTGTCGCCCGTGGTGTTTCATGGCCCGTATGGTGCCGTGGCCCTCATCATCCGCCGCCCGAGCTTCTTCAGGGCCGATTATTACGTCCTGCGTCCCGACGGGACCCCACTCCGGCTGCCGCTGCCCGAGGATGCGGAAATCGCCGGCGTGACCCGTGGGCAGCTGATCGCGACTCTGCAGAAGTCCTGGACGGTGGATGGCCGCACGATCGGCCAGGGCGCGCTCATCGCGTTTCCTGTGTTGGGCTTCGCGCGGACGGGCCACGGCCAGCCGGTATCGGTTCTCTACACGCCAGGCTCGCACGCGATGATAGACGATGTTGGCGCAGGTCAGGACGCCGTGTATGCCTCTATATATGAGAACGTCACCGGCTCCGTCCACGAGTTCCGTCCGGGAGCTCACGGAAAATGGAGCGACACGAGGCTGGCATTGCCGCGCGGCGGCTCGACTTCCATCGTCTCGACCAACGACTGGGGGCCGCAGGCTTATTTCTCCTTCGAGAGCTTCCTCTCGCCGCCGTCTCTCTACGCCTACGGCGGCCATGGCTCGCCGCGCCTCATCAAGTCCCAGCAGCCCGTCTTCGACGCCCACGCGGTCGTCGTACGCCAGTACTGGGCAACCTCCAAGGACGGCACCCAGGTGCCGTACTTCCTCGTGCGCCCGAAGAAGGCGAGGGGGGCGATCCCGACCATCCTCTATGGCTACGGCGGCTTTCAGCTCTCGCTCACGCCCTGGTACTGGAACGAGGGTCACAAGCCCCTCGACGCGGTTCAGACCTGGGTCATGCGCGGCGGCGCCATCGCCGTGGCCAACATCCGCGGCGGCGGGGAGTTCGGACCTGCGTGGCACCAGGCGGCGCTGAAATATCACCGCCAGCGCGCCTACGATGACTTCGAGTCGGTGGCCGCCGACATCGAGCGGCGCAAGCTCTCGACGCCGAAGAAGCTGGGGATCGTGGGCGCTTCCAACGGCGGCCTGCTCGTCTCGACGGTCATGGTCGAGCGTCCCGATCTCTTCGGGGCGGTGGTCTGTCAGCGCCCGCTCATCGACATGCTGATCTATACGCACTACGGCGCGGGCGCCTCGTGGATCGGTGAGTACGGCGATCCCGCCGATCCGAAGATGGCGGCCTACATCCGCACCTACTCACCGTTTCAGAACGTGAAGCGGGATGTCGATTACCCGCCGATTCTCTTCATCACTGAGACGACGGACGATCGGGTCACGCCGGTGTTTGCGCGCATGATGGCCGCAAAGATGGAGGCGCAGGGACACGAGGTGCTCTTCAATGAGGCCACCGAGGGCGGTCATGGCCCTGGAGCCACTCACGCCGAGGAAGCGCAGTACTGGGCACTCTCGTACACCTTCCTCGCGGAGAAGCTCGGATTGGCCCACTGAGTCGCCGCCGCCGGGCGCGTGGCTTGCTTGTCGCGGGGTCCACGAGCCACGTCCGACGGGAGGAGCCATGGCTGCTCGACTCTTGCTTGGCGCCGCCGCTGCCGGCGCCCTGTCCATGTATCTTCTCGATCCCGACCACGGCCGCCGGCGGCGCGCGGGGATGCGCGACCGGCTGGCGAGCGGCATCTCACGCCTGGATGATGCGACCAGCGTCGCCGCGCGCGATCTGCGAAATCGCGCGCGCGGCGTCGCTCACGAGATGCGCTCGCGTTTCACGCGTGAGGAAGTGCCGGATGAGATCCTTTGCGAGCGCGTCCGCTCGCGCCTGGGATGGGCCGTCTCTCATCCTGGCGCGATCGCGGTCGCGGCGCTGTCGGGCAGGGTGACCCTGAGCGGTGCCGTGCTCGAGAGCGAGTACGTGCGCCTGCTGCGGACGACCTGGGCGGTCCGCGGCGTCGTCGATGTCGAAGACCGTCTTGCCGTGTACGAGAGCGCGGCCGGGATTTCCGCGCTGCAGGGCGGCGGCAGAGCACCGGGACGCCGCTACGGTCCGTGGCAGGAAAACTGGCCGCCGGCGGTACGGGTCATCATGGGCGCCGCAGGGGGGGCGCTCCTGCTCAACGCGCTCGCCGGCAAGCGCGGCGCTCTGGGTCTGCTCGGCGGACTCGCGGGCGCGGCACTCATCGCGCGCAGCGCCAGCAACATGCCGATCGACAGGCTGGTCGGCGTGCGCCGGCCCGCGATGGAGCTGCAGAAATGCATCGACGTCGCCGCGCCGGTCGAGCGTGTGTTCGAGGCCTTCTCGCAGCTGGAGCGATTTCCCGAGTTCATGACGCACGTGCGCGAGGTGCGCGTGCGCGGCGACGGGACCTCGGAGTGGACCGTGGAGGGTCCGGCCGGCCGCACGATTTCCTGGGAGGCCGTGACCACACGCCTCGAGCCCAACAAACTCATCTCGTGGCGCACGCTTCCCGGCTCCGCGGTGGAGCATGCCGGACTGTTGCGGTTCGAGCCGTCGGAAGGAGGTACGCGCGTCCTCGTATCGATGAGCTATACACCGCCGGCGGGCGCCCTCGGCCACGCGGTGGCGCGGCTCTTCGGTGCGGACCCGAAGTCGGAGCTCAACGACGACCTGCTGCGGATGAAGGTCTTCCTGGAGACCGGGCGGCGGGCGCACGACGCCGCCGCCGCCGCGCGGCACTAGTGGAGGATTTCCTCCACCGCGACGGGTTTGTTGCGGTGCAGGATCTGCCGCACGCTGTCGATCTCCCAGTCCGTGCGCGGATGCACGGTGACCGCCGAGTTGCCGTTACGCACGCGTTCCGCGAGCTTCTCGGCTTCGCCGTTGTGCCCTTCGGCCTGATCCAACAGGGCGTGAAAGTAGTTGGAGATGCGCGCGACGAAGGCGTCCCCGGGCTCGGAGTCCGCCTGGCCGGTCTCCAGCAGCGACGTCAGCTCCACCCGGTCGGTGGGCAGCCCCTCCGCCACGAGCTCCGTGCGCACGCGGTCCGCAATGCCGTAGTCGTCAAATAACGCAACGATTACCGGTGTCATAAGCCCTCCAACGGCCGGGTCGGGACGCGGTTCCCGGCAGCCTGTGACAGCCGTCACGCCCGCTGCCGGGCATGCCGACTGCTCCGTCGCTACAATTGCCAGTCACCGCGCCACTACCGAGAAGAACGAGTTCGTGCCCATTCTGTTCAATCGTCGCGACCGTGCCGCCGCCATCCAGGGCGAGCCGGAGCGGCGCCGTGCGGCCGACAGACGCAAGCGCGTGGCGCTGGCACTCCTTTATGGCAGCTTCAATCCGCGACGCCGCGGGCCGCGCCGGACAGGCGAGCAGGCTGTAGCGGCCGTCGACTGGCACCACCCGTGGTGGCTGGCGGTCGCCACGGTCATCCTCGGCCTGTGCGCCAGCGATGCCATTCTGACCACGGTGCTCATCAGCCGCGGCGCGTACGAGGTCAACCCGCTGCTGGCGCCGCTCATCGGCCGCTCGGCCTGGGTGTTCGTGGCCGTGAAGGTCGGGATGACGGGCATCGGCGTGGTACTGTTGACCCTGCTCTCGCGTCTGAAGGCCTTCGGCCGGATGCCGGTGGCGCTGCTGCTCTATGCCGTGCTCATCGGGTATGCGGTGCTGATCGCTTACGAGCTGCGCCTGCTCGACCAGTCCTAAGCCTTTAATTCCTTTTAATTCAATGGCTGGCACGCGCTTCGCAATTTCCTCGCGCGTCCGTTTCCGCTAAACTGGCGGTTCGCTTTTTTCGTTTCCCCATGCTCGAACCTACACCTCTTTTTGGCGGCAATGCCGCCTTTCTCGATGCCCTCTACGAGCAGTACCTTCGCGACCCCGCGAGCGTAGAGGATCAGTGGCGACGCTACTTCGAGAGCCTCCCCGGCCCGAAGGGCGCCGAGCGTCCGCAGGGACCGGTCGAGGCGGCGCTCGCCGAGCGCGCCCGTCAGCCGCGTGCGGCGGCCGCTCCGATAGCCCCCGCGGAGGCCGGCGTCAATGCCAGGCAGGCGGCGGTCTCGCGCCTCATCCAGATCTGGACCAATCGCGGTCACCTGGTCGCGAATCTGGACCCGCTCGGCCTGGTCCAGCGGCCCAGGCCGCGGGTGCTCGACCTCGACTATTTCGGGCTCGGGCCGGCCGATCTCGACGAGGAGTTCTTCACCGCCAGCCGCACCCAGGCGGTGCCGCCGCGGATGAAGCTGCGCGAGATCCTGAAGCAGCTCGAGACGATCTACGCCGGCACCATCGGCGCCGAGTTCGCCCACATGTCGGAGTCGCAGGAGCGGCTCTGGCTGCAGGACCAGTTCCAGTCCGGACGGCTCCTGCACCGCTTCGCGGCGCAGGAGAAGCGCAACATCCTCTGGCAGCTCACCGCCGCCGAAGGGCTCGAGCGCTACCTGCACACGAAGTACGTCGGCCAGAAGCGCTTCTCGCTGGAAGGCGGCGAGACGCTGCTGCCGCTGCTCGATGACCTCATCCAGAGCTGCGGCGGAGCGAAGATCGAGGAAGTCGTGATCGGGATGGCGCACCGCGGGCGCCTGAACGTGCTGGTGAACCTGCTCGGCAAATCGCCGGCGTCACTGTTCTCGGAGTTCGAGGGCGCGTACGACCTGAGCCACCTCAAGGGCTCGGGCGATGTGAAGTATCACAAGGGCTTCTCGGCCGACCTGCGCACGGCCGCGGGCAACGTGCACACCGTGCTTGCTTTCAACCCCTCACATCTGGAGGTCGTCAACCCCGTTGTCGAGGGCTCCGTCCGCGCCCGCCAGGAGCGGCGCAACGACACCCGGGGCGATCGCGTGCTGCCGCTCCTCATCCATGGAGATGCGGCGTTCGCCGGCCAGGGCGTGGTCATGGAGACGCTGCAGCTGTCACAGGCGCGCGGCTTCTACACCGGCGGCACCGTCCACGTCATCATCAACAACCAGGTCGGCTTCACCACTTCCGAGCCGAGCGATGCGCGCTCGACGCTCTATTGCAGCGACGTGGCCAAGATGTTGGAAGCCCCGATCTTCCACGTCAACGCCGACGATCCGGAAGCGGCCGTATTCGTTGCGCGTCTGGCACTCGAGTACCGGATGCGCTTCCACAAGGACGTCGTGATCGACCTGGTCTGCTATCGCCGCCACGGCCACAACGAGGCCGACGAGCCGGCGGCGACCCAGCCGGTCATGTACCGCGTCATTCGCCAGCATCCGACCACTCGCCAGCTCTACGCGGACCGGCTGGTGGCCGAGGGAACGCTCACCCAGGCGGAGGCCGACGCGATGCCGGAGCAGTATCGCGACGGACTCGACCAGGGTCGGCCGCAGGCACGCGCCGCACTCGGCATGATCGGCAACAAGTTCACCGTCGACTGGACGCGCCACGCTCAGGCCGATTGGACGGAGAGGGTGCGTACCGGCGTCGAGCCGGCGCGTCTCGAATCCCTCGGCGAGCGGCTAATGGAGGTGCCGTCGGATCTGACGCTGCATCCCCGCGTGGCCAACGTCATGGGCAACCGCAAGAAGATGCTTGCTGGCGAAGTGCCTCTCGACTGGGGTTTCGCGGAAACGCTGGCCTACGCTTCGCTCGTGGACCAGGGCTTCTCGGTGCGCATCTGCGGCCAGGACAGCGGCCGCGGCACCTTCTTTCACCGGCATGCGGTGCTGCACGACCAGGGCTCCGACCGGGTGTACGTGCCGCTGCAGCATCTCGCCGAGCCGCAGCCGCGCGTGCAGATCATCGACTCCGTGCTCTCCGAAGAGGCGGTGATGGGCTTCGAGTACGGCTATTCGACGACCGAGCCCAATTGCCTGTCCATCTGGGAAGCCCAGTACGGCGACTTCGCCAACGGTGCGCAGGTCATCATCGACCAGTTCATCAGCTCGGGCGAGGCGAAGTGGGAACGCTACTGCGGGCTCGTGCTCTTCCTGCCCCATGGCTATGAGGGCGCGGGACCGGAGCACTCGTCCGCACGGCTGGAGCGCTACCTGCAGCTCTGTGCCGAATCCAACATGCAGGTCTGCGTGCCGTCGACGCCCGCGCAGATGTTCCACATGCTGCGCCGGCAGATGCTGCAGTCGTTCCGCAAGCCGCTCATCGTCATGACACCGAAGAGCCTGCTGCGGCACGACCTCTCGGTCTCCAGCCTCGAGGACCTGACCCGCGGCGGCTTCTCCCGCGTGATCGGGGAGAGCGACGATCTGCCGGTCCAGGGTGTGCGCCGCGTGGTCTTCTGCAGCGGCAAGGTCTATTTCGACCTGCTCAAGGCCCGTCGCAAGGATGCCATCCGCGACGTCGCACTGGTTCGCATCGAGCAGCTCTATCCCTTCCCCGCGGACGACTACGAGGCGGCGCTGGCGCGCTACCCGAACGTGCGCGAGGTGGTATGGTGTCAGGAGGAGCCGCAGAACCAGGGCGCCTGGTACCAGATCCGCCACCGCCTGCAGGAGGCCGTGGGCCAGCGGCGCGTGGTCCTGTACGCCGGCCGCGCGCCGGCCGCGGCGCCCGCGACCGGCATAGGCAAGATTCACGAGGCCGAGCAGCAGTCGCTCATCAATGCGGCGCTGCATGCCACGACGACGGAGGATTCCGCGAGAGAGACGACGCGGCTCACCGCCGGTGCGGCTCCCGCCGCGGCCGGCCAGACGGCGCCCGCGACATCGCTGCGAAAGAAAACTTCATGACGACCGAGATCAAAGTTCCCCAGCTGCCCGAGTCCATCTCCGATGCGACCCTGGTCGCCTGGCACAAGAAGCCCGGCGATGCCGTCAAGCGGGATGAGAATCTCGCCGACCTCGAGACCGACAAGGTGGTGCTCGAAGTGCCCGCGCCGGCCAGCGGCGTGCTGCGCGAGGTGAAAGTTCCGACGGGCACGGTGGTCGCCGCCGGCCAACTGCTGGCGCTGATCGAGGAGGGCGCTCAGGCCGCCGCCACGGCGGTCGCCGCCAGGGAGGCGCCCGCGGCGGAGGAGCTGAAGGCAACCGGTACCGACGCCGGCAAGGAGAAGCTGAGCCCCTCGGTGCGCCGGCTCATCGAGGAGAACCGGCTCGACGCCGCCGCCATCCCGGCGAGCGGTCGCGATGGGCGCCTGACCAAGTCCGACGTCGTGGATTTCCTCGGCAGGAAATCCGCCGGCGCGCCGGCCGCTGCGCCGGCATCAGCCTCCACGGCGTCGTCATCACCGTCTACTTCGGCGGCGTCAGGATCTGCTGCATCGGCGTCTACATCGGGCGCTGCACCAATCGCTCGCGCACCGGCACCGTCCACACCGGCTCTGCCGCCCGGCGCCCGCGGCGAGCACCGGGTCCCGATGACTCGTTTGCGGCAACGGATTGCGCAACGTCTCATCGAGGCGCAGTCCACTCAGGCGCTGCTGACTTCTTTCAACGAGGTCGATCTCACCGCGGTTCAGGAGCTGCGCGCCCGATACAAGGACCGTTTCGAGAAGGAGCATGGCGTGAAGCTGGGCTTCATGTCCTTCTTCGTCAAGGCGTCCATCGAGGCCCTGAAGAAATTCCCGGTCATCAACGCCTCGGTCGACGGCAGCGACATCCTCTATCACGAGTTTTACGATATCGGCGTCGCCGTCTCCACGGAGCGCGGCCTGGTGGTGCCCATCGTCAGGGATGCCGACGCCAAGAGCTTCGGCACTCTCGAGAAGGAGATCGGTGAGTATGCGAAGAAGGCCCGCGCGGGCGGCCTCGCGATCGAGGACCTGACCGGCGGCACGTTCACCATTACCAACGGTGGCGTATTCGGCTCCCTGATGTCGACGCCCATCGTCAACGCGCCGCAGAGCGCCATCCTGGGGATGCACAAGATCCAGGAGCGGCCGATGGTGGTCGCCGGGCAGATCGCCATCCGCCCGATGATGTATATCGCCATCACCTACGATCACCGCATCATCGATGGCCGTGAGGCCGTGCAGTTCCTCGTGACGGTCAAGGACTGTCTCGAGGATCCCGGCCGCATGCTGTTGGGGATTTGACCATGGCAGACTCCTTCGACGTCGTCGTCATCGGCGGCGGCCCCGCCGGCTACCCGGCCGCGATCCGCGCCGCGCAGAACAAGCTCAGCGTCGCCTGCATCGACGAGTGGAAGAACCGCGACGGCACGATGTCCTTCGGCGGCACGTGCCTCAACGCCGGCTGCATTCCTTCCAAGGCGCTGCTCGAATCGACGGAGCTCTATCATCGTGCCCAGGAGGAATTCGGGGTGCACGGCATCCGCACCACCGGTGTCAGCTTCGATGTCGCGCAGATGCAGAAGCGCAAGGGCGGCATCGTCAGGACCATGACGCAGGGCATTCTCGCGCTCTTCAAGGCGAGCGGCGTCACACCGCTGCAGGGACACGGCAGGCTGCTTCCCGGCCGGCGCGTGGAGTTCACCGCCGCGGACGGTACCCGCCGCGAGCTCGCCGCGAAGCACGTGATCCTGGCCTCGGGCTCCGCCCCCATCGAGCTCAAGTCCGCGCCTTTCCAGGCGCCGCACATCATCGACTCCTGGGGGGCTCTGGATCTGGATGCGGTGCCGAAGCGCCTCGGTGTCATCGGCGCCGGCATCATCGGCCTCGAGCTCGGCAGCGTCTGGCGCCGCCTCGGCAGCGAGGTGACGATGCTCGAGGCGATGCCGGACTTCCTGCCGACCGCGGATCAGCAGCTGGCGAAGGAAGCGGCGCGGCACTTCAAGAAGCTGGGGCTCGACATTCGCCTCGGTGCCAAGGTGACCGGGGCCCGCGTCACGGGCAGCGGCGTCGATGTCACCTATAACGACGCCAAGGGCGAGCAGACGCTCACGGTCGACAGGCTCTTCGTGGCGATCGGCCGGCGGCCGTACACGCGTGATCTCCTCGCTGCCGGTACCGGCGTGGAGCTCGACGAGCGCGGCTTCATCAAGGTGGATCACCAATGCCGCACGGGCGCGGAGGGTGTCTGGGCCGTAGGCGATTGTGTGCGTGGCCCCATGCTTGCGCACAAGGGCAAGGAAGAGGGCGTCATGGTCGCCGACGTCATCGCCGGACGCTTCGGCGAGGT
>Ga0335075_10001286_pt1 | contig 41541 bp, 42 predicted proteins | sample Lox_Sample_24_FD_206723 | JGI IMG/M metagenome (GOLD analysis project Ga0335075, IMG submission 206723) | Soil microbial communities from Loxahatchee National Wildlife Refuge, Florida, United States - Lox_Sample_2.4 | ecosystem: Environmental > Terrestrial > Soil > Wetlands | place: USA...
GCCGGTGTCATGCTCGAGGAAGAACGTGACTTCGCGGCCGTCCTCGCCCCAGCTGCCCAGACCGTCCGGGTGCGGGCCCTGGCCGCGAGACAGGGCAGGCACGAACGTGTCGTGGTAGCTGGCCGCGTCGGCTTCGCCGAGCCACGTCCGCAGCTGCCCGGCGCCGGTCCGGGCGCGGGCGGCGAGGGCGACGAAGAACCAGTTCGCCCCGACCAGATGCGAAAGCCGCTGGGAGCGTTCCAGCGCGAGCTGCCGGTCGGTGCGCACCCGCGGCGCCCATGTGCGGTCGTCGCGGTCCTCGGCGCCCAGCAGCGCGGCGCCGAGGGGGCCGAGCAGGTAATGCCACGGCGCCGACCCCTGCTCGCGGTGCGGCCGGAACCGGCGCAGCACCCGAAGTCGCGCCAGCACGGTGAGCCGGTGCCGGGCGGTGGTCAGATTGCCGAACCCGAGCACGCACAGCTGACCGGTGGTCAGCACCCGGTGCTGGCCGACCAGGCGGACCAGGTAGCGGTCGCGGTCGGTCAGGTGAGCGACCGCGGCCAGCACCGCACGCTCGTCCACACCCACACCGCGGCCCCGCCGCCCATCGTGAGATTGTGATGCCAACTCAGTCATCAGTCCCGGTCACCACGCACCGGCCCGCCAGGTACAGTGGCCTGCGCAAACGGCCGCGTCGGGCCGGCAGGTGACCCGGCACATCTGGGCAGCCGGGCCAGCTGTCGGGCGGCCGTCCGGGCCACCTGCCGGGCCAAACGCGCGCCAGCCGCATTGCTTCAGCGATGGGAGGAAGAAGGTGCGTGCCGGACCCGGACCCGTAGCAAGCCTGCCGACGGATCCTCGGCCTGGGCAAGCGCCAGGAGACTGGGCCAGCTGTCGGGCGAGCGTCCTCACGTAACAGAAATCCGGGATTCAGAGCAGTTTTTTACCCGCACCGGCAAAGAAACTGAAGAAAATCTTGGACGTGGCGGCGGCCGCCGTCACGCTCAGGCGTGCGGCGTGCTCCGCAGACGGTCCTGCAGTGCACCTCGCAAGCACCCGGCGTCGACCTCCGCTGCATCGGTGGCGTACAACGGATTGATCACCCCAGCGCCCGTCGCCGGCCCAGCGGCGCCGCTGATCCTGGTCGCGGCGTCTAGCCAGAGCGGAGAGGTCACCATCCGCTTCGTCGCCGTGATCATGTCGATCACGAAGAGAACTGGTACGGCAGCAGCACTTCGTGACAGTGCCGAGCACCCAGGAGCGCCGGGTCGCTGGTGGTTTACGCGTTGCTTGCGGCCAGTCGGCGCAGCGCGATTTTCAGATCGTCGAAGGCCCGGTCTACCGGGTGCGCTGCGGCCCGGTTCATCTCGGACCTGTCGATGGGAGGGCGAGCGGGGAACACGGCGCTGGCTTCGGGCTCGCCGGCGATGAGTGTCCATGGCTGCGCGAGCCTGACACCGCAGCTGGGCGCGGCAAACAGCGCTTCGACCAGCACGAGGTCGGGAGTGACCACCGGTGCACGGCGATCTCGGTCGCGGTCTGGCGCTGGTCATCCCAGGACACCAGCGCGCCGGTCGCGTGCAGTTCATGCCTGCGGGCCCAGGCGTCCGCGAACCGGCCGGGGCGGGTGCAGATGATCAGTTCGACGTCGCTCGCGGCGTCGGCTGATCCGGCGGCCAGGGAGCTCACGACCAGCGCCCCCAGAGTCATGGCGCGGGCTTACGGCCGCAGCCTCACGATTCAGCTTGCGGGCCCGGCGGACTCGCCAGATGCGCCAAGCCAGCCACCATTCATCGCGAAGCCGGCGCGAACGGGACTCGTCACAGCCGTCTGGCAGCTCGAAGCCAACCGGGCGCGTGCGGGCCGGTGATCAAGTGATCGGCTTGCACCCTGCGGGCGCCAAGGGCTTCCGCTCATCCAGATCGGTCGGGGCGGTGACCGCCACGACGGGGATCGCGGTCGATGACACCGACGCTCACTATGCTCGCTCGGTGGCCGGCGGCGCGAACATCGTGTATGAACCCATCGACCAGTCATATGGCATCAGGGAACATGGCGCGAGCGACCCCCAGGGCCAGATGTGGTGGTTCCAGTCCCCGCTGGGCTAGCCGCGGCCGGCAGAGCAGGCCGGCGCGGCGCGCGGTCTGGCTGCTTTACGGCCGCGCCACCATCTGCGGCCTAGACTTCCCAAGCTGATAGTGCGAGTTCGATTCTCGTCACCCGCTCTCATGCGGCCTCCGGCCGTATTCTCGTCAGGTGACAGACACCCCTGCTGCCGTGATCTCAGCGCAGCATGCTGTCGAGTTCGACGGGGATAGTGTTGTGAAGACCTTCCGCAGGTGGGAACAGGGACAGCATCTGCGCGAGTGGCGCGGACTTAATCTGCTCCACCAGTTCGCGCCGGGTCTAGGACCCGAGCCGATCAGCGCCGAGTTCGATACGGAGCCACCGCGGATCGTGATGAGCCGCGTTCCCGGCGAGCCGCTCGGCATACGGCGAGCAACGTCTCAGCAGGTAGATGCGCTCGTCGTTGCCATCGAGAGGATGCATCGGTGTATTCCGGGCAGTGTCGTCGCTACAGAGTATCCGCCAGACAGCCCAGCCGAACTGGTGGCATGGCTCGAGGCGATACTCGCCTCGCGGGTTCGGCCGACGGACGCCGTGGCGCCCGTCGTGCGCATGGCCTTCGACGCGGCGGCCGACTTTGTCGGCTCCGATTGGGCCGCACGCGCAGCCTCAATTGGAGAGCCCTCGCCGGTGTTCGGACTATGCGATAACAACCTTGCCAACTTCCTGTGGGACGGCATGGCCGTGCACGTAGTCGACTTCGAGAGCGCGCGCGGGTACGAGCGGGCGTACGATATCGCGGATCTCGTCGAGCACATCTCGCTGCGCTGGACTTTGTCGGCTCCGAGCCCGTCAGGAATCGTCGCGGACGATCTCCTTAACCGCTTCGACCTGCGGTCCGATGAGCGTGCACGAGTTCGTGCCTATCGGCCGGCGTTCGCTGTGTACTGGCTGCTCAAGCTGCTGCCGGACGACGCGGCCCATCCGCGCAATCCGCCAGGAATCCTAGAGAACCAAGCCGAACGCCTACTCGCGATCCGCTGAGTTGCCCCCGCCTGCCTGCCGTCATCGTTGGTCATCCGCGCGGCGAGCGGCGATAGTCGCAATGGATGACCCACGATGACCGAAAACGGGGCGCGGGGTGGGCAGGCTCGCATCCCTGCTGGGCCTGAAACCGGGAGTCCACCATCTAACGCTGACCAGCATGCTTCTGACTGCCACGACGAGATTCCGCACCGGATGAGGCCGGTGCTTCGGCTGCGTTAGGGCCCGCTGCCCTCCGATCGGGTCATCGCCGATGTCCAGGTCAGATGCCCTTTCCGGCATGATCACGTGGACCTCTACCGGGTTGCCGATCACGGGACGACGCCTTGTCCCACGGGCTGAACTGTATTTCCCTGGCACACCTCATAATCCATGACCTGTTCGGCTACGTGCTTCCGGTCACCTATCAGTGCACGGAGCTGTCGACCGATCAGGAGCACTTCACGTCCATACCCTCGGCCAGCCTTATGCGGCCAGGCGACCTAGTGTGGTTTGGTCTCGCTAACCCTGTGATCAGTGTTGAAGACTTCGTTCCTCGTTTCGAGGGCGGCAGGCTCTCAAATTTCAACGAGTACCCGATAAATCACGTGGCCATTAACACCGGCGTCCGTGACCAAGGCGACTCCTACTCATCCACGCTAACCAGGTAGATCACAGCAACACGATCTGGCCCCCTAAGGGCTTTCCAGCACCATGATCGCTATAGCAAGGTCTACGCGATCATGCGACTGCGGCCCCAATATGCTCGCCGCAGTAGCGGCGTTCGGGAGGATCGTCTCGAGGCCAGGGCAGGCAGCAAGAGGACGAGACCATGAGTCAGCGCATCAATCTGCGCAACCAATTGCCCGATGCCTGCCAGGGCCTAGCGCTGCTCTCGGCCGTGCACCCGCTACGTGCCCGACCGGGTGAGCTTCACCGAAGCGCTTGTCGTGCGTGACGATGGTCAGTCCTTCCGCGAGCGACTGGGCGATCAGCATGCGGTCGAATGGGTCATCGTGATGTCGGGGCAACTGACTTGCGGCGAGCCTGTGCGCGATGCCTGCGTCGGCGGCTTTGCTGTCGAGCCCGCGGCCAGCCGCGCCTGAACGTTATCGCTGTCGCGCGCGAGGGCGACGAGGAAGCGGTCGTGGATCTCGGCGCCACCGCTGCCGTGGCGACGCCACATGATGGCGATCTCGCCGCGCCCGTCCTCCGCGTGGCCAAGCAAGGCGCCGACGCCGTCATGGACACTGCGTCGATAGGGACCCCGGTGCTCCGCGCTGTGCGGGACGGCGGGCGTTACATCGGTTTGACCACCGTCCCCCCGGCCAAGAGGGGCATTACCGTCTCCCACTGACGCGGAGCGTCTACGCCGCCGCGCACGTGGCCGCCTTCCCGGATGGCACGATCGACTGGCCGTCCACGATGCGGTTTCGCGAGCATCTCTGGGCGCACGGATTCGGCCTCGCCGAGGCGATGGACACGGCCCAGCGTGGCATGGGACTCAGCTTCGAGCAGGCACGCGAGCTCATTAGCCGCTCGGCTGCTCGCGCCGCTGAGCTTGGCACGGCAATCGTCAGCGGAGCCGGCACTGACCAGCTGCCAGCGGGCCAGCATCCGCTGGCGACGATCGTCCGGGCTTATGCGGACCAAATCGACATGGTGCAGGCATCGGGCTCGGAGGTCATCGTGATGGCCAGCCGAGCCCTGGCCGCGAGCGCGCGATCCGCTGAGGACTACCTGCGGGTCTACGAGCAGGTGCTGAAACACGCCGAGCGGCCGGTCCTGCTGCACTGGCTCGGCCATGCCTTCGACCCGGCCCTGCGAGGGTACTGGGGAAGCGAGGAGTTCGGCGCAGCCGCCGATACCGTCATCGAGCTCGTCGAACGGGCCGGGGGCCAGGTCCGCGGCATCAAGCTCTCAGTGCTCGACGCAGCAAGTGAGGCAGCGCTGCGGCGGAGGCTGCCGCGCGGCATTCGCCTGTATACGGGGGACGATTTCAACTATGCGGACCTGATCAAGGGCGACGCCTACGGGCACAGCGATGCGCTGCCCGGCGCCTTCGCCGCCATCACGGCGCCAGCTGCCGCAGCTCTGCACGCCCTTGACGCCGGAGACCTTACGGGCTTCGACAGCGCTATCAACCCGACCGTCGTGCTCAGCCGGCTCATCTTCTCCGAACCGACCTATGACTACAAGGTCGGGGTAGCGTTCCTGGCCTGGCTTAACGGCCTGCAACCGCATTTCGCCATGCTGAACGGGCTGCAGGAGCGACGGCCGGCACAGCACCTGGTCCGGGTCTTCGAGCTGGCCGCCGAATGCCGAGCGCTGCTGGATCCCGAGCTCGCGGTAGGCAGGATGCGCAGCTACCTTGCCGGGACGGGGGCTGCGCTGTGATCGGCACCGGGCGGCTCTCGCTCAACCAGGCCACAGTGCGCAACCTCACCGCCGCCGAAGCGGCGGAATTGTGCGTCCGGCATCAGATTCCGGGAATCGGCCTGTGGCGTGACGCCGTGGCCGAGCTCGGCCTGGCGAAGACTGCTGCAACGGTCCGGGCAGCCGGCTTGCACGTATCAAGCCTGTGCCGGGGCGGTTTCTTCACGCACGCGGATCAACTGGCGCGCGCAGCGTCAGCGGCCGACAACCGGACAGCCGTCCTTGAAGCTGCGCAGCTTGGGGCTGATGCGCTGATCCTCGTCTCAGGCGGGCTCGTGCCGGGCAGCCGCGACCTCGCCCTTGCCCGGCGGATGATCGCGGACGAGATCGCTGATCTGGTGCCGTTCGCCCAGTCGGCTGGCGTCCTGCTGGGCATCGAGCCGCTGCACCCGATGTTCTGTGCGGACCGGTTGTGGTGTATCTTCGGCCGCTGGGTGTTCGCCAGGTCAGTACGCCGGGCTGGTCTTGGGTCAGCCGCCAGTTGGTGGAGTACGAACTGTCCCGCCAGCAGGTCGTGCCCGCAGCGCAGCCGCCAGGGTCGGCCGTTACCGGGCACCATCACAAGCGCACTAGCCGCACGTCGCCTCCGTGCCAGCGCGCATTGCGCGCCCGGCAATGCCGCAACGCGGCCTGGTGCGGTGTTGGTGGCGGCGGTCAGAAAAATCATCACGATCCCACGTGCTCGACCGGACAGCCCAGACCCGGCGCGTTCGCAAGGCGCCCGTCCGCGGTCAGGAGGGGAAGGGCCAGCGCGGCCGCGAGCGCGGCATAGAGCGCGTCATAGAAGCTCGCGTTCTGGCGCAGAGCCCACGCGGCGCCGGCCAGCGCGCCAGTCATCTGATGACGATGGTCGATGAGCGGCCCGCTCAGGTGCAGAAGCGCCTCAGCGTCGGCCGCCGCAAGGTCACCGCGCAGCACATGCCGGCGCAGCACGTTCCCTACCTCTGCGTCGATCAGGTGTGGTGCATGGCACACCTCGGAGGCGAGGCGCCGCCGCAGCTCCACGGCCGTGGCCGACCTCCCGAGGAGGGCGATGATCATCGCGGAGGCGTCAATGACAAGAGCCACAGGGTCGCCCGTTCAGCGCCGCTCGGCGGCCAGGTCAGCGAGGACGGAGCTGGCCTCGGGCTCAGGCGTGCCGGCCTTGCTCAGGACCGCCTCGATTTCCTCGACCGCTTCTTCCTTGGTAGGTTGCCTGGCCAAGCTGATGATCTGACCGTGCATGTATGCCTGCATGGACTGCCCTGCCCGCCGTGCCCTGCGCCGGAGCACCTCGTAGAGGTCTTCCGGGATCTCCCGGACCTGGATCGTCGCCATAGCGCTATTATAGCGCTGTAGCGCTGGTCACGCCAGCCTGCCTGGTTCCGGAACCGCCCAAGGTGCGAGCAGATGTGTTGTTATCACTTGCACGTTGGATAGAGGTTGCATTCGCAGGTCCGCCCGCCCTGGTGGTAGGGGATCGTGTGGTCGTCGTCGCAGGCCCCAGCCGGGCGGCGGCAGCCAGGGAAGCCGCACCGTGGGCTGCGGACCTTGATCAGGTGGCGGAGGGCGGGCGCGGGCCGGTAGCCGGCGGACTCGTGGCGGTGGTCGCAGGCGCCGGTGGCCAGCGGGGTGATCGGGATTCCGGCGAGCCAGGTGGAGGCCTCGCCAGGCCAGGTGCCCGACGGCGGGCTGCTGCCCGGTGGCGGGCCGGTGCCCGGTGGCGGGCCGGTGCCGGGGCCAGGTCCGGCCCGGGGCGGGCCGGACGCCGCGCAGCCGTGGGCGATGGCCCGGCCGCCGGGGCCGGTGAGGGTGAGGCACCAGCGGGTTCGCGGGCTGGCGGCGAGCATCTCGGCCAGCTCACGGCAGACACCGGCGTCCAGGGCGCCGTACCCGCTGGCCTCGCCGGGGGCATTGGTCAGGCCGAGCCACGCCGACAGGGGCATGGTCAAGTTCACGGAGCCGCCCAGTCCGCCTGAACCCGCCACGGCGGGTGAGCCGGCGCCCGGGATGCCAGGAGCGGTTGAGCCGGCCGGCGTGCCGGGGGTGGCAAAGGGTGCGGTGGCGGGTTGCCCGGGGGGCTCCGGGAGCAGGGACGCGAGCGGCTGGCCGCCGAGACGGGCGAGGAACGCGGCCGCGCGCAGCTGATCGTGAGTGCCGGGCATGCCATGCTCGGCCAGCCACCGAGCGTCGGCCCCGAGGGCCTTGTCCAGGGTGATCACGCTGGCCGGGGCCAGGTCGCGGCCTGCGATGGCTGCGGTGCCCGCCGGCTCGGCCCAGACCTCCACCCGGGCGTCTTTCTGCGCCTTCTCCCGCCTGCGGATGGCGGCCTCCGGGTCGCAGGCCTTGATAGCCCGGTCGAGCGCCACGGTCAGCCTTCCGGTGGTCATGCCGGCGGCGCGCGGCAACACGGCGTCCTCGACCGCTGCGGCATGAGCACCCGAGAGCAGGGCCAGCCGGTCCGCGATCAGCGCGGCGCGGCGCCGGTCGATGATCCCGGCGGCCAGCAGCGCGCTGGTCTGCGGCAGCGGGGTCAGGTTGCGCGACAGCCCGAGCAGGCTTTCCGCTGACTGCCGGGTCAGGGTGAGCACAGCGGCGACCTCTTCGGCGGCGTGCTCACCGGGGACGCCGTCCTCGCTCGCACGGCGGGCGTCGAGCTCAGCGACGGCGGTCAGCTCGAGCTCAGCTGCCCAGGAGCCGAGCTTCCCTGCGCCGATCAGCAACCCGAGCAGTTCGTCATCGGTCAGGGTGCGGAGCCCGCGGCAGCGCGCGTTCCCGGCGTGCCAGGCCAGCTCAGAGCCGGGCAGCAGCGCGTCCAGCGGGCCGCCGGGCGCGAACCCGCACCCGTTGCCGCCGAACTGGCGGGTGAATCCCGCATCCAGCGCCCTGGCCCCGGCCGGCGCCCGGTCAGCGTCGTCCGGCAGGTCCGCGTGGTCATCCCCGGGCGGGGTCAGCCACTCCGGCGGCGGATCTTCAAGATCAGGGAGGCAGCCGCCATCCCAGTCGTCGCTGCGGGCGCCCGGGTCGTCATCGAGCCGGGCCAGCGCCGCCACCTCGGCAGCCGTGAGATCGCCGGGTCCCCGAAGCCGGGCGGCCAGATCCTCCGGGACCAGCGCCGCCGTCGAGGCGAGCGGCTGGCCGGCGGGCTGCCGGGCGTCTGCGGGACGGTCCGTCATCTCACCTCCAGAGGCTATTTCCGATTATTATATCGGTAAGACAAGAGAGGTGCTACTCATTTTCGAACCGGGCATCGCGCTGCCGGGCGGGGTGGACAGGGGGGGCCTCCGCGCTGGCGGTGGACGTGGGGGAAGCTGGCGGTGGACGTGGGGAAGGCAGCTGCCTGCGGGGCGGGGAGGCTGGCCGGGGGAGGCCCAGCCCTCTCCTGGCCGCGCCGCCGACGGGCATTTCCCGTTGCGCCTGTGCCGCCGATGTCACTAGTGCGGTAAGGCTTTGGCAGACTGGACACCTACGCACAGGGAGGTGACGGCCGTGAGCGTGGCGCCTGCTGAGGTTCAGCGAGCAGACACGGAGGAGCAGACCGTTCCCGATCTGCCATGGGTCACGATCGTCTGGAATGATCCGGTCAACCTCATGTCGTACGTGACGTACGTGTTCCAGACGGTTTTCGGCTATGCCAAGCCGAAGGCAGAGAAGCTGATGCTGGACGTGCACCACAAGGGCAAGGCGGTGGTCTCCTCCGGGGCGCGCGAGGCAATGGAGCGCGACGCGGAGACCCTGCACGGCTACGGCCTGTGGGCTACGGTGAGCCACGACTCATAACCACTGCGAGCGGCGGCTAACCACCGCGAGCAGCGGCCAAAGGCGTTCAACTACAAGGAGCGAGCGGCGGGCGACGGGCAGGAGCCAGACGAGGGCCTGAGCCTGGAGGATCTGATGGCAGGGTTCCGCGGCACGGCCGACGGCGCGACCGCGCGGTTCGCGGCGGCTCAGGCGGCCATCATCCGTGACCTGGTCGGCCAGGTAGTAGAGCTCGTCGGCGGTGAATCCCCTGGCGAGACCGGGCCGGACGACGAGCGTGGCTACGACGCCGGCCCGGGCGCTCTGCCCACCGACGAGCCGGTCGACGCGGACGATCTCGCCGCGATGGTCGGGCTCAGCGAGCACGACGAGCCGCCAGACGATCCCGTCCTGGCCCGCCTTTTCCCTGACGCGTACCGCGACGACGCGAAGGCGTCCGGCGAGTTCCGCAGGTACACCGAGGAGGGACTGCGGTCCGGCAAGGTCGCGGCCGCGCGCACCGTGCTGGCAACGCTGCCGCCCAACGGCGGCCGGATCCGGCTGTCCGAGGCCGAGGCGCAGGCCTGGCTCCGGGCGCTGAACGACGTTCGCCTGGCCCTGGGAGTCCGGCTGGGGGTCACCGACGACTTCGACGACCAGGTAGCGGGCATGGAACCCGACGATCCCCGCTCGGCATACGTGGGTGTCTACCAGTGGCTGGCGTTCCTGCAGGAGACCCTGGTTCAGGCGCTGACCTGACGGGCCGCGCCGGCGTCCTGACGGGCCGCGCCGGCGTCCTGACGGGCCGTACTGACGGGCGGCACCGGCGTCCTGACGGGCCGTACTGACGGGCGGCACCGGCGTCCTGGCGGGCCGCACCGGCGACAGCGGGCTACGCTCGCGGTCATGCTGACCTTGCCAGGCGCGCTGCGCGTCGCCATCATCGAGCACGCCAGGGCCGACCATCCGGATGAGGCGTGCGGAGTGATCGCGGGGCCCGCGGGCACCGACCGCCCGGAGCGCTTCATCCCGATGACCAACGCCGAGCGCTCGCCGACGTTCTACCGGTTCGACTCGACGGAGCAGCTGCGGGTCTGGCGCGAGATGGATGAACGGGACGAGGAGCCGGTGGTCATCTACCATTCGCACACGGCGACCGAGGCTTACCCTTCGCGGACCGACATCGCCTACGCCAGCGAGCCTGGGGCACACTATGTGCTGGTGTCCACCCGCGATCCCGACGAGGCCGAGTTCCGCTCGTTCCGCATCGTCGACGGGGTCGTTACCGAGGAGGAGGTGCGCGATCCGGCGGATCTCGTGGCGGAATGATCCAGCCATCCTGCCGGTTTCAGCGCACGGAGCGCGCGTCCATCCACCCGATCAGGAGTGCACGTATATGGCCATCGAGGTACGGATCCCGACCATCCTGCGCAACTACACCGGCGGGGCAAAGTCGGTCGAGGGCTCCGGCGACACGCTGGCCAGCCTGTTCGCCGATCTTGACCAGCGGTACAGCGGGCTGCAGGAGCGGCTCGTCGACGACGCGGGCCTGCGCCGGTTCGTCAACGTCTACCTGAACGACGAGGACGTGCGCTTCATCGGCGGCCTTGACGCGCCAGTGAAGGACGGCGACACCGTCACCGTGCTTCCCGCGGTGGCCGGCGGGGCGCACTGACGCCTCACCCCGACCGATGCGTTACGACTCGCTGCTCGACTCGCTCGGCGGAACCCCGCTGGTGGGGCTGCCCCGGCTGTCGCCGGGGCCATCGGCGCGGCTGTGGGCCAAGCTCGAGGACCGCAACCCGACCGGCTCGGTCAAGGACCGGGCGGCGTTCTTCATGGTTGCCCAGGCCGAGAAGGAGGGGCTGCTCAAGCCGGGATCCACGCTGCTGGAGCCGACCTCGGGCAACACCGGCATCTCGCTCGCGATGGTGGCGAAGCTGCGCGGCTACCGGCTGATCTGCGTGATGCCGGAGAACACCTCGGCCGAGCGCAGGCAGCTGCTCGAGATGTACGGGGCCGACATCATCTTCTCCCCGGCGGCCGGCGGGTCGAACGAGGCGGTCCGCGTGGCGAAGCAGCTCGCCGCCGACAACCCCGGCTGGGTGATGCTGTACCAGTACGGCAACGAGGCCAACGCGCAGGCGCACTACGAGACGACCGGGCCGGAGATCCTCGCCGACCTGCCGTCGGTCACGCATTTCGTCGCCGGGCTCGGCACCACAGGGACCCTGATGGGGACCGGCCGGTACCTGCGCGAGCACGTCCCCGGGGTGCAGATCGTCGCCGCCGAGCCACGCTACGGCGAGCTCGTCTACGGGCTGCGCAACATCGACGAGGGCTTCGTGCCCGAGCTTTACGACGAGTCGGTGCTGACCTCGCGGTTCTCGGTGGGCTCGGCCGACGCGCTGCGCCGGACCAGGGAGCTGCTCGACGCAGAGGGGCTGTTCGCCGGGATCTCCTCCGGCGCGGCGCTGCACGCCGGCCTTGCCGTGGCCGGGAAGGCCGCCGCCGCTGGCCAGCGCGCCGACGTCGTCGTCATGATCGCGGACGGCGGCTGGCGGTACCTGTCGACCGGCGCCTACACCGGGACGCTGGAGGAGGCCGAGGCCCGGCTGGAGGGCCAGCTGTGGGCGTGACCGAGCGGCCGGCGACGGCCGTCTTCGACGAGGCGACCGCGGTGCGGCCGGCCGGGCCCGGGAGGTACCAGGTCCGGCCCGATGAGCGGTTCGCCCTGGTCGCCCCCGGCGGGGTCACGCCGCCCGCCGTGAACGGCGGCGTGATGGTGGCGACGGTGCTGCGCGCCGTGATGGACACATCCCCGCACCCCTATCCCGTGGCGACCAGCGCGCATTTCCTTCGCGTGCCCCAGCTAGAGCCCGCCGAGGTCGAGGTGACCTGGCTGAAGCACGGCAGGACCGCGGCAACCGCCCGCGCAGCCCTGATCCAGGACGCGCAGGTCGTGCTCGACGTGACCGTGACCACGGGAGGCCTGCCGGAAGGCCCGGGGGCGATCGCCGACGGGGAGCTGACCTGGACCGGCGATCCGCCGAACCTGCCGCCGATCGAGGAGTGCGTCAACCTCGGCCCGTGGCGCGGCACGGTGGGCACCGACGGCACCGCGGGATACGCGGCCCACGTCGACGTGCGGATGGATCCTGCCACGACCGGGTGGCGGCGCGGCGAGCCGTCGGGCATCCCGGAGATGCGCGGGTACTTCAGCCTGCGCGAGCGGCGAGACCCCGACGCCTACCTGCTCGCGCTCGCCGTGGACGCGCTGCCGCCCGTGGTGTTCGGCCTCGGGGCCGCGGGCTGGGCGCCGACCGTCGAGCTCACCTGGCACATGCGCGCGGTGCCCGCGCCGGGACCGCTCATCGTGGCCGCGCGGTCCCGGCACGTGAGCGGCGGCTGGTTCGACGAAGAGGCCGAGGTCTGGGACGCCGCGGGCCGCCTGGTAGCCCAAAGCCGGCAGATCGCGCGGGTCGGCCGCAGCAGCCGGCCGCGGGCCTGAGATCTCAGGGCACGCTCTTGATCCGCCAGACCAGGACCGAGCCGAGGATCGCGACCACCGCGGTGCCGGCGAACAGCGTCGGGTAACCGCCCAGCGATACCAGCGGCGCGGCGATCAGCGCCCCGATGGCGGACGGGCAGACCAGGGCGATGTTGATCACGCCCAGGTCCTTGGCCCGGTCCCGGGCCGCTGGCAGCACCTGGGTGATCAGCGCCTGGTCGACGGCCAGGTAGGCGCCGAACCCGATGCCGAACGCCGTCGCGGCGCCGATCGACGCCGTCCAGGTCTCCACGAACGTCAGCAGCAGCGCGGCGGAGCCGATCACCAGGCCGGACACCGTGACGATCATCTTCCTGCGGCCGAGCCGGTCGGAGATCATCCCGCCGACGATCGCGGTGATCACCACGCCCGCCGTGTAGATCACGATCAGGATCAGCAGCCCGTCCGCGGCGTCCTGACCGGGGAACAGCCGGGCGTAGTGGATCTTGTCCCGCAGGAAGTACAGCAGGTACAGGGTGCCCATCGCGATCGCCAGCGACATCAGGAAGCGGGTGAACCAGGCCCAGGCGAAGTCGGGGAAATCACGGGGGCTGATCCAGTACGACTGCGCCAGGCGCCGCCAGGAGAACCGCGTCCGGTGCTCGGTCTCCAGCGGGTGGTCCGGCGTCAGCAGCACGAACGGCAGGGTCAGCGCGATCAGCGCCAGCGCGAGAACCAGGTAACCGCTGGTCAGCCCGGTGAACACGGCCACCACGAGGACCGTGCCGACCACCAGGCCGAGCGCCTGGGGCATCCCCACCCAGCCGGCCACCGTGGCCCGCTGGCGGACCGGCACGTGATCGGGGATCGCGGCGCTCAGGCTGGCGAACTCACCGTTCTGGAACGCGCTGAACAGCACCCACAGCACGGCCACGCCCAGCACGGTCTTCTGCTGCGAGAGCACCGCCAGGCACACGGCGGCCAGCACCGCCATGCTCAGCGTCCAGCGGTGCCGGCGCCCGGTCAGCCTGCCGAGCGCGAACCGGTGCGTGGTGTTGTCGGACAGCGCCCCGGCGATCGGCGTCGCGATACCCGAGGCGATCGCGCTGGTCCCGGTCACCACCGCCAAGGCGACGATCTTATGGCGCGGGGTGATGTCCTGGAGCTGGATGGGGATCAGCACCTGGAGCGGGGTGTAGGAGGCCATCCACATGCCCAGGCTGGCCAGGCCCAGGCCGGCGACCCAGCCGTGGCGCACATGAACGGTCGGCTCGGCCAGTGCCCGGGACACCGCCCGCGCCTGGTCGGTCGTCTGGTCCGCCATCGCACCTCTCCCGGCTCGCCGGCGCCTTGCAGGGATCATGCCGCGTCCGCGGCGATATTGATAGATGCTCGACGGGTGCGATTGACGATTGTCGGATGCAGCGGAAGCTTTCCCGGGCCGGACAGTCCAGCCTCCTGCTACCTGGTCGAAGCCGAGGGATTCCGGCTGGTCATCGATCTCGGCAGCGGTGCCCTGGGAACGCTGCAGCGCTACGCCAGCCTCGATGACATCGACGCGGTCTGCGTGAGCCACCTGCACGCCGACCACTGCCTGGACCTGTGCGACTTCTCGGTGGCGCGCAGGTTCGCGCCCGGAGGCCCGAAGCCGCCGATACCGGTCTACGGCCCGCCGCAGGCCGCGCTGCGGCTCGGGCGCGCGCTCGGCGCCGACCCGGCCGCCGACGACGGGCCGGACAGCGACCCGTTGCACGGGATCACCGAGTTGCTGAGCTTCACCACGCTGGCCGAAGGGACCATCGAGATAGGCCCGCTGCGGGTCACCGCGGCGCGCATGAACCATCCGGTCGAGACGTTCGGGCTGCGCCTTGAGCATGCCGGGCGGTCCCTGGCCTACTCGGCGGACACGGCGCAGACCGACGCGCTCACCGGGCTGGCGCGCGACGCGGACGTGCTGCTCTGCGAGGCCTCGTTCACCGAGCCCGCCGACGGGGAAGGCCCGCCGCTCCCCGAGGGGCTGCACCTGACCGGGCGGCAGGCGGGCGAGTACGCCGCGCGGGCCGGCGTCGGCCAGCTCGTGCTCACCCACCTCGTTCCCTGGAACGACCCGAGCAGGACGCTGGACGAGGCTGGCCAGGCGTTCAGCGGGCCGTTGTCCCTGGCCGCGTCCGGGCTCGGCTTCACGCTCGGCTAGGGCGGGCGGTATAGCGGGCGGCATACACTCCTCTCCCATGCGCGTACTCGTCACCGGCGGCGCCGGCTTCATCGGCTCTCACCTGACCGACGCGCTCCTGGCCCGGGGCGACGAGGTGACGGTGGTCGACGACCTGTCCCGGGGGCGGCTGGCCCGCCTCGACGAGCAGGCCGACCTGCACAAGCTGAGCATCACCGACGCCCGGGCCCTGGCCGCGCTCGTCGAGCACCTCCGCCCCGAGCTGATCTGTCACCTTGCCGCGCAGATCGACGTCCGGGCCTCGGTGGCGGCGCCAGCCGACGACGCTCAGACGAACGTGGTGGGCACGGTGAACGTGCTCGAGGCGGCCCGCGCGGCCGACGCGCGGGTGCTGTTCTGCTCCACCGGGGGCGCGCTGTACGGAAGGGATGCGCCGATCCCGTCGCTCGAGGACGTGCTGCCGCTGCCCGAGTCGCCGTACGGCATCGCCAAGTACTGCGCCGAGCAGTACGTCAGCCTCTACAACCGGCTGCACGGGTGCCGGCACGCGATCCTCCGGCTGGCCAACGTGTACGGGCCGCGGCAGGACCCGGCGGGGGAGTCCGGCGTGATCCCGATCTTCTGCGCCCGGGTGCTCGCCGGGGAGCGGCCGGTGATCTACGGCGACGGGCGGCAGACCCGCGACTACGTGTACATCGGCGACGCGGTTGCGGCGTTCCTCGCCGCCGCCGACCAGGGGCGGCCCGGGATCTGGAACTTTGGCACCGGGGTGGAGACCAGCGTCGTAGGCCTGGCCGGCCTGATCGGCGGCGCCGCGGGCAGACAGGTCGAGCCGGTGTTCGCGGCCGCCCGCCCTGGCGAGCTGCAGCGCAGCGCGCTGGCCGCGGAACGGGCCCAGCGCGACCTGAGCTGGCGGCCAGCCGTCGCGCTGGCCGAGGGCGTGCGCCGGGTATACCGGTGGATTGAGGCGGGTGCGCCCGACCGGTCAGGCTACTGACACGTAGCGATACTCTGGTCCGCATGTCACGACCAGATGGGCGCAGGCCCGATCAGCTGCGTGAGGTGAAGATCACCAGGGGCTGGCTGGATCACGCCGAAGGGTCGGCGCTGATCGAGTTCGGCGCCACCCGCGTGCTGTGCGCGGCCAGCGTGGCCGAGGAGCTGCCGCGGTGGCGCCGGGGCAGCGGGCTCGGGTGGGTCACCGCCGAGTACGCGATGCTGCCACGGGCCACGAACACGCGCGGCGAGCGCGAGTCGGTCAAGGGCAAGCTCGGCGGGCGCACGATGGAGATCTCCCGCCTCGTGGGCAGGTCGCTGCGGGCCTGCATCGATGCCAAGGCGCTCGGTGACAACTCGATCACGATCGACTGTGACGTGCTGCAGGCGGACGGCGGCACCCGCACCGCCGCGATCACCGGCGGCTACGTCGCGCTCGCCGACGCGATCCGCTGGCTGCGCGGCCGGGGCAGGGTCAAGGGGGACCCGCTCGTCAGCTCGGTCGCGGCGGTGAGCGTGGGCATCGTGAACGGGCAGCCCAGGCTGGACCTGTGCTATGAGGAGGACGTCGCGGCCGACACCGACATGAACGTGGTGTGCACCGGCGACGGCAGCTTCGTTGAGATCCAGGGCACGGCGGAGCGCGAGCCGTTCGGCCGCGAGCTGCTGGACGAGCTGCTCGGGCTGGCGGTCACCGGCTGCGGCGAGCTGACCAGACTGCAGCGCGAGGCGCTTTCTTTGGCATGACTCCTGAACGTCACGACGACGGCAGGGTCGCGCTGCCCAGGCTGGTCCTGGCCACGGCCAACCCGCACAAGGTCACCGAGCTGACCAGGATCCTCCAGGCCGGCTCGGTTCCGGTGCAGCTGGCCGGGCTCGGCGAGTTCCCTGCCGCGCCGGACGTCGCCGAGACCGGTGCCACGTTCGCCGAGAACGCGCTGCTCAAAGCGCGGGCCATCGCCCGGTTCACCGGCCTGCCCGCGGTCGCCGACGACTCCGGGCTCTGCGTCGACGCTCTCGGCGGGATGCCAGGGGTCCTCTCGGCACGCTGGTCCGGCGGCCACGGGGACGACGAGGCCAACCTGGGGCTGGTGCTGGCCCAGATCGCCGACGTGCCCGACGAGCGGCGCGGCGCGCACTTCGCCTGCGCAGCGGCCCTGGTGCTGCCGTCCGGGGAGGAGCACGTCAGGGAGGGCACGGTAGCTGGCAGGCTGATCCGCCGGCCCAGGGGGACCGGCGGCTTCGGCTACGACCCGATCTTCGTTCCGCTTCCTGCCGAGCTGGGCGAGGCCGGCGCCGCGCTGGCCGGGCTGACCACCGCGGAGATGCCTCCGGAGGCCAAGGACGCGATCAGCCACCGGGGGAGGGCGCTGCGGGCGCTCGCCCCGGTGATCGCCGCGGCGCTGGGCTAGTCGCGCCGCTGGGCTAGTCGCGCCGCTGGGCTGGCCGCGCCGCTGGGCTGGCCGCGCCGCTGGCCGCGTTCGCGATCCTGCTGGCGGCGACCGGGCCGGGCCTGGCCAGCCGGTACGCCACCAGCAAGATCACCGGCTGCCACAGCTTCGGCTGCGGCACCGCCGTCAATAAGTTCCTCAGCGAGCTGGCTGGCCCCTACCCGGTCGTGTACCTGCTCGGCACCGGGCTCATCCTCGCGGCGCCCGCGATCAGCGGCATCTTCTGGGGCGCCCCGCTGATCGCGCGCGAGTTCGAGACCCGGACGTTCAACCTGGCCTGGACCCAGGGCATCACCCGCACCCAGTGGCTCGCGGTCAAGCTCGCGCTGACCGGCCTGGCAGCGATGGCCGTCACCGAGGCCCTCAGCCTCATCTACGCCTGGTGGGCCGATCCCATCAGCAAAGCCGTTCGCCTGGGCAATAACAGCGGCCCCCAACTGTTCAGCCAGGGCCCCTTCAGCTCAGTGATCTTCGCCAGTCACGGAATCACACCGCTCGGCTACGCGGCCTTCGCCTTCGCCCTCGGAACCGCGGCCGGCGTCCTCACACGCCGCGCCCTGCCTGCCATGGCCATCACCCTGGCCGTCTTCGCCGCCGCTCAGCTCGCCATGCCGTTGGTGATCCGCCCCCACCTCGTCCCGCCCAGCCACACCACCGTCTCGATCTTTGCCGCCGACGGGTCTACGGCAGCCTCACCGCCGACGTCGTCCCAAGGCAGCCCGATGCCTGGATCGTCTCCAGCCAGGCCCTCAACGCCGCGGGTCACCCGGTCGGCGCAATCCCCGCCGCCTGCCTCAGCCCCACCATCCCCGGCCGGAAAGGCGGAACCTCAGCAATCACCCCGGCACAGTGCATGCAAGCCCGCGGCTATCGGGAAGCCATCACCTACCTGCCCACCAGCCGCTACTGGCCCCTCCAGTGGATCGAGACCGCGATCTTCCTGGCCCTCGCGCTCGCCCTGGCCGGGTTCTGCTTCTGGCGGCTCGGCCGCCGGCGGGCGTGACGCGCCGCGCCAGGACTACGGCAGCATGCCTAGAGCGACCCGGCGGGCACAAGCGCCACCCGCCGCGGGCGCGGCAGCACAATGTGCACCGGCTGGTTGATGGCGGTGATGTTGAACATCAGGGTGATGCGCTGACCGTTGGCCGTCTCGGTGACGATGGACTTGCGCACGTGGTGCTGCGCGTCGATCCACTCGGTGAAGTGGACCTGGCCGCTGACTTGCTTCAGCTCCGGCCCGAGCGTCTTGCGCTCGCTGGGCGTGAGCGCGGCCAGGGCGGCGGCGGGGCTGTAGGAGCCGGTGTACTCCGTGGTGCGGACGCCGTCGATCACCTGCGTCCCGACCACGCGCACGTTCTTCGACGCGCTCACCATCGTGATCTGCTGCGCGGGGTTGTCGTTGTGCACGCCCTGCACGAGCTGCGAGAGCAGCGCGCCCTGACTTCCGCCCATCTCGGAGAACGGGATCTTGACCCACGGCTTGCCGATCTCCTTGGACAGCTCGGCCATCTTGAGGTACATCGCCTTGTCGGTCAGGATCTCCGTCAGGTCCAGCGTCTCGCCGCTTGCCCCGACACTCCCCGTGACCTCCGCCTCCAGGGTGGGCTTGAGCTGCGCCTGCATCGTGCCCGCGAAGTTCTCGCCCGCGCTGCCGCTGACCTGGGACGAGAACGATGCGGTCATCGAGGTCACCCGCTCCGCCTGATCCGCTGCCAGGATCAGGGCGGTCCGGGGGCTCGGCGGCTTTGCGGCCGTGCCGGACGTGGTGCCTGCCGAGCATCCGGCGGCGAGCGCCAGGGTCCCGGCGCAGAGAGTAACGGCGGCGGCGCGCGCACGGCGGCCAGCCAAGGTAAACGAGAGCCCGCTCATGGCGGGAGGTTAGCGGACCTTCGGCCGGTCTTCAGGTAGCGCGGACCAAATCGTTACATACCCCCAATGTCGCCGCTGCGGCGTGCGCTGGGCGCCCGGTAACGTTGGTGCGACCGGTGCGGCGGGTGAGGCCGGGCCGCCGCCAGCGAAGGAGCAGGAGCCCATGACCGACGAACGGCTGGCGCCCGGTGATCCGGCGCCCGACTTCACCCTGCCCGACGCCGACGGCAACGAAGTGAGCCTCTCCGCGCTGCGCGGGAAGCACGTGATCATCTACTTCTATCCGGCCGCGATGACGCCCGGCTGCACGAAGCAGGCCTGCGACTTCCGCGACAGCAAGGGCGATCTGTCCGGCGCCGGGTTCACGGTGCTCGGCATTTCCCCGGACCCGCCCGCCAAGCTGGCCAAGTTCCGGGACAAGGAGGGCCTCACGTTCCCGCTGCTCTCGGATCCGGGCCGGGAGGTGCTCAAGGCCTACGGCGCGTTCGGCCAGAAGATGATGTACGGGAAGCAGACGGTCGGCGTGATCAGGTCCACGTTCGTGATCGGCGCGGACGGGAAGGTGGAAAAGGCCTACTACGGCGTCAAGGCCACCGGTCACGTCGGCCGCCTCCGCCAGGATCTGGGCATCTGACCCTGCGGGCCGCTGCGGCCGGACGAATATGGTGCACGTGAGCGGGTGTGGCGCAATTGGCATACGCGGCAGGTTTAGGTCCTGCTGGTGGAAACACCGTGGGGGTTCGAGTCCCCCCACCCGCACGAGCAAGCGGCGCGGCTACACGGACGCGTGCGGCACGCCGGCTCGGTTCGTCAGGGTGTTCCGGTGAGCCGGGCGCGGGATGACGGGCAGAACCGGGCCGGGCGGCTGGATGCCGCGTTCCCGGTCGCCGCGGCGGTCGCGCTGGACCTGATCCGGACGGACGAGGTGCGCGACCGCTGGCTGCTGCCGAGCGCCCTGCCGAAGATGTCCGTCGGAGCGCTCGCCTGTCACCTTGGACGGCAGGTCGTCCGGGCCGCGGAACTGCTGCCGGCGGCGACGGACCTGCCCGCCCTGGAGTCGGCCGACGCGCACTACCACCGAGCCGCCTGGGTGATGTCAGCCTCGCCGGATGACCCGCCGAACGACCGCAGCACCGACGACGCCGAGGCCGCGCTCGGCGCCGCGGCCCTCGGCGCCCGGAGCGCCGCGGCGCTGGAGACCGTGCGCCGGCTGCTCGCTGCAGGCACGGCGCGCGATGTGGTGCCGATTCCCTGGCAGGGCTGGTCCCTGCGCCGGGACGACTTCCTGCTGACCCGGATGCTGGAGATCGTGGTACACAGCGACGATCTCGCGCTGAGCGTCGGCGCAGGAACGCCGGAGTTTCCTGCCGAGGTGTTCGCGCCAGTGCGTGACCTGCTGGTGCGCCTGGCCGTCAGGCGCCGTGGCCAGTCTGCCGTGATCAGCGCGCTCACCCGCAGCGAGCGCACCCAGGTCATCTCCGCCTTTTAACGCCCCTCCCCGGGCGTCAGCCGGCCTGCCACGCGTCGATCAGCGGCGCGAGGTCGGCGAGCCTGGTGATCACCGCGTCGGGCTCGCCCGCCGGGTACGCGGGCACTTCGCTGTGCGGCACCAGGACCGCGCGCATCCCGGCCCGCTTCGCGCCGTACACATCGTCGTAGGGCCGGTCGCCGACGAACACGCAGCCGCCCGGGTCGCTGACCCCGACGGCCGCCATCGCGGCCCGGAACGCCTCCGGGTGCGGCTTGGTCCATTCGATCTCGCTGGTGTAGACCGCGCCGTCGATCAGGCCGAGCACGCCGTCCCTGCGGAAGACCTGCTCGTGCACGCTGCGCGGCCACATCGTGTTCGACAGCACGCCGATCCTGATCCCGGCCGCGCGCAGCCGCCGGAACAGCTCGCCAGCGTCCGGGTCGGTCAGCGTGTGCGGCTCCCACGCCTCGAAGTAGCTGGCCAGAAGGGCCTCGGTGGCGTTCACCCCGGCGCGCTCGAACACATGGTCCAGCGTGGCGCTGCGGTGCTCGCGCTCCGCCGCGAGCCACAGCTCGCGCTCGGCCGACCGGATCGCCGCGGCGTGACGTTCAGCCAGTTCGGTGGCGAAGTGCAGCGTGCACACGTTCCGCCAGAGCGTCGCGTGATCGACCGTGTGCCAGGGGGTCAGCGTCCCGCCCCAGTCGAAGATGACCGCCCGCACCGGTGACTGCGGCACGGGGGTTTGCGGCACGGGGGTCTGCGGCACAGGGGGTTGCGGCACGGGGGGTTGCGGCACGGGGGTTCGCTGCACCGCCATGCGGTGCATCCTATGCGCCGCGGCGTGGCGTTACCCTTTTGCCGGGAGGCACGACATTCGATGAGCGTTGAGGCGGAGCAGGAGACGCATCGTTTCCAGGCCGAGGTGGTCCAGATCCTCGACCTGATGGTTCACTCGCTGTACAGCAACAAGGAGATCTTCCTGCGGGAGCTGATCTCCAACGCCTCGGACGCCATCGACCGGCTGCGGTTCGAGATCTTCACCCGGCCGGAGCTCGACGAGGACGACGGAGAGCTCAGGATCCGCGTGTCGTTCGACCCTGCCGCGCGCACGATCACCGTCAGCGACAACGGCATCGGCATGAGCCGGGCCGAGGTGATCGAGCACATCGGCACGATCGCCAAGTCGGGCACGCGTGAGTTCCTCTCGTCACTGACCGGCGACCAGCGCAAGGACGCGGCGCTCATCGGCCAGTTCGGGGTCGGCTTCTACTCCGCGTTCGTCGTGGCCGACCGGGTCACGGTGACGACCAGGCGGGCCGGGCTGCCCGCCGGCGAGGGCGTGCGCTGGGAGTCCGGCGGGACCGGCGAGTACACCCTGACCGCGGCCGACCGCGCCGCCCGGGGCACCGACGTGGTGCTGCACCTCCGCGACGGCGAGGACGAGCTGCTGAACCGCCTCCGGCTGCAGTCGATCATCCAGAAGTACTCCGACCACATAAGCCTGCCGATCGTGATGCCGGACGAGCAGCCCGGCGACGGCGGGCGTGCGGCGGAAACGGTCGTCAACCGGGCGTCCGCGCTGTGGGCGCGGCCCAAGAGCGAGCTGAGCGAGCAGGACTACAACGACTTCTACCGGCACATCGCGGGCGACTTCACCGACCCGCTGGCCTACCTGCACAGCCACATCGAGGGGACCTACGAATACACGCTGCTGCTGTTCATCCCGTCCCACGCGCCGTGGGACCTGTGGATCCCGCAGCCGCGGCGGAGCGTCAAGCTGCACGTCCGGCGGGTGTTCATCATGGAGGACACCGGGCAGCTGCTGCCGCAGTACCTGCGGTTCGTGCGGGGCGTGATCGACTCCAGCGACCTGCCGCTGAACGTGTCCAGGGAGATGCTGCAGGGCAGCCGGGCGGTCGACCACATCTCGTCGACGGCGGTCAAGCGGCTCCTGCGGCTGCTGGCGGACATGGCCGGCAAGGAGCCGGAAAAGTACGCCACGTTCTGGCGGGAATTCGGCGACACCCTCAAGGAGGGCATTCCCGAGGACTACGCCAACCGGGAGGACATCGCGAAGCTGCTGCGCTTCAGCTCCACCCGTTCCGCGTCGGCCGAGGCCCAGGACGTCTCGCTCGGCGACTACGTCGCGCGGATGAAGGACGGCCAGGAGAAGATCTACTACCTGCTCGCCCCGACGCTGGCCGCCGCCACGGCCAGCCCGCATCTGGAGGCGTACCGGGCCAAGGGCATCGAGGTGCTGCTGCTCGGGCATCCGGTGGACAACTGGGTGGTGACCAGCCTGCGGGATTTCGACGGCAGGCGGCTGCAGTCGGTCACCCAGGGCCCGCCCGACTTCGGGGCGCTGGCCGACGGCGAGCAGGAAGCCGCGGCCAAGGCTGCCGCCGAATGTGCCGCCCTGGTCGGCCGGATGAAGGAGATCCTGGCCGGCCAGGCCTCGGACGTCCGGGTCACCAGCCGCCTGACCACCTCGCCTGCCTGCATCGTGGCGGCCGAGGCGGAGACCGAGGCCAGCCTGGTGCAGCGGCTGAGAGGCTCGGGGCTGCCCAGCCAGCCGGTTCTGGAGATCAACCCGCAGCACCCGCTGGTCGCCAGGCTCGCCGGCAACCCCGGCGACGTCGGCGTCGCCGACTGGGCGCACGTCCTCTACGGCCAGGCGGTGCTCACCTTCGGCGCGCGGATCGAGGATCCGGCCGCCTTTGCCGGCCGGCTCAACAACCTGCTCGTGACGCTCACCGGCGGCGGCGCCGCGGATGGCGGGGACGGTCCCGCGGATGCGGCGCGCCATTCCGGCTAACGTATTGCTATGTCCGGGATGCAATTCACCGTTGACTTCGTCGGCGCGCTTGCGTGGCCGATCGCAATCGTGGTCATCGTGGTTTTCCTCCGCCGCCCGATCGTAGACATCCTGATGCAGCTCGCGTCCGGGCTGCGGCGGCTCCGGTCCGGGCAGTCCGATGCCGAGTTCGACCGGATCGCCGGGCAGGTGAAGGCCGAGCTCACGGCCACGGTGTCGGCCGGCGGGCCCTCGCCGATCCCGGTGCTGCTCAGGTTCGCCGCCGTCGCCGATGACGACCCTGCCGCCGCGATCGCCAAGGCGTCCGGGTCTGTGGAGGCGGCGCTGCGCGATCTGCTGGGCTCCACCGGGAAGCTGGTGCCGGTCGGCAGCGGGGACCCCACGGCCATCGCCCGGTTCGCGCGCGACCAGGGGCTGGTGCCCGAGTCGGTCGTCCGCGCGGTCGACGGCGTGAGCACGCTGCGGAACGCGGCCGCCGCGGACCCGACCCGGGTGAGCAGGGACCACGCGGTGCAGTACCTCGCGCTCGTCGACGCGCTGCTGTTCGCAATCGCCGCGCAGCGGGACCGGTCCATTGCCGGGCAATCCCCGATGCGGTGATCTTCGGACCCACCGGGGACCGGCTGGCTGCCTGGCCGGCCGCTTGCCGGGCCGGCGGTGCATATCCGGCGCGAGCCTGGGAGACTGTCGGGAACGCCGGACACGCCAAGGGGGCGGCGGCAGAGAAGGGATGCTTGGAATGGCCGATCCGGATAGCGCTACCGAGGTGCACGGCACGGTCGCCGTGCCGGGGAGGGTAAACGGGACCGATCCGGACGCGATTGTCGCGCAGATCGAGCGCACCCGGGAAAGCCTGGCACAGACCATCGACTCGCTCGCGGAGCGGGTCAGCCCGGCCGCCACCGCGCGCCGGCTGCGCGAGCGGGCGGTCGAGGAGGTCGCGCGGCCCGAGGTGCGCCTGGTGCTGGCCGCCGTGGGCGTCGCGGTCGTCGGCCTGACCGTTCTGAGGATCTGGGGCAAGCGGCGGCGATAGAGATCAGCCAGGCGGGATCTCACCGGAGCCGCGCTGGATGAGCTGGGTGGCGACCTCGATGCGCTCGGCCGGCCCGCGGTCCCCGGCGAGCCGCCGGAACAGCAGTTGCGCCGCCCCCTGGCCGAGCCTGGCGACGTCCTGGGCCACCACGGTGACGCCGGGGTACAGCAGGTCGGCAAGCTCGAAGTCGTCGAAGCCGACAAAGGCCACGCCGCCCGGCTCGCCTGCCTGGGCCAGCGCCCGCAGCTCACGCAGGGCGGCCACCGAGACGCGGTTGTTCCCGCAGAACAGCGCGGTAACCGGGGCCGGCCTGGCGAGCATGCGGCGCAGCGCGAGCCGGACGCTGCCCAGGCTGGGTGCGGCCATGGCCACCCAGGAGTCGTCCACCCGCAGCCCGGCCTGGGCCATGGCCTCCCGGTACCCGCGGTGGCGCAGCATCGACGTGTAGATCCGCGGTGCGTCGCCGATATAGCCGATCCGCCGGTGACCGCCGCGGATGAGATGGGCCACGCCTGCCCTGGCGCCGTCGATGTTGCTGCTGAGGACCGTGTCGGCCTCGATCAGCCGCGGGGGCCGGTCGACGAAGACCGTGGCCAGGCCCGCCGCGATCTCCGGGAGCAGGTAGGTGTGATCGTCGGACGCCGGGATCACGATCAGCCCGTCGACCCGGCGCGCGCAGAACGCCAGGGCCAGCTCGCGCTCTCGCGCCGGGTCCTCGTCGCTCGACCCGGTGAACAGCAGGTGGCCGTGGACGCGGGCCACGTCCTCGATGGCGCGGGAGAGCGCCGAGTAGAACGGGTCCCCGATGTCCTCCATGATCAGGCCGATCGATGCGGTCTGGCCCTTGCGCAGGATGCGGGCGCCGTCGTTGCGCCGGAAGCCGAGCTGGTCGATGGCGGCCCGGACCCGCTCGGCCATGGCGGGCGTCACCCCGGGTTCGCCGTTGACCACCCGGGAGACGGTCTTCAGCGCGACGCCCGCGTGGGCGGCGACGTCCTGCATGGTCGGGCGGCTGCGGCCGCCCGGCGACGGCACGTCGCCGCGCTGCGGCGCGGCTTGGTCCTCAGCGGGCATCCCCCGCCCCCGTTCCAGCGCAGGCAGGCCACCGCCGGGTCGGCCTGCGTCACGCAGAGTATCAGACAGCGTTGTCACCTCTTCGTTACCAGCCGTTGCGCGCACCCGGCCGGGTGCGGTCCCACCCGCTTTGACGGCGGGAGCCGCGGCCCGGTTCCGCCGCTGACCGGGTTGGCCAGCGGATACGGCGATGACGCCGGTCGCGCCTGCCGGGGCACCGGGGAGCGGCAAGCTGGCCGGCCGGTTTTCGTTGCGGTCTTGACAGAGCGCGGCCTTGGGGCGAAATATCGGAGGCGGCTTTGACATCGTTGTCAAGACGGCTGCAACCACGCTTGCAAGCGGGCTGACTGGTCCTCTCTGGGGGGGTGCGGAGCGGTGTTCGGCCGCGCGCATGGGAGGACGACCAATGACAGCGAAGCGCCCGGCGTGGCTTACCCGGTGGCCGGCGGCGGTGCCGCTCGCGGCGGCAGGGGTCCTGGCGATCGGCATGTCCCTCGGCACCGCGGCCGCCGCGGCGAGCACAGCCCCGCGGCCCGCGGCGAGCACCAGCCCGCGGCCCGCGGCGAGCACCAGCCCGCGGCCCGCCCCCAGCACGAGCCCCGAGGGGTCAGCGAGCAGCACGGCCGCCGCGCGCGGTGCGGCCTTAGGGCACCGCGCGGCCTGCACGAAGGTGGCGGACGGCCGCCTGGCCGACTGCCCCAGGCCGGTTGCGCGCGGCAAGCTTCCCGCGGGCGCGAGGAACACGGCCACGGTGAGCCAGCCGGTGAGCGACATCGCCGGGCTGGTGGACACGCGGACCTGGACCTCGGGCGGCGGGAACACCTTCCCCGGGGCCGACGTGCCGTTCGGCATGGTCCAGTGGAGCCCCGACACGTACCCCGACCGCAGCGCGGGCGGCGGTTACAACTACGGCGACACCGAGCTCATGGGCTACAGCCTGACCCACCTCTCGGGGCCGGGCTGCGGCGCAGGGGGTGACGTGCCGATCCTGCCGATGACCGGCGCGCTGCCCAGCGGCAACCCGAACGACGTGATGACCTCGTTCACCAACACCGGCGAGGTCGCGCAGGCAGGGTACTACTCGGCGCAATCCAACATGCCGAACACGATCACCTCGCAGTTCACTGCCACCCCGCACAGCTCCATGGGCCGGTTCACGTTCCCCAAGACCACCGAAGCGGACTTCCTGCTCCAGCTCCAGAACAGCCAGAACGGGGACACCGCCGACAGCGCGCAGATCGTCGGCAACGACGAGGTGACGGGCTCGGACACCACCGGTGACTTCTGCGGTGAGACCAACAACGGCGGCCAGTCGCAGCTGTACACCGTCTACTTCGACATCATCTTCAGCCAGCCGTTCACGGCCTCGCAGGTGATCACCGAGTCCGGGCAGGCCGACCCGGCCGGGGTGTTCCTGACTTTCAACACCACTTCCGACCCGGTGATCGACGCCAAGGTCGCGATCTCGTATGTGTCGACCGCCAACGCCCAGCGGGACCGCGAGACCGAGAACCCGGGCTGGAACTTCGGCGCGGTCAAGGCCAAGGCGCAGGCCAGCTGGAACCAGCTGCTGGGCAAGATCAAGGTGTCGGGCGGCAGCTATTCGCAGACCCAGGAGTTCTACTCGCTGCTGTACAAGGACTTCCTGCAGCCCAACATCACCAGCGACGTCAACGGCCAGTTCATGGGCGCCGACATGAAGGTGCACACCCTGGCGCCGGGGCAGAGGAACCAGTACGGGATCTATTCGGGCTGGGATATCTACCATTCGCTGGCCGAGCTGCAGGCGATGCTGGACCCGCAGGCGGCTTCTGACCAGGCGCAGTCGCAGGTCAACTACTACAGCGAGGACCAGCTCCTGCAGCAGTGGGGTTACCTGAACCTGAACAACTACGTCATGGTCGGCGACCCGATGCAGTCGATCATCTCCGACTACTACGCGTTCGGCGCCCGCAACTTCGACACCAAGCAGGCCTTGGCCGACATGCTCAAACAGGCGACCACGGTCAACGACGTCCGGCCGGGCGAGGCACTGGAAGCCACCTACGGCTACCTTCCCTACGGCGCCAGCTACGGCTGCTGCAACCCGCACGGGGTGGTCGCGACCTTGCTGGAGTACGACACCGCGGACCTGGCCCTGAGCCAGTTCGCCACCTCGATGGGCGACCACAAGGACGCGGCCATGCTGCAGCAGCGGGCCAACAACTGGGAGAACATGTTCGACCCTTACAACGAACTTTTGAACCCGAGGGGTGTGAACGGGCAGCTCATCCCCGGCATCACCCCGACCTTCAATGACAACAACGAGATGTACTACGTCGAGGGCGATCCCGCGGAGTACGTGTGGGACACCCCCAACGACTACTCGGCACTGTTCTCCCTGCTCGGGGGCGACTCGAAAGTGAACCCGGAGCTGGCGAATTACTGGTCGCAGCCAAATGGCTACGGTGAGTACGGCCAGATCAGCAACGAGTTCGACCTCGGCGAGCAGTACGCGGCCGACTACTCCGGCGATCCGGCGGGCGCGCAACTCGCGGTCAACACCATCGAGAACACCGTCTACCTGCCCGGGCCGGACGGCCTGGCCAACAACGACGACCTGGGCGCCGAGAGCTCCCAGTTCATCTTCGAGATGCTGGGCCTGTACCCAGAGAACCCCGGCAGCGGCAACCTGCTGCTGAGCAGCCCCGGCTTCCCGCACGTCGCGATCAGCCTGTCCACCGGCCGCACGATCACGATCAACGCGCCGGGGGCCTCGCCCACCGAGTTCTACGCCAAGTCGCTGACCATCAACGGCCAGCCCGACAGCCGGCTCTACACCTCCTTCGACGCGCTGTCGCAGGGCGCCAGGCTGGACTGGACCATGAGCACCACCCCGACCTCATGGGGCAGCGCGCCGCAGGACGCCCCGCCGTCCTACACTGCGGGCCTGCGGCCGGTGGTGGGCTACACCTCCAGCCAGCAGGTGACGGTCGCCCCCGGCGCCAGCACCACGGTCCAGGTCGAGGCGCAGGACGCGACCGGCACCCCGCAGAGCGTTCAGGCAAAGGTGTCGGTGCCGTCCGGGTCCGGGCTGACCGTCACGCCGACCGGCGGCGCCTTGCGGGTGCCGGCCGACGGAAGCGGGTCGCTGACGGTGACCGTGACAGCCAGTTCATCGGCGGCGCAGACGTTCTACACCATTCCCATCACGCTCACCGACGGAGGCTCCACGCTGCCGACGGTGGACCTGACCGTGCTCGTCGCGGAACCCGGGAGCCTGCTCACGGCGTTCAACAACGCCGGGATCTCCAGCAACTCCGACGTCGACGTGGCCGACTTCGACCAGGACGGGAACAGCTACTCATCGCAGGCGCTGGCCGCGGACGGGTTCACCGCCGGCCAGAGCACCACGGTCGACGGCGTTCCGTTCACCTGGCCGCTGCCGGCTCCTGGCGACCCGGACAACGCGATCGCCGACGGGCAGCAGGTGACGGTGAACGCCCCGGCGGGCACCCAGACGCTCGGGTTCCTCGGCTCGGCAACGGACGGCCCCAGCCAGGGCGTCGCCACGCTGCACTACTCCGACGGCAGCACGGCTCAGTACTGGCTCGGCCTGAGCGACTGGACGCTGAACGCGGGCACGGCCAAACCCTCCTACGGCAACCAGGTCGCCGCCAGCATGACCTACCGCAACTGCGCGGCCTGCTCGTCCGGCCAGCAGGCCGTCGGCACCGACGTGTTCTACACGGCGCTGCCGGTCAACCCGGCCAAGACCCTCACCAGTGTGACGCTGCCGCTCGGGGCGACCCAGGGTCAGCTGCACATCTTCGCGATCGGCACCTCGGCCCAGCCGCTGAGCCCGCCGGTGGCCACCTCGCTCAGTGCGACCACGGCCTCGGCCGGCCAGCAGGTAACGATCGATGGCTCAGGGTTCGGCGCAACGCAGGGATCGGGATACGTCGCGTTCTCTGACAACGGCACCACCTGGGGAGCCCCGGGCGACCAGGCCACGCTCCAGGTCGACAGCTGGAGCGACACGGCGATCACGTTCACCGTGCCCACTGGTGTGTCAGCCGGAACCGACGCCATGGTTACGGTGGTGAACAGTTCCGGCGGCATCTCCGACACCCCGGTGCTGGAGATGACACCCACGTCCAACCCGTCCGACTACTACGACAACGAGGGAATCTCGCCCGACAACGACCAGGCCTGCGCCAACATGGACGGTGACGGGTACAGCTACTCGGCTACCGCGCTGGCGGGCGCCGGCCTGACCCCGGGGGCCACGGTCACGGCCGACGGCCTCGGCTTCACCTGGCCCAACGTCGCGGCCTGCTCGGCGGACAACATCCTCGCCTCCGGGCAGACGATGCTGGTCAACGGGACGGCCGGGGCCACCACGATCGGGTTGCTCGGCGCATCGACCAACGGCGGGTCCGAGGGCACGATAGTGATCAACTACACGGACGGCACGTCGTCGACCGCGACCGTGTCGTTCAACGACTGGGCTCAGGGCCCGGGCAACGGGGACACCGCGGTGGCCACCATGTCCTACCGCAACTCGATCAGCGGCGCGTCGCAGCAAATCACGATGTACGTGTACGCGACCACCGTGCCGGTCGACCCGTCAAAGACGGTGGCCTCGATCACCTTCCCCGACGTGAGCGACTCGGTCGGGCCCAGCACCACGGCCATGCACATCTTCGCCGTGAGCGTGGGTGGCTAGCCGGCCGGGGAAACCCGCGGCACCGGGCAGGTCTCCCCTAGGGGGGCGGGGGGATCTCGCCCGAGCCGCGGGTCACCAGGCGGGTCAGCAGGACGACCTCGCGCGGCGGTGAGGTATCGCCGGCGATCCTGGAGAACAGCAGCTGCGCAGCGGTCACCCCGAGCGCAACCGGGTCCTGGGCGACGACGGTGACCGGCGGGCTGACCTTGTCGGCGAGCGCGAACTCGTCGAACCCGATCAGCGCCACGAGCTCGGCCTGGCCCTGCAGGGCGTCGATCGCGCCCATGGTGATCAGGTCGGTCGTCGTGAACAGCGCGGTCGGGGGATCGGGCAGGCCGAGCAGCGAGGCTGCCAGCTGCGCGGCCGCTGCGCGGCTGCGCGGCCCGTGCTGCACCAGCCGTGGATCGGGCTCGGTGCCGATGTCGCCGAACGCGTCCTGGAAACCCGCGTAGCGCTCCTGGATGGTCCAGATGTCCTCGCGGTCGCCCAGGTAGCCGATCCGCCGGTGGCCCTGGTCCAGGAGGTGCCGCACGGCCTTGCGGGCCCCGGCGCGATTGTCCACGAGCACCTTGTCGACCGCCAGCCCGTCGGCGGGCCGGTCCACGCAGACCACCTTGGTGCCCCGCTCGAGCTGCTCGACGAGGAAGCGGTGGCTGCCGGCGACCGGCACCACGATCAGCCCGTCCACCTGCCGGGCACAGAACGCGGCGACCACCTCGCGTTCCCTGCGCAGGCTGTCGTTGGAGCTGCCGATGAGCACGACGTAACCGTGCTGCCGAGCGGCGTCCTCGACGGCCGCCGCCAGCGCCGCGAAGAACGGGTTGGCCAGGTCGTCGACGAGCAGGCCGATGGTCTGCGTGGGCTGACCCCTGCGCCGCAGCCGCCGTGCCGCCTCGTTGCGCTGGTAGCCGAGCCGGCGGATCGCGCGCTCCACCCTGGCCGCGGTCTCCGGCAGCACCGCCGGCTCGCCGTTGACGACGCGCGACACGGTCATCGGGCTGACTCCGGCGGCCCGCGCCACGTCTCGCATGGTGGGCCGCGCGGTCATCCCGATGCCCGGTTGTCGGTGAGATCGTTACCAGAAACTGCCGGACGGCGGGCTCGCGGCGGCGCCGGCCTCCAGGGCGCAGGCGTACTGCCGCCCGGCCCGGTACGCACCGTATGCCGCGATCGTTCGCGCTCCAATATCAAGGGTTGATACCTATTTGGTGGCATCCGGTCAGCCCCTCTTGACACCCGGCGCAGCGCGCTAAAGAATCACCCACGTGATGTGAACGTTATCAGGAGATCTCCCGGGATGACAGAACCGGTGCTCGAAGCCCGCAAGGTGTCCAAGCATTACGGGCACGTCTTAGCGCTGGACGAGGCAGATTTCACGGCGTACCCCGGCGAAGTCGTCGCGCTCATCGGCGACAACGGGGCGGGCAAGAGCACCCTGGTCAAGACCCTCGTCGGCGCGATCCGCCCGGATCAGGGGACGATCCTCGTTGACGGCGCGCCGGTGGCGCTGACGAGCCCGGTCGACGCCCGCGGGTACGGGATCGAGGCCGTGTACCAGGACCTGGCCCTGGCGCCCGACCTGGACTCCGCCGCCAACCTCTACCTCGGCAGGGAGCTCTACCGCATCCCGTTCGTGCGCGTGCTGAACCGGCACGCGATGCGCGAGCGCGCGGTCGCGGCCTTCGCCGAGCTGGGCATCGCGCTTCCCGACGTCAGCGTGCCGGTGGGCATGCTGTCCGGCGGCCAGCGCCAGTCGGTCGCCGTGGCGCGGGCGGTCGCCTTCGCCAGCCGGATCATCTTCATGGACGAGCCGACCGCCGCGCTCGGCGTGGTCCAGCGCGGCCGGGTGCTCGACGTCATCCGCCGGGTCCGCGACCGCGGCGTGTCGGTGGTGCTGGTCAGCCACAACATGCCCGAGGTGCTGGCGGTCGCCGACCGCGTCGAGGTGCTCAGGATGGGCCGGCGGGTGGCCACCTTCACCGCGGCGCGGACCTCCGTCGATGAGCTCGTCGGCGCCATGACCGGCGCGCTCGAGCTGAGTGCCGGCGCGGACCGAGGGAGTGCGCAGTGACCGAACCGCGGCAGGCTGCGGGGGTCCCGGCCGCCGAGGACTCCCCGCGACCGGTGCCGGGCGAGCAGCCGTCCCGCGCCCCCGCGGCCTGGACCGACGTGGCCCGCCGGGCGGGCGGCCGGATGGCCGCGGCGAGCGAGACCTGGCTGCTCCTGGCGCTGGTCATCATGATCGTCATCTTCACGGTGCAGGCACCGGGCAAGTTCCTGACCCTGACCGACTTCTCGCTGATGGGGCAGGACGCTGCGTGGCTGCTCGTGATGGCCGTCGGTGAGACGTTCGTCATCATCACCGGCGGGATCGACCTGTCCGTGGGCTCGCTGCTGGTCCTCTCCGGCGTGACGGCCGACCTCTACTGCATCCACCACGGGGGGGCCGGCGCGAGCTGGGCCGCGATCGCGGTCGGCTCGCTGATCGGCCTGGCGACCGGCTGCGCGTGGGGCGCGATGCAGGGATTCCTCATCGCCAAGGGCAAGGTGCCGTCGCTGATCGTCACCCTCGCCGGGTTCATCGCGGCCGGGGAAGGGGTGGCCTACCTGATCACCGGTGGCGCGGATTTCCGCACCGTGCCGAACCGGCTGGTGAACACCATCGGCCTGGGCAGCGTGCTCGGCGTGCCGTGGCTGATCGCGATCAGCTTCGTGGTCGCGATCGTCGGCGGCCTGGTCCTCGCCTTCACCCAGTTCGGCAGGTACACCTACGCGATCGGCTCCAACCCTGAGGCGGCGCGCCGGGCCGGCATCGGCGTGGACCGGCACCTGATCAAGGTGTACGCGCTGTCCGGCCTGCTGGCTGGGCTGGGCGGGATCCTGTCGCTGGCCTCGTTCGACTCCACCACGATCGCCGGGCACGCGTTCGACAACCTCGAGGTGATCACGGCGGTGGCGCTGGGCGGCGCCAGCCTGTTCGGCGGCCGGGGCTCGATGCTCGGCTCGTTCATCGGCCTGGCGTTCTCGACGATCCTGCTCGAGGGCCTGGTCATCATCGGGGTCAACCAGTACTGGCAGGAGGTCGCCATCGGCGCGGCGCTGGTGGCCGCCGTGTACCTCGATCAGTTCCGCCGCCGGCAGCGCGGCGCGGGCCGGGTGCGCTGGGCAGCGCTCTGGCAGTTCGGCAGGCAGCGAGCCTGAGGCGGCATGACGGCGGCCGCGCGACCGCGGCCCCTATCGCACAGGAGGAACGATGCGGAGCACACTCACCGTGACGGTCACCGGCGTGGCCGTCATCGCGCTCGTGGCGGCGGCCGCGGCCGGATGCGGTTCGTCGAGCGGCAAAAGCAGCAGCAGCAGCGGCCCGAAGACCATGGAGCTGATCGTCGGGACCAAGAGCGATGACTTCTACGTCACCATGGAGTGCGGCGCCGAGGCAGAGGCAAAGAAGCTCGGGGTGAAGCTCACCGTCACCGGCCCAGCGACGTTCAGCATCCCCGAGCAGAAGCCGCTGATCGACGCGGCGGCGGTGACCAGGCCGGACGCGCTCATCGTGGCGCCGACCGACAGCGCCGCGCTCAACCCCGACCTGCTGCGGGTGCAGCGGACCGGCACGAAGATCATCTTCGTGGACACGTCATCGGCCGACCAGGCGATCGGCCTGTCCCGGATCTCGTCGAACAACGCGGCGGGCGGCAGGCTGGCCGCCGACACGCTCGGCAAGCTGCTCGGCGGCAAGGGGACCGTCGCCGTGATCAGCGTCGCCAAGGGCGTGTCCACGACCGACGCCAGGATCGCCGGCTTCGAGGCGGAGATGAAGGCCAAGTTCCCCGGGATCAAGCTGCTCCCCGAGCAGAACGACGACGCCGACAGCGTGGGCACGGCAACCTCGTTCATCGAGGGCGACATCACCGCGAACCCGGGCCTGAACGGCGCGTTCGCCGCCAACGTGATCACCGCCGAGGGAGCCGCGTCCGGGATCGCGCACGCGGGCAAGACCGGGAAGGTCAAGCTGGCCACGTTCGACGCCGACGCGACGCAGATGACGATGATGCACGCTGGCACCATCCAGCTGGCGATCGCCCAGGAGCCAGCGCTCGAGGGATCGGACGGGGTGCAGCAGGCACTGAACGCGATCGACGGCAAGGCGGTGACCAAGAACATCGCCACCCCGCTGATCGCGGTCACCCCGGCGAATATGAACAGCGCGAGCATCAAGCCCTACATCTACGCGTCGAGCTGCTCGTAAAGCCGGGCAGGCGCCCAGCACCACGGGAGCCCGCAGGGCCCGGCCCCGGCGGCCGGGCCAGGCCGGGATAACGGCTGTGCTGGGCGCCGCCGGCGGCCGCTTCATGATCGTGGTTGATCGGGACGGTGTTCGTCATCAAGCAACCACGATCATGGTCTGCGCGTCTACGGCGTGGCGGAAAAGGCGTCGCGGGTGTGACCGTTAATGCGGGCAAGGACCGGGGCCGATGTGGCCTCTAGACGACTTGTTTCACGGGGTTAGTGGTCGTCGGCGGTCAGTGAGCGCGTGGTGGGCTGGCTGGTGTGGCGTTGTGCCAGATGGCGGTCCCGGGCCGAGCGGGCTCACCCTGGCCGGCAGGGCGCAGCAAGCAGCAGCGGTTAGGTGGCCGGCGCGACGGGCGGCGTGGGCGGATCGGCCGGCGGGTCGCCGTCCGGCGGGACCCGGTAAACCCCGTACAGCGGCTTCACCAGCGGCCTCTGGCCGGCGGGTGCTGGCTCGGGGCCGGCGGGTGCTGGCTCGGGGCCGGCGGGTGCTGGCTCGGGGCCGGCGTGTGCTGGTTCGGGGCCGGCGGGTGCTGCCTCAGGGTCGGCGGGCCGCGGCCCGGGTCCGCCGGGTCGCGGGCCGGGACGGCTGCGGCGGATCACGAAGCGGGTGATTCCGGCGACGGCCAGGAGCATCAGCACGGCGACGGAAGCCGCGGCCGCGATCAGCAGACCTGCGTACAGCTCCGGCCGGGTATCGGCGGGCGCCAGGCCGTCGGCGACAAACGTCCGCGGTGTCCGTACCGCTGTGAACGAGGAGCCGTGGCCGATGAGGATCACCCGTCCGACGACGCCGCTGACCGGGACCGGGCCCCACTTGCGGGAGTCGACCGAGATGTTGCGGTGATCACCCATCACCCAGATCTCGCCCTTGCCGACGGTGACCGAGAACGTGGTACGCGACGGCGGGTCACCCGGGTAGAGGTAGCTCTCGTCCAGCGGCTTGCCGTTGACCGTGACCCGGCCGGCGTCGCAGCAGGCCACGTGGTCGCCGGGCAGGCCGATCACCCGCTTCACGAACAGGTCATCGGTGCCGGAGATCTTGGCCGGCACCCGGAGCACCACAACGTCGCCGCGGCGGATGCCGGATGATCCCTGGACGGCCAGGATCCGGTCGCCGGGCGAGATCGTCGGCTGCATCGACGTGGACTGCTCGAAATAGGGGTTGATGGTAACGATCAGGAACGCGACGCTCGCGAGCAGCACCGCGAGGGCGAGCCCGCCCAGCGCCCAGAACACGATCCGCCCGGCCCAGCGTTCCGGCTGCCCTGCCTCCGGCGCCCGTGTGGCCATGCCCTGCTGCGTCATGGGCGCCTCCATCGGCGGGCAGCGATCATGGTCTCAGAGGAAAGTCTTACCCTCACCTCGGTAGGTCGGAACGGTCGCCACCACAGCATTTCCATCGATCAGGTGCAATTCGCTGAAACGCTCGCAGAGTTCGCCGGCCTTGGCGTGCCTCAGCCACACCCGGTCGCCGATCCGCAGCCTGCCCGCCGCCGCCCCAAGCAGCGGCGTCTGCACCTCGCCCGCGCCCTCCCGGCGATCCAGCCGCAGCCCGGCCGGGAGGTAGGGGGCCGGCAGCCTGGCCTTGTCGGCAGGACCGGAGGCCAGGTAGCCGCCGCCCAGCGCGGTGACCACCCGCCTGCCCGGCTTGCGCACGACCGGGAGCGCGAAGAACGCCGCTGGCCGGCCGCGGAAGCCCCGGTAGCTGTCGAACAACCGGGGCTGGTAGAGCCCGGACCCGGCGCCTATCTCGGTCACCGCAGCCTCGGCCGTCGTCTTCTCCAGCGAGCCGGTGCCGCCGCCGTTCACAAACTCAAGCGGCGCGACCTCCCGGACGGCGGCGACGATCGCGGCCCGGCGCCGGGCAAGCTCGGCACCGGATTGCCGCTGCATGTAGCGGATCGCCACGCCGTAGAGCGGACGGCCGGCCGGGCGGTCGCCGACGCCGGCGATCTGCGCCTCGTAGGCCATGAGACCGGCCAGGCGCAGCCCGGGCCTGGCGGCGATGGCGGCGGCAAGAGCGGCGGCCTCGGCGGGTGTCCGGACCGGGGAGCGGTGCGCGCCGGCCCGCAGCAGCCCGTTCAGCGCCACGTAGCTGGCGTCGATGTCGATGCACACCCGGACCCGCTGCGGCTCGGCAACGCTCGCGGCCGCTTTCTCGATCATGTCAAGGTGCTCAGGGCAGTCCACCATGACCGCGATCGCGGCGGCGGCCGCCGGGTCGCCGGCGAGCCGGGCCAGGGCGGTGCGGTCCGCGGTCGGGTAGCCGACCAGAATCTGGTCGCTCACACCCTGCTCGGCCAGCCACAGCGCCTCGGGGAGGGTGAACGCCAGGATGCCGCGGAAGCCGTTCATCCGCAGCACCTGGCCGATCAGCTCGCGGCACCGCACGGACTTGCTGGCCAGGCGGATCGGCTTGCCCGCGGCGCGCAGCCGCATCGCCTCGGCGTTGGCGCGAAAGGCCGCCAGGTCGACCACGGCGAACGGGGGCTCCAGGTCCGCGGTCGCGGCGTCGTAACGCTGGAGCTCTCCGGCCGGGACGGCCAGGCTCATTCCGCTGGTTCCTCGCTGGCGATGAGCTCGGAGTATTCGGCGGCGGACAGCAGGCCCGATGGCAGCTCGCCCTCGCCCGGCAGAGCCACCCTGAACAGCCAGCCAGCTCCGTAAGGGTCGGCGTTGACCAGGCCCGGGTTCTCCTCGACCTCCGGGTTGACCTGGGTCACCTCACCGTCGACCGGCGCGAAGAGGTCACTCACCGACTTGGTGGACTCGACCTCGCCGCACGGCTCCCCGGCCGTCACCTTGCTCCCGGGGGCGGGCGCGGAGACGTAGACGACGTCGCCGAGCGCCTGCTGAGCGTGGTCGGTGATGCCGACCGACGCGGTGGGCCCGTCGACGGCCACCCACTCGTGCTCACGGGTGTAGTAGAGCTCATCGGGAACGGTCATGGTGCACCTCTTCTCTGCGGGTTCTCTGCGGGTTGGGTGGCTGGCGGCTCAGGCCCGCCGACGGTAGAACGGCAGTGATACCAGGTCAGCGGGAACAGCGCTGCCCCTGATATCAACGGCGAGCCTGGCCGGCTCGCCATCCTGGCCGGCCTCGCGCGCCTTCGCCGCCACCTTGGCGGCGACGTAGGCCATCGCGATCGGCCTGCCGAGCGTCGGGGACGGGGCCCCGCTGGTCACCTTTCCGCATGCCGTGCCGTCCCAGAGCACCGTGTACCCGTGCCTCGGAACCCGCCTGGACCGGCTGGCCAGGCCCACGAGCTCGCGTTGCGGCTCCGCCTTAGCCCGTCGCTCGAGCGCCGCGCGGCCCACGAAATCGCCGGGCTTGCCGAGCTTGACGACCCGGCCCAGGCCCGCGTCGAACGGGGTGACGTCGGGTCCGAGCTCATTGCCGTACAGCGGCATGCCCGCTTCCAGCCGGAGCGTGTCCCGCGCCGCTAGGCCCGCGGGGACGAGCCCGTGTGCCGCGCCCGCGGCCATGAGCGCCTCCCAGACCGGCTCGGCGTCCTGTGGCCTGGTGAACAGCTCGAAGCCGTCCTCGCCGGTATAGCCGGTGCGGGCCAGCAGGATCTCCCGGCCCGCGACGGTTGCCGGGTAGCTGGCGTAGTACCTCACCGCGGCCAGGTCGGCGTCGGTCAGCTGGGTGAGGATGGCCGTCGCGTTCGGGCCCTGCAAAGCGATCAGCGCGTAGTCGGCGGTCCGGTCCGTGACCTGCGCGGTGGTGCCCGCGCGCTCGGTCAGGGCGCCGAAGACAACGCCGGTGTTTGCGGCGTTCGCGACGATCAGGAACTCGTCGCCGGCCAGCCGGTAGACGATCAGGTCGTCGAGTATCCCGCCGTCCTCGGCGCAGATCATGGTGTACCTGGCGCGGCCAGGGGCCAGCGCGGACGGCTCGCCGACGAGCGCGTAGTCAAGCGCCGCCGCGGCACCGGGCCCGGTGACCGTGATCTCACCCATGTGCGAGAGGTCGAAGAGCCCGGCCGCCGTGCGCACCGCGTTGTGCTCGGCGGTCTCGCTGCCGTACCGCAGCGGCATCAGCCAGCCGGCGAAGCCGGTCAGCGTCGCGCCGAGCCGCTCGTGCACGCCGGTCAGCGGGGTGCGGCGAAGCTGCGGCGGGCGGGGGTCGGTCATTTCCGCTCCATGGCCGGGCGGCACCTTTCGACGGCATCAGGTCCGGCGGCAACCGGGTCGGCGCGGGTCGCAGGCGAAGTCGGTGGCGCCCCGGCTGGAGTCAGCCTACCCACCGCGGCGTGGCGGCCCGAGCCGACGCCCGCATCGTCCCTGGTGTTCCCGATAACGTTAGCTTCGTGAATTACGTGGTCGTGCCGTTGACCGTTCGCGACCTCACCCGTAAGGACCTGCCGTCGTGCGGCTGGTGGGGGTCACCCCGGATGCTCACCCAGGTGGCCGGGGCGCTGGGCCGCGCGGACGTCGAGTACCTGGCGGCGTGCCCGCCCTCCGGCTTCCCCGTGGCGATCGGCCGGATCGACTATGCCCGGTCGCCTGGGGCCGGAACGCTCGAGCAGCTCGCTGTCCACGGCGCACTGCAGTCCTGCGGGATCGGGACGATCCTCATCCAGGCTGCCGAGCAGCGCATGCGCGCAAGGGGGCTGCGCCGGGCAGAGCTGGCCGTCGAGGAGAGCAACCCGCGCGCCCGTGCGCTGTACGAGCGGCTCGGCTACGCGAGCTACGGCCAGGAGCCCGCATCCTGGGACGAGGAAGGCCTCGACGGAAAGGTCTTCCGCTACGAGACGGTCTGCACGCTGATGCGCAAGGCGCTGCCGTAGCCAGCGCGTTGCGTGATAGGCCGGCACCGCGCAGCACCGGGCGCTCCATTACCGGAGCGATATAACCGCAAGCCAGCCGGACCGCGCGCGCAATTGTCTGGCTATTCCCGGGCGCGTAAGTGGAAAGCAAACGCGTTTCGGCTTTCCTTAATGCCCGCCGAAGTTTCCGTTGTGCGCCGCGCAATTACCGCGGGAAAAGTTTGACCTGGCTAAACAGGAGGGCCGCCGCTACGATCGGGTATGTAACTCAGCTGCGAACAGAAAGCCCGACGATGACCACGCCGTTCCCCAACCTGATCTTCCCGTCTGGCGATACCACCGGTGCCACGGACCTGGCCGCGATCAATGCCGCACTCAGCGAATACAGCGTCGCGTTGCTGACGCCCGGCCAGTATTACACCAACGGCGCGATCGAGCCCCCGGCCTCCGCATGCATCCTGGCCGGCTCCGGGCCCGGCGCCACCGTCATCAACTGCCTGTCGTCCAGCGCGCACGGCATTTACACCAGCGGGCTGTCCAATATCGCGATCCGGGGCCTGAACCTGACCGGGCCTGGGGACAGCGCCACCAGCTACGACGGCATCCACCTGGACACCCCCAGCGCGGCGATCTCCAACATCGACCTCGAGAACCTGATTATCACCAGGTTCGGCCGTAACGGCGTTTACCTGAACACGCCGATCGTGTCGAGCATCACCAACGTGATCGTGTCCTACTGCGCCGAAAATGGCTTCGACCTTCTCGACGGCACCAGCCTGACCCTCACCGCCAGCTACGCCAACAACGTCTCCAATTTCGGGTTCCTGCTCAACGGCATGTCCTACAGCAAGCTGAATGGCTGCGCGTCCGACTTCGGCGTCTGGGGCTACTACCTCGAAGGCTGCAGGGGGATCGACGCGGCCGGGTGCGGCGCGGAAGACCAGACCGACGGCGGATGGCAGATCACCGAGTCGTGCGCCGCGATCACCCTGGCCTCGTGCGTGAACCGCGGCAACCCAGGGGTGGCGTGCCTGGTCACCGGTGACAGCGCCGACGTGACCCTGATCGGCTTTACCGAGGAATCACCCGGCTCCGGCGCGACCGCCAGCATCGAGGTCGATGCCGGCAGCTCCGCCGTTGTCATCTCCCCAAACGTGATCACCGCCACCGACTACGCCACGGGCACCACCACCACCGTCCTGCCCGGCCTGGCATGGAACTACGTTGGGGCCGCCGGCCAGCCAGGGTTCGACCCCGGCTGGTCCAACCGCGGATCCGGGTGGGCCCAGCTTGCGTTCCGCCTCACCGACGACCGCACCGTGTGGATCAAAGGCTGGGTGGCCAACTCGAACGTGACCAACGTGAGGCTGTTCACCCTGCCATCGGGGTACATGCCGGCGAGCCAGCAGACGATCGTCGGGTACGGATACGGCCGGGCCATCCAGTGGAACGTCGGCACCTCCGGGGTGGTCGGGTACGCCAGCGCCGCCATGCCCGCAACCGGGAACTATTACATCGACGGTTTCGTCAGCCTGGACCTGTGATAACCCGGGTCGGGCGAGCCGGAACCCCCGCCGGACGGCGGTGTGGTAAGCCGGAGACATGGGACTGCTTAGTGAGGACCAGATCGTCGGCCGGCTGGGAGAGGTCCCGGGCTGGACGCGTCAGGGCAGCAGCATCGTCGCCACGGTCACGCGTGATGACTTCCGCGGAGCGTTCCTGTTCGCCGGGGCCGTCGCCTTCCTGGCCGAGCAGGTCAATCACCATCCGGACATCCTGATCGAATGGAACAAGGTGACGTTGACGCTGTCGACGCACTCCGCCGGAGGCCTCACCGACGCCGACTTCGACCTGGCGGCGAAGATCAGCGCGCTCGGCTGAGGGCCGGCTGGGCGCCCCGGCACGCGGTGCTCCGCCTGTGGGCGGCGCCACGCCCCCGGGTGGCGCCGCCCACAGGACGAAGACTTTCATCGCTCGTCGTAACCCTCGTGCCTTCGGCGCCCGGCGGCCGCCAGCTGGCAGCGCCCCGGCGGCGGGCCGGCACGAAGGTCCCCCTCCACGACTCGCGGTTCCCCCGTTCCCGCGCGGGGTTCTAGTTATACACGGTGCGAAGAGACGACTACCTCTAGTTACTGCAACCGGTTGCCAAGACGTTGCCGAGGGCTGGCCGGGCGC
>Ga0335075_10001288_pt1 | contig 41512 bp, 42 predicted proteins | sample Lox_Sample_24_FD_206723 | JGI IMG/M metagenome (GOLD analysis project Ga0335075, IMG submission 206723) | Soil microbial communities from Loxahatchee National Wildlife Refuge, Florida, United States - Lox_Sample_2.4 | ecosystem: Environmental > Terrestrial > Soil > Wetlands | place: USA...
CCCAGGCGAGCCTCAACCGTGGTTGGCTGAAGAATCGGCCGACATTCTTCAGCGGGTTCGCCGCCTTCGATTTGCCCGGAACGATGACGGGATTGTCGCCAAGCCTGTAGTACCAGAAGCAGACAAGCAGCACGGCGCTGGAAAGCACAGTCACCGCATGCGCCGCTGGCAAGCCATAATTCGTATAGAGCACGACACCGAGAGTCGGGCCGACGGTCCAACCAACCATCGACCAGGCCATTCGGACCGACTCCACGCGCATGAAGTCGGCCTTCTTGATATGATCCATGATGTAAAGGTTGAGCGTGATGGACAGCATCGTCGCGCCACCAACGCGGAACACCATTCCGCCTATCTGGCCGGCGAGCGAGTTGGTCAGGAAACAAGCCGCGCCCACGACGAGGAAAACCACGCCCATCGAGTAGACCCAGCGCCGCGCAAACCGCGCCACGAGCAAAGGGCTGAGTAGCGTGATGCACAGGCCCATCGTTGCGGCGAAGGTGTAGAGCACCGACACGCGCTGCTCGCTCTGAAGCAATTCATAGGCTTGGATCGGAATGACGCTGGCGACGCTGGCGCGGGCGATCGACTCCAGCGCGTAGAGTGTGGCGAACGTAGACGCACCGGGTTGCCCTGCGGCGGGCAGCCACACCGGATGCTTCACTTGCGTTGCCATTGCCGCCCCAGAAGGAATTTCACAGGCAAATTGCCGAGCGTGGTGAGTCCGGCTTGTCGGGAAACCGACGCATCCGCGTCGGAAAACAGGGATGGCTGCCGATCCTACGCCGCTGGCCCAAAGCCGCGCGCCTTGCCTTCGACCGAAAAGCCCGGCAACAACGGGCCATGTCTGTCGAACCATCGGCCACGCAAGGCAGGAAAACGCGGCGTATCGAGGCGATCGATCTGGCGCGCGGGGTCGCGCTGATCGCCATGGCGATCTACCACTTCAGCTGGGACCTCGAGCTGTTCGGTTATGTCGAACCGGGGCTGACGGCCGTCGGCGGCTGGAAGCTGTTTGCCCGCTGCATCGCATCATCGTTCCTCTTCCTTGTGGGCTTCAGCCTGTTCCTCGCGCACGCAAACGGCGTTCGCTGGCCGGGTTTCTTGCGCCGTTTGGCGATGGTCGCAGCGGCGGCGCTGCTTATCACCGTGGCGACCTATTTCGCGACGCCGGAAGCCTTCATCTTCTTTGGCATCCTGCACGAGATCGCCGTCGCCAGCCTGCTCGGACTGCTCTTTTTGAGACTGCCGGCGATCGTCGTGCTCGTCGCGGCGGCGGCCGTCATCGCCGCGCCGTTTTTCCTGCGCGCGGACCTCTTCAATCACCCGGCGCTCTGGTGGGTGGGCCTGTCCAGTGAGGCTCCGCGCTCGAACGATTATGTGCCGATCTTCCCATGGTTCGGCGCGGTGCTGGCGGGGATGGCAGCGGCGAAGTTCGCCAGGCAGTCCGGCATCCTCGATCGCCTGGCGATCTCCGATACGGGGCGCCTGGCAAAGCCGCTGCAATTCGCCGGCCGGCACAGCCTCGCCTTTTATCTGATCCATCAGCCGGTGCTGATCTCGCTTGTGTGGCTGGCCTCGCAGGTGGTTCCGGTGCCCGCCGAGACGCGCGAGGCGCAATTCCTGCGCGGCTGCCAGTCGCAGTGCCTGGAACAGAAGAACGCGGCCTTCTGCGAACTCTATTGCGTTTGCGTTCTCGACCGGCTTCAAAAAGAGGGCGTGATCGACGCGGTTTTCGCGCAGAGCAGCGATGCGGCGGTGAACGACAAGGTGCTGGAGAGTGCCGCGATGTGCACCGCCGAGACCTACAACATCACGCCGGAGGAGGGTTCCCAATGAGCGACATCGCAGCCAAGCCGGCGAACTTCCCCTGGGCAACGGTCACCTATCTGGTCGCGGCGGTGCTCAGCATCTTCGCCTGGATCCTCTACCCCCTGCCCTGGTTTGGATCGCCGTTCGCGGACATCCTGTTCGCCGCAGGCTTTCTGGTCATGATCGGCGTGGTGCTGATCGACGTTTCCGCCATCCGCACCATGACCAGGGCGAAGACGACGATCTGGCCACACCAAGGGGCCAGCCACCTCGTTACCAGCGGCCCGTTCTCCTTCAGCCGCCATCCAATCTATCTCGCCAACACGATGGCGATGTTCGGCCTGGGCCTCATCGGCGGGATCGCCTGGTTCTTCATCTTCGGCCTGATCGCCGCTTTCATCACGCAGAAGCTCGCCGTCGAGCCGGAGGAGCGGCACATGGAAGCGAAGTTCGGCAAGAAATATCGCGACTATGCCAAACGCGTGAGGCGCTGGATCTAGCATGACACCACACAATCAGGCCGCCGCCGGCGATTATGCCGACACCGTGCTTTTGCCCGGCGATCCGCTGCGGGCCAAATGGATCGCCGATACCTTTCTCACCGATGCGAAGCAGGTGAACGGCATTCGTAACTGCCTGGGCTTCACCGGCGCCTACAAAGGCAGGCGCATTTCCGTTCAGGCGACCGGCATGGGCCAGCCCTCGGCCGCGATCTATCTGCACGAGCTGATCAACTCTTATGGCGTGAAAAACCTGATCCGCGTCGGCACCTGTGGCGGACTGAACCTCAAGGTGAAGGTCGGCGACCTGGTGATCGCGCAAGGCGCCTGCACCAACTCGACGATCGTGCGCCACGCGTTCGGCAGCTATAATTTCGCACCCATCGCCGACTACGGCCTGCTGCGCTCGATGGCGGACAAGGCCGAGGCTGGCGCGTTCCGCTATCACGTCGGCAACATGGTCGCCGACGACATCTTCTACCACGCCAACGGGATCGAAGGGTACGGACCACTGCCGTCGCACGGCGTGCTGGGCGTCGATATGGAATCGGCGGTGCTCTATCTGCTTGCCGCCCGCTTCGGGGCGCGGGCGCTGACAGTCTGCACGATGAGCGACTGCCTGCTGACTCATCAGGAAATGTCACCGCAGGACCGGCAGAGTTCGCTGAAGGATATGGCGACGCTGGCGCTGGATGTCGCGGCAGAAGTCTGACGGCTCGGCGTTTGAGGCTCAGCGGAGCATCTTGCTCATGCTTATCCGTTGTTCGACCTGATAACCGGCGCGCTGGTAGAACTCGACCACGTCCGAGTTTGTAGCGACGACCTGCAGATTGACTTTGATGCAGCCGAGCGAAACGAGGCGCTTCTCCGCAGCGGCAATGAGGGCTTGCCCTATGCCCATCTGTCGGTGCGTCCGCAGGACGGCAACACGAGAAATCCAGCCTCGATGCCCTTCATACCCGGCCATCACCGAACCAACGACCCTGCCAGACTCCAACGCCACCAGCATGAGGTCGGGCTGGAATCGCATTTTCTCCGGAATTGCGATCGCCGCTGCGTTCCATGGGCGATCGTTCGGGAACGCGTCCGCCCAGAGAGACTCCACTCCCGCGAAGTGTTCATCCTGATAGGGTGCAATCTCGAGCGTCTGCTTCTCGAAGCCCACGATGCAACGTTCCTATAAGGGGGTTCCTAGGTGTTGACGCCCAGTTCGGCGAGGCGCTCGACACAGCTTTCCTCGGCCTGGTCGAGCTCAGCCAGCGTCTCCTCGAGGTCACGACGCTTCTGGCGAAGGTCCTCGCGCTTCTCCTCGATGCGGCGAATCATCAACTTGAGTTGACCCACCTCGCCCGGCGGCTCCTTGTACATCTGGATGATCTCGCGGATCTCGCTGATCGAGAAGCCGAGGCGTTTGCCGCGCATGATCTGCTTGACGAGATGGCGGTCGGATGGACGGAAAAGCCGCGTCCGGCCCCGGCGGATGGGCGCAAGCAGCCCCTCATCCTCATAAAAGCGCAGGGTACGTGTGGAGATGTCGAACTCGCGGGTCAGTTCGGTGATCGAATAATATTCCCGCATCGGGACTCCGCCGGTGGTTTATGCACGCTGGTATTGTGACATCGCCTTTACGTAAAAGTCAATTCTGACGACATGTTACGTAAACGCCAACATCGGCTTGGATAACCAGCGCCGCGCGTCAGCCGAGCTGCAACCACCAGGTCGCGAGGCCGAGAAAAGCGAGGAAGCCAATCACGTCAGTGATCATCGTCGTGAAGATCGACGAGGAGATCGCGGGATCGGCGCCAAGGCGGTCGAGCAGCAACGGAATCAGGATGCCGCCAAGGGCAGCGGCCAGCATGTTGATGACCATCGCTGCGGCGATGACCAGGCCGAGATCCGTGTTCTGGAACCAGAGCGCCGCGACAAGGCCGATGATGACGGCAATGATCGAGCCGTTGAGCAGCCCGACCAGCACTTCGCGGCGAATGACCCGCGCCGCGTTGTAGATGTCGAGGTCCTTGGTGGCGAGCGCCCTCACCGTCACTGTCATGGTTTGCGTGCCGGCATTGCCGCCGAGCGAGGCAACGATCGGCATCAGCGCGGCAAGCGCCACCATCTCCTCGATCGTCGCGCCGAACTGACTGATGACGCTTGCTGAAATGAACGCCGTCGCGAGGTTGACCAGCAGCCAGGGTACGCGCGAGCGCGACGTCGCGGCGACGCTGTCGGACAGCTCTTCGTCGCCGACGCCGCCCATGCGCAGCAGATCTTCCTCGGCCTCCTGCTGGATGACGTCGACCACGTCGTCGATAGTGAGCACGCCGACGAGCCGCTCGTTCTCGTCGACGACGGCGGCGGAGAGAAGGTCGTACTGCTCGAATTCGCGGGCAGCCTCTTCCTGGTCCATGGTGGCCGGGATCGCATGCCGGGTCTCGTGCATGACCTCCTCGATCTTCACCGCGCGCTTGGTGCGCAGGATCTGGTCGAGGTCGACGGCGCCGAGCAGCTTGAACGTCGGGTCGATGACGAAAATCTGCGAGAAATGGTCCGGCAGATCGGAGTCCTCGCGCATGTAGTCGATGGTCTGCCCGACCGTCCAGAACGGCGGCACCGCGACGAATTCCGTTTGCATGCGCCGGCCGGCCGACTCTTCGGGATAGTCCAGCGCGCGGCGCAGCCTGATCCGTTCGGTGAACGGCAGTTGCGCGAGGATCTCTTCCTGGTCCTCCTGGTCGAGGTCTTCGAGAATGTAGACCGCGTCGTCGGAATCGAGGTCCTTGACGGCCTCGGCGATCTGATCGTTCGGCAGCGAGTCGACGATCTCGGCGCGGATTGCGTCATCGACCTCGGTCAGTGCCGAGAAGTCGAAATCCTTGCCAAGCAGATCGACAAGCGCGCCACGCTGTTCAGGCGCCAGAGCTTCGAGAAGATCGCCGAGTTCGGACTGGTGGAGGTCGGATACGTCCTTGCGGAGCGTCAGCGTATCGCGATCGGCGATCGCCGCGCCAATATGCGCTAGATAGGACGCCCGGACCGAGCCGTCCTCGCCATAGATGTCGGCGCGCGGCTCGACCGCGTCGGCGACGGGCGCTTCGTCTTCCCGGGCTTCCACGTACTCATCCCGCTCGGCGAACCAGTTTCAGTTGCGACTGGTCTAGACCCGAACATGCAGGAAAGACAAACGAAATCCGCCCTTCGGCACCGGTTTTGAAGAGGTTGGTTCATGCGGCAGCATGTCCCTCAAGCGGCGGATTTATTGGCCGTTCCGCACTTGTTTCGCTAAATCCTATTTGCTACATGCCGCGGGCCGGCTCGGTCCGGTCCTTTCATCACGTGCGGTCGTGGCGGAATTGGTAGACGCGCAGCGTTGAGGTCGCTGTGGGGCAACCCGTGGAAGTTCGAGTCTTCTCGACCGCACCAATGATCCTCCCCAAATCTGGCTTAAAGGCCCGGAACTGGACGTTTCGCGCGGCAACCGCCATATCTTGGCAAGCCATGCTGAAAGCAGTCTCCCAACGCGGTGCAATGTTCCGCGATTTTTACCCGAAACCGGGCTCGCCGCCCGTGGAATGGCGGGTTGAGCCGGGCCTTACCGCCTATGACGACGCGGTCGCCTTCATGGAACAGCGCGCGGCGGACATCCGCGACGGGACGGCCGGTGAAATGGTCTGGCTGGTCGAGCACCCACCGCTCTATACGGGCGGCACCAGCGCCAAACGGGAAGACCTGATCGAGCCGGAGCGGTTTCCCGTCTTCGATGCCGGCCGCGGTGGCGAGTACACCTATCACGGCCCCGGCCAGCGCGTTGCTTACGTGATGCTCGACCTGAAGCGTCGCCGCGAGGATGTGCGGGCCTTCGTGGCGGCACTGGAAGACTGGATCATCGCCGCGCTCGCGGAATTCAATGTCGTGGGTGAGCGGCGCGAAGATCGCGTTGGCGTGTGGGTGAGGCGGCCGGACCGCCCTGCCCTGCCCGACGGGTCGCCGGCCGAGGACAAGATCGCCGCGATCGGCATTCGCCTACGGCGCTGGGTGAGCTTTCATGGCATCGCGCTCAATGTCGAGCCAGATCTGACCCATTTCACCGGCATCGTTCCCTGCGGCGTCTCCGGCTATGGGGTTACCAGCCTCGTCGACCTTGGCCTTTCGGTTGAACTGGCAGACGCGGACGGAGCGTTGAAGCTCGGCTTCGAAGCGGTATTCGGCCCGGTTCTCTAGCATATCCGCCGCCCAGATGACGCCGGCCCCGTGGATGAAGAAGACGGAGGTGAAGGCGGCCGCAAGCGTGATGCGCTCGCGTGACGAGATCGCCTTCAGTTCATGCTTGAGCTTCACGCCACTGTCCTTTGTGATCAGGCTCAGCACGGCAAACAGCGCGCCGGCGACGATCAGGATCATCGGCGACAGGCCGGCGGCATAGCCGAGCGCCAGAAACGCGCCAAGCGCCAGGAACGACGCGACAGCCAAAGTTGCTGAATTCGGGCAGATCTGGCGAAGCACCTGGCCACCGTCGAACTTCCACACAGGCACCAGATTGGCGACATTGAACACGGCCAGGAAGCCGGCAAATGCCGCGGGCGGCATGGCCAGCAGATCTACGCGGGTCTGCGCCAGATACTCGCTGGTCCCAATTGCGATCGGCACGAGGAAGGCGGAAAAGCCGGCGCCCATCAGCGCGACAAACGCCACCTCAAACCGTGTGTTGTAAGGGCGTCCGCCAATGGCGATGCCGCCGAGCAGCGGGATGAAGATCATCCGCACACTCTTGTGACCCATGACGCGGAACGCCGCCATATGGCCGAGTTCATGCAGCGCCACGACAGCGGTGAGAATTGCCGCCAGGAAAAAGCCGCCGAGGTTCAGGCCGAAGAACGGCCAAAGGATGAAGGTCGAGAGGATCGCGAAGCCGAACTGCGTCGACGGCCGCTCGAAGATGCCCGACTTGCGGAACGTGCCGCGCTCGGCCCAGGATTTTAGCCGCGACATCTCGCGGCGCATGACGAAATAGCGGAAGATCCAGAAGGCCGCGCCGCGGTAGCGGTCCGTCCGCTCGAAGGTGACGAGCGTCCCCTCGCCCGCCAGCGTCAGGACGACATCTTCGCGGTAGCTCAACCAGAATTCCTGATGGAGCGAGGAATCGTCTTCGGTCAGTGTCGTAAAGCGCTCGCCAGGCACCATATCAACGAACCGCAAGGTGCGCTCGATCGGATTGCCGTCATGGCCGCTCCAGTTCAGCTTGACCCGAACGCGATCAGCCGCATCGCCAGCCGGCTGGACCTCGAGAAAAGAACCAGACCAGAGCGCGTTCTCGCCAAGCGGCCAGACTGCACTCCAGATGCGCTCTGGACTCGCATTGACGTTGCGTGAAAGCCGGATCTTCCGGACACCGATCGGGGCGGCCAGCAGCAGGAAGATGATGAGGACATTCAGCGCCGCGAGGATGGCGATTGTCGTCGGCGACATTGCTTGCTCCCTTGAGGAGCAAGCTAGCAGCTACGTCGCAAGATTCACTTAATGGAATCGGCGGATTCTCTAGAAAACGCCGATCCAGATGGCGGCGGTGATGAGGAAGGTACTCATCGAAACGAGGGAAATCACGTCCTGAAGCATGTCGGTCATGGCGTCCTCATGTTTTTGATATGTTCTATTTTTGTTCGAGTTTTATTCGAAAGTCAACGACCCCATCCACGGCTCGTGGGTTAATTGGTAACCGGAACGTAAACGGAACGCTTTTGCGTCAGCCGGCTCTGAAAGCCGCCAGCTTTCTCCGGCCGAAAATGGCCAGGTCGCGCAGGTCGAAGCCGCGATGCGTGGTCGGCTTCAGCGCTTCCGGTTGGCTGCCGATCGTCTCGATCGCAGCAGCGTAGGCTGCGACTTCGTCAGGCGAATATGTGCCGAGTTCATGCCCAAGCATGGCGATGACACGTCGGCTCGGTTTGCCGATGTGCTCGTTTTCGACCATCGCGTTTTCGATGATCTCGGGGAGAAGGTCGAAACCGGACGGCCCGAGATATTCAATGAGCTTCGCCGCGATGGCAGCCGGCGCAACATATTCGGTGCCGTAGTCGCCGATATAGGCGCCTTGGTCGTACGACGCTTCGGGAAGCTCGTGGACACGCTTGTCATTCAGAACGCTTCTGAGCACCTCGATATCAGGCATGATCCCGATGCTCCCCAGCGCTGCACAGGCGCGTTCGGCGATGACGGCATGACCGAAGGCTTCGATGTCCAGCGATGTGCATTGCACGTACTCGTCACTGCTGAGCAGTGCCACAAGGTCCGGGATAAGCGGCGCGGCCGCTTGCTTAAATTTCGAAGCGGCTTCGATGGCGTCGAGCTTCTCGAACGGGCGCCCGCTGCGCAGAGCTTTGCGAAGGTCCTCGATCGACGGCGGGATCGTTTCTGCCATCGCAGCGCTCGTCAGAAATCGACGATCTTGCCTTCGGCCAGCGTGACGCGGCGATCCATACGCCCGGCGAGTTCGTGATTGTGCGTGGCGATCAGCGCCGCGAGGCCAGACTGCTTCACCAGCGCCTGCAAGGCGTCGAAGACATAACCTGCCGTCACCGGATCGAGGTTTCCCGTCGGTTCATCCGCAAGCAGGACCAGCGGCGCATTCGCGACGGCGCGGGCGATCGCGACACGTTGCTGCTCGCCGCCGGACAGTTCCGCCGGACGGTGCTCGGCGCGCTTGCCGATCTTCATATATTCCAGGAGCTGCATCGACCGGCTGCGCGCCTCGGTGATCGGCAGGCCCTTCACAAGTTGCGGCATCATGATGTTCTCGATCGCCGAGAACTCCGGCAGCAGGTGATGGAACTGGTAGACGAAGCCGATCTGGTTACGGCGGGCCGCCGTGCGCGCATCGTCCGACAGGCGGCCACAGGCGCGGCCCGCCAGGATAACGTCCCCGGCATCCGGACGCTCGAGAAGGCCGGCCGTATGAAGCAGCGTCGATTTGCCGGCGCCCGACGGCGCCACCAGGGCCACGATCTCGCCCGGCCGGACGGCAAAGTTCGCGCCGTTCAGAATGGTGAGCTTCTTCGGTCCCTGCAGGTAATGCCGCTCGACGCCCCTCAATTCGATGATGGCGCCAGCCGTCATTCGTACCTCAGAGCTTCGACCGGATCGAGCTTTGCGGCGCGCCAGGCCGGGAACAGCGTTGCAATGAACGAGAGCACCAGTGCCATGATGATGACCGACGTCGTCTCCATGGGATCCATCTTCGCCGGCAACTGGCTGAGGAAATAGAGTTCGGGATTGAAGAGCACGGTGCCCGACAGCCAGGAGAAGAACTGGCGGATCGATTCCACGTTGAGGCAGATCACGATGCCGAGCGCGACACCAGCCAGCGTGCCGGTGACACCGATCGCCGCCCCCGTCATCAGGAAGATCCGCATCACGGCGCCGCGCGTTGCGCCCATCGTGCGCAGGATCGCGATGTCGTGGCCCTTGTCCTTCACCAGCATGATCAGACCGGAGATGATGTTCAGCGCCGCGACAATGACGATCAGCGTCAGGATCATGAACATCACGTTGCGCTCGACCTCGAGTGCCGAGAAGAACGTCTGGTTCCGTTGCCGCCAGTCCATCAGATAGATCTGGCGCTGTGCTGCGGCCTCGACCGGCGTGCGAAGTGCATCGACGTTGTCGGGATCATCGATGAAAATCTCGATCGTCTGCGCACGGTTTTCCTGGTTGAAATAAAGCTGCGCCTCGGCGAGCGGCATGAAGACGATCGTCTGATCGTATTCCGACATGCCAATCTCGAAGATCGCCGTGACTGGATAGGATTTCACGCGCGGCGTCGTGCCAAACGGCGTGATGTCGCCGTCCGGCGAGATGAGCGTGATACTGTCGCCGAGGATCAGCCCCATGTTCTCGGCCATGCGGGCGCCGATCGCGACGCCTTCGCTGGTGTCGAAGCCGTCAAGCGTCCCTTGCTTGATGTTTTCCGCGACAAGATCGATCTTCTTCAGATCGTCGCCGCGGATGCCGCGCACCAATGCGCCGGAACCGACGCCGATGCGGCCCGAAGCAAGCGTCTGCCCGTCGATCAGCGGAACGGCGAAACGCACGCCCGAAACACCGTTGATACGGTCGGCGATTGCCGCATAGTCGTCCAGCGGGCTGTCGACCGGCTGCAGGATCAGATGCCCGTTGATGCCGAGGATGCGCGACAGCAGCTCGGCGCGAAACCCGTTCATCACCGCCATGACGACGATCAGCGTCGCAACGCCGAGCATGATTCCGGCAAAAGAAATGCCCGCGATGACGGAGATGAATGCTTCCTTGCGGCGGGCGCGCAAATAACGCCAGGCGACCATGCGCTCGAAGAGCGAGAACGCACCCGCGCCTTTCGGCTGTTTGGCCGGCTTTTTTGTTTCAGCGCTGGCGGCGGCTGCGCTCATCCCTTTGGCCCAAGTGACGCCAGTAGCGTCTCGATCTTCTTGGTGTCGCGTTCGCCGGTCGAGCGGCGTTTGACCTCGACCTCGCCAGCGGCGACGCCGCGCGGCCCGACGATAACCTGCCAGGGTATGCCGATCAGGTCGGCGGTGGCGAACTTGCCACCGGCGCGCTGGTCGGTGTCGTCATAGAGCACATCAAGCCCCGCAGCCTGGTGCGCGGCATAGAGATGCTCGCAGATCTTGTCGCACTCAGGGTCACCGGCCTTCATATTGATGATGACGACGTCGAACGGCGCAACACTCTCTGGCCAGATGATGCCATTGTCATCATGGCTCGCCTCGATGATCGCCCCCATCAGGCGGGTCGGGCCAATGCCATAGGAGCCCATCGAAACGAAGTGCTCCTTGCCGTCGGGGCCCTGGACCTTTGCGTTCATGGGCTTTGAATACTTGTCGCCGAAGTGGAAAATATGGCCGACCTCGATGCCGCGCGCGGAAAGCCTGTTCCCTTCGGGAATCGTGCTCCACGCCTGCTCGTCATGCATCTCGTCCGTCGCCGCATAGGGCGTCGTCCACCGCTTCACGATGCCGCCGATCTCGTCGTCATTGCGGAAATCGACGTTCTCGCCAGGCACGGCGAGATCAAGGAAATCCTTGTCGCAGAACACCTGGCTTTCGCCGGTGTCGGCGAGAATGATGAACTCGTGGCTCAAATCGCCGCCGATCGGCCCGGTGTCGGCGCGCATCGGGATCGCTTTCAGGCCCATGCGCGTGAAGGTGCGCAGGTAAGCAACGAACATGCGGTTGTATGCCGCCTTCGCGCCTTCATAGTTCAGGTCGAACGAATATGCGTCCTTCATCAGGAACTCGCGCCCGCGCATCACGCCGAAACGCGGCCTCACCTCGTCGCGGAATTTCCACTGGATGTGGTAGAGATTGAGCGGCAGGTCCTTGTAGGACTTCACATAGGCGCGGAAGATCTCCGTCACCATCTCCTCATTGGTGGGACCGTAGAGCAGGTCGCGCTCCTGACGGTCCTTGATGCGCAGCATCTCCTTGCCGTAGTCGTTGTAGCGGCCGCTTTCCCTCCACAGCTCCGCCGACTGGATGGTCGGCATCAGGATTTCCAGTGCGCCGGCGCGGTTCTGCTCCTCGCGGATGATCGTGTTGACCTTGTCGAGCACACGCTTGCCGAGCGGCAGCATGGTGAACGACCCCTGCCCCTGCTGCCGGATCATGCCGGCGCGCAGCATCAGGCGGTGCGAGACGATCTCGGCTTCGCGCGGATTTTCTTTGAGGATCGGCAGGAAATAGCGCGACAGTCGCATTCAATGTCCGGTGCTTGAAGAACGCCGCCGGAATCGGCGGCGGCGTGGCTGAAACGTGAGTGCGCTTCATAGCCATTTCAAGACAGGTTGGAAACCCGACGCCGCGCGGCTATGTGTCAATGGTCTTTGACTAATCGCGAAGCACAACTTGCGCGATGTTTGTGCAGTGCAGCACAGTTGTAACCTTTTAGATGCGAAATTTCGCGTGACTTTCTCGCCACGCTTGGTCTAAAGTTTTTCCATAACTGAGAGAGTAGCTAAAAGAGCTACTTTCCCCACGCGGTCAAAGTCTTGGGAGGATGCGATCTAGGCGCGGTAACTCGCAGCCGCCGGATCACCGGAAAGCAGATCGGACGCGTTTCCTAGCAAGGCCTTGTGCCTTGCATTTTTTTTGAACAATCAGCCTCTTCCACCCACTTTTTAACGCGTCGCTTCAGGTATAGCGCGACGCCTGGTGCCGACCTGGCGAATTGCTACACGGAACACTACTTCCGCCTCGTCTCCGCCACGTATTTTCCACCATCGTCATCGACAGATGCTGTCGTCTTGAACGGCACTCACAGGCAACGCAGAGTGCCAAGATTAACGACCATGGCGGAGGCTTTCGTGACGACCATCAGCATTCTCAAAACTGCAGCAGCGGCATCTCTCTCTGCGAGTGTCATTCTCGCCGGGATCACCTCGGGGCTTGGCCAGGAGGTCGCGACAAAACCCGAATCCAACCCGATCGAAGTCGTGCCGGCGCAGCGCACGGAGGCCTTGAAGGACGGCGGCGCCAACCGCGTCATCGGCGGGCGCATGGCGGACAAGGGTGAATGGCCGTTCCAGATCGCCATGCTGGCATCCAACCGGCTCGACGATACGGCTGAATCGCAGCTCAACGCGCAGTTCTGCGGCGGCAGCCTGATCGCCGCGGAATGGGTTCTCACCGCAGCCCACTGCGTGGTGGACGAGAACGCCGAGGCCTATGACGCATCGCTCGCAACCATCCTCGTCGGCGCCACGAACCTTGCCGAAGGCAAGCGTTACAAGATCGCCGAGATCATCGTGAACGAGAACTACTCGCCGATCACGTTTGACAATGACATCGCGCTGGTGAAACTCGCCGAGCCGGCAACCGGCCAGGCCGTTATCGCGCTGACCGATGGCAGCCTGCCGGACGAGAGCGGCAATGCGACCCTGGTCGGCTGGGGCTTGATGGAAGACGGCACAGCGCCGGTCGACCTGATGGAAGCCGAGATGGGCGTCTTTCCGCGCCAGGCATGCAACGAGGGCATTCGCGGCTACTACAAGGACGGCCTCAACCTGATCCTGCGCAGCCAGGCGCCGTCGATGCATCTCGACGAAGCAGCCGTCAGGTACGCGACCGAGGTGCTCGAAGCTGGCATTGGCGATCCGCTCAGCGAGCGCATGATCTGCGCCGGCACGCAGACGGGCGAAGTCAGCTCCTGCAATGGCGACAGCGGCGGACCTCTGTTTGTCACCGGCGACAAAGGGCCGATCCAGATCGGCGTGGTGAGCTGGGGCGCTGGCCCGCTCGACTCGACATCGTTCTGCGGCCACGAGAACGCCTACGCGGTCTACGCTCGCATCTCGCAGTTCCGGCAGTGGATCAAGGAAAAGTCCGGCGTCTGATCAGCCGAAGCGCGGCGCGATCCGCGGAATATCGTTGATGGTGAAGCCGTAAACGCGCGTCAGCACGTAGAACACGGCGAAGATAATTAAGGCGACGACCGTGGTGCGAACAATGGCCCGCAGCATATGCGGGCCACCCGGCGCGCTTGGGGTGGTCCCGAGCGTCACGTCGTCGTTCTCATCCTGGGTGCGCAGGCTGAACGGCAGCATGGCGAACAACACCAGCCACCAGATGATGAAGAAAATGGCGAAGGCCGAAATCCAGGCCATCGGTCAGACCTGTTCCAGTTCCACGAGCGTGCCGAAGAAATCCTTTGGATGCAGGAAGAGGACCGGTTTGCCGTGCGCGCCGGTCTTCGGGTTGCCGTCACCCAAAACCCGTGCGCCTGAAGCCTTGAGCTTGTCGCGCGCAGCGATGATGTCATCCACCTCGTAGCAGACGTGATGCATGCCGCCGGACGCGTTCTTCTCGAGGAATGCAGCGATCGGCGAGCCTTCACCGAGCGGCTCCATCAGTTCGATCTTGGTGTTGCCGGTGTCGACGAACACGATGGTCACGCCATGCTCGGGCAGTGCCTGCGGCGCGCTTACTCTAGCGCCGAGCGTGTCGCGGTAGGTAGCAACGGCCCCGGCGAGGTTTGGCACGGCGATGGCGACATGGTTGAGGCGTCCGATCATTGGCACTTTCCCAAGGCAGTAAGGCAGTAGGGCTATAAGGCAATAGGGAAGGACAGTCGGCGAATTGTCGGCCACCGCGGGTGGCAATCCACTTACTGCCCTACTGCCCTACTGCACTACTCCCTATCTCGTGACAAATACCGTCACCAGCGGCTTCTTGCCCCAGGTTTCATTTGCCGCGCCGCGCACCGCGCGGCGGACCGCCTCCTGGACAAGGTCGAGATCCTTGCGGCGCTGGCGCGGAATGCTGTCCACCGCGCCGATCGCGGCATCGAGCATGATGTCCTCCAGGGTTTCGCCCGAAGCATCAGTAGCCGCGACGCCGATCGCCACAATGTCGGGATCGCCGGCCAGCTCGTACTTGTCGTCGAGCACCACGTTGACCGCGACATGCCCCGCGAAAGAGAGCTTGCGGCGGTCGCGGATGCCCATTGCCTGGTCGTCGCCGATCAGCTTGCCGTCCTTGTAGATGCGCCCGAACGGCACCTGGTCGATGATTTCGGCCGCGCCCGGCGCCAGCCGCAGCATGTCGCCATTGCGCACCTGCGCCACTTCCTTGATGCCGCTCACCGCCATCAGCGAGCCCTGCGCCACGAGATGCGCGGCTTCGCCATGCACCGGCACGCCAATTTTGGGCCGCGTCCATTCATACATGCGCTTCAGTTCATTGCGGCGCGGATGACCGGAAACGTGGACCAGCGCGTCGCCGTCCTCGATGATCTTCATACCGAGATCGATCAGGCGGTTCTTGACTTCGAGGATCGCCTTCTCGTTGCCCGGAATGGTGCGCGACGAAAAAATCACCGTGTCGCCGGGCGTGAGTTGCACTGTCTTCAGTTCGTCGCGCGAGAGCTTCGCCAGCGCCGCCAGCGGCTCGCCCTGCGAACCGGTACAGATGATGACCAACTGGTTGCGGTCGATGAAACCGTAATCCTCCTCGGCGACGAAGGGCGGCAGGCCGTCCATGTAACCGAGGTCGGCCGAGACATCGATGACGCGCTTCATCGAGCGGCCCATGACCAGGCACTGGCGGCCGACGTCACGCGCCGCCTCCGCAACCATCCTGAGCCGCCCAACATTCGACGAAAACGAGGTCACGACGACGCGCCCTTTCGCCTCCTGGATCAGCTTCTTCAGCGTCTCGCCAACCGCCTGTTCGGAAGGGGAATCGCCGTCGCGCATGGCGTTGGTCGAGTCGCAGACCAGCGCCAGAACACCAGCGTCCCCGAGGGCCTTGAGGCGCGCTTCGTCGGTTGCCGGACCAATCTCGGGCGTCGGATCGAGCTTCCAGTCGCCTGTATGGATCACGGTGCCGGCCGGCGACGTGATGGCTAGCGAGATCGGCTCGGGGATGGAGTGCGTCACAGGAATGGCTTCGATCGAGAACGGGCCGACCTGGAACGTCTCCCCTGCCCGGTAAATCTTCACCGGCACCTTCGCCGCGCCGCTCTCACCCTGGCGCTTGGCTTCCAGCAAGCCCGCCGTGAACGGCGTCATCCAGCATTCGACGCCAAGGCGCGGCCACAGGTCGAGCAACGCGCCGTAGTGGTCCTCGTGCGCGTGGGTGATGACGATGCCCTTCAGGCTGCCGCGATTTTCCTCGATGAAGCGGATATCGGGCATGACGAGATCGACACCCGGCAGCTTGTCGTCGGGAAAGGTCACGCCGACATCGACGACGATCCATTCGCGCGCGTTCGCCGGGCCATAGCCGTAAAGCGCGAAATTCATGCCGATCTCGCCGACGCCGCCGAGCGGAACAAACACCAGTTCGGGGCCGTCGTATCGCGCCATCAACTTACCTTCTCAAATCTAAGCAGCACCGGCCGAAGCCACAGCACCGAAGTGAACATCGCCGGCGGCGATCGTGACCCTGGCGCCGTCGCGCCCGCGGATCACGAAGCGGCAATCCTCGTCGATCGTCTCGAAGATACCGCGCACGACATTGCCGTCCACCTTGACCGCGACCTGGCTGCCGACACCGGCAGCACGCGCCAGCCATTTGCTGCGGATCGCCGCAAGCCCGCGGCCATCGTTCCAGATGCGCGCGTTCGCCGTCCAGGCGTCGGACAGTGCCAGAAACAGCGCCTCCGCGTCGATCGCCGCGCCGAGCGATTTCAGCGACGTCGCCGGATACGGCACATCCTCGGGGTGAGCCACGACATTCACGCCGATGCCGACAGCGATCGCGCTGCGCTTCGTGTCCAACAAATTCGATTCCAGCAGGATGCCGGCAAGTTTCGCGCCACTGGCCAGAACATCGTTCGGCCACTTCAGCTCGAAGCGGCCATTGCCGCCGGTCGATCCCCCATCCGGACCAACCGAAATGCGGCCGGCGGGCACAACGGCCTCGAGCGCGTCCGCCAGAGCAAGCCCAGCGACGAAGCCGAGCGTTGCGGCAAGCTTCAGATCCTGATCGCCGACCAGCAGCAGCGTTGCGGCAAGATTGCCTTCGGGCGTCGCCCAGGCGCGCCCGCGACGGCCACGGCCGCTTTCCTGCTTCTTCGACACGATCCACAGCCGGCCTGCATCGCCGTCGCGGGCGCGTTCGAGCGCCAGCGCATTTGTGGAACCGACACTGTCATGCGCTTCAAGGCGGTAGCCTTCGGCGACTGATGTCGGAGCCAGCGAAAATGCCATCAGAAGAAGGTTTTCGCGGCGGCCTCGGCCATGCCGCCGATCGGCCCGGCGATCAAAACGTAGAGGAGAACGAAAAGTCCCGAGGCGCCGAGCACCAGCCGCAACTCGCCGGCCATCGGCGAGAAGGCGCCGACCGGTTCGTCGAACCACATGATCTTGATAATGCGCAGGTAGTAATAGGCGCCGACAACCGAGGCGAGGACACCGATCACGGCGAGCGCATAAAGGTTCGCGTTGATCGCGGCGAGGAAGACGTACCACTTCGCCCAGAACCCGGCGAGCGGCGGAATGCCGGCCAGAGAGAACATCAGGATGGTGAGGATCGTCGCCATCATCGGATTGGTGTTCGACAGGCCTGCCAGATCGTCAATCTGCTCGACATTGCCGTCGCGCCGGCGCATGGCGAGGATGAAGGCGAAGGTGCCGAGCGTCATCACCAGATAGATCAGCATGTAGATGGCGACGCCGCGCACGCCCGCCTGACTGTTGGCCGCAAGGCCGACCAGCGCGTAGCCCATATGGCTGATCGAGGAGTAAGCCATCAGGCGCTTGATGTTCTTCTGGCCGATGGCCGCGAAGGCGCCGAGGATCATCGAGGCGATCGAAATGAAGACGATGATCTGCTGCCAATCGGGTGCGATCGGCTCAAATGCGCCGACGGTGACGCGCACAAGCAGCGCCATCGCCGCCATTTTCGGCGCCGCCGCGAAGAAGGCGGTGACTGGCGTCGGCGCGCCCTCATAAACGTCCGGCGTCCACATATGGAACGGCACGGCCGAAATCTTGAAGGCAAGGCCGGCGAGCACGAACACCAGGCCGAAGACCAAGCCCAGCTGGCGTTCGGCGCCGGTCAATGCGGCCGCGATCGCGTCGAAGCTCGTATTGCCGGTGTAGCCGTAAACCAGCGAGATGCCGTAGAGCAGCATGCCGGAAGACAGCGCGCCAAGCACGAAATACTTCAGGCCCGCTTCGGTCGAACGCACGCTGTCGCGATTGATCGCGGCGACCACGTAGAGCGCCAGCGACTGCAGTTCGAGGCCGAGGTAAAGCGCCAGCATGTCGTTGGCGGAAATCATCAGCATCATGCCGAGCGTGGCGAGCATGATGAGCACCGGGTATTCGAACTTGTCGAATTTTTCCTCGCGCGCGAAACCGACCGACATGATCAGCGTGACGATGGAGCCGCCGAGCGTCAGAAGCTTCATGAAGCGCGCGAACGGATCGACGACAAAGGCGCCGCCAAAGCCCTCACCCTCGCCGGTCATCAGAAAAAGCCAGCCGCCGGCAGCGATCAGCAGGATGACCGCGATGCTGGTGATCGTCGAATTGGCGCGCTCGCTCGAATAGACGCCGATCATCAGGAGAGCCATCGCGCCGATCGCGATGATCAGTTCCGGCGTGAAGAGCGACAGGCTCGCGGAGAGTTCGGGCGTCATCGGAGCCTCAATGCGCCGCGGCGGCCTGAGCCGCCTCGACCGAAACGGAGAGATTGTTGACCAGGGCCTGAACCGAGGCCGCGGTCGCGTCGAAAACCGGCGCCGGATAGACGCCGAAGAAGATGACCAGAACCACGAGCGGGTAGATGATCACCTTCTCGCGGGTCGACAGATCCAGCATGCTCTTCAGGCTCTCCTTCGACAGGGCACCGAAGATCACCTTGCGGTAGAGCCAGAGCGCGTAAGCCGCCGAAAGGATCACGCCCGTCGTCGCGAACAGCGCGACCCAGGTGTTCACCCTGAAAACGCCGAGTAGAGTGAGGAATTCGCCGACGAAACCGCTGGTGCCCGGCAGGCCGACATTGGCCATGGTGAAGATCAGGAACACCACGGCGTATTTCGGCATGTTGTTGACCAGGCCGCCATAGGCAGCGATCTCGCGCGTGTGCAGCCGGTCGTAGACGACGCCGACGCACAGGAACAGCGCGCCCGACACCAGGCCGTGGCTCAGCATCTGAAAGATCGAGCCCTGGATGCCTTCCTGGTTCATGGCGAAGATGCCCATCGTCACGTAGCCCATGTGGGCCACCGACGAATAAGCGATCAGCTTCTTCATGTCCTCCTGCATCAGGGCGACGAGCGACGTGTAGATGATCGCCACGACCGAGAGCACGAAGATGAAAGGCTGGAAGTCCATTGACGCAACCGGGAACATCGGCAGTGAGAAGCGCAGGAAGCCGTAGCCGCCCATCTTCAAGAGGATGCCGGCCAGGATGACGGAGCCGGCCGTCGGCGCCTCGACGTGCGCATCCGGCAGCCAGGTGTGAACCGGCCACATCGGCATCTTCACCGCGAAGGACGCGAAGAAGGCGATCCACAGCCATGACTGCATCGACACCGGGAAATCGTGGGTGAGCAGCGTCGGGATGTCGGTGGTGCCCGCCTGCCAGAACATCGCCATGATGGCGAGCAGCATCAGCACAGAGCCGAGCAGCGTGTAGAGGAAGAACTTGAAGCTGGCGTAGACGCGCCGCTTGCCGCCCCACACGCCGATGATGATGAACATCGGGATGAGACCAGCCTCGAAGAAAACGTAGAAGAGCACGAGGTCGAGCGCGCAGAACACGCCGATCATCAGCGTTTCCAGGATGAGGAACGCGATCATGTACTCCTTGACGCGCTTGTCGATCGCCTCCCAGGACGCCAGGATGCAGAGCGGCATCAGGAACGTCGTCAGAATGACGAACAGCATCGAAATGCCATCGACGCCCATCTTGTAGGAGATGCCGGAGTCGAGCCAGGCGAGCTTCTCGACCATCTGGAAGCCCGACTGCGAATTGTCGAAGCCCAGCCAGATCACCAGCGAGAGCAGGAACACGAAAACGGTCGTGAACAGCGCGACGCTGCGGATGTTGCGGCGTGCGCTCGCGCTGTCGTCACGGATCAGCAGAATCATGAACGCGCCGACCAGCGGCAGGAACGTGACCGTTGAAAGGATCGGCCATTCGACCATCAGAAGCTGCCCCCGAACATCATCCAGGTGACGAGAGCGGCCACTCCGATCAGCATGGCGAACGCGTAGTGATAGAGATATCCGGTCTGCAGGCGGACCACGTTGCGGGTGACGTCGATGACGCGCGCCGAGACGCCGTCGGGGCCGAGCCCGTCGATGAACCAGCCGTCACCCTTCTTCCAAAGAAAATAGCCAACCCGCTTGGCCGGATTGACGAAGAGGAAGTCGTAGAGCTCGTCAAAATACCATTTGTTGAGCAGGAACGCGTAGAGGCCGCGATGCTGCTCGGCCAACCGCTTCGGCGTCTGCGGCGAGCGGATGTAGAAGTGGTAGGCCGTCAGGAAGCCGACGATCATCGCGACGAACGGCGCGAGCTTCACCCACAGCGGCACTTCGTGGAAGTCATGCAGGATGTGATTGTCCGGCAGCGTGAAGAGCGACGCCTTCCAGAAGGCTTCATACTCCTCCTGATGGCCGATGAAGTAATCGTGGAAAAGCACGCCTGCGAACAGCGCACCTGCTGCCAGGATGAAGAGCGGCACCAGCATGACCGGCGGCGATTCATGCACATGGTGCATGACGTCGGCGGTGGCGCGCGGACGGCCGTGGAAGGTCATGAAGATCAAGCGCCAGGAATAGAAGCTGGTGAACACGGCGGCGATGACCAGCAGCGTGAAGGCCAGCCCGGCCACCGCGTTGTGGCCGACGAAGGCGCCTTCGATGATCGCGTCCTTGGAGAAGAAACCGGCGGTGCCGATCAGCGTCGCCGGAATGCCGACGCCGGTCAGCGCGATCGTTCCAATGATCATCATCCAGTAGGTGGTCGGGATCAGCTTGCGCAGCCCACCCATGCGGCGCATGTCCTGCTCGTCCGACACCGCGTGGATGACAGAGCCGGAGCCGAGGAAGAGCAGCGCCTTGAAGAAGGCGTGGGTGAAGAGGTGGAAGATCGCGGCGCTGTAGAAGCCGAGACCGAGCGCCACGAACATGTAGCCGAGCTGCGAACAGGTCGAATAGGCGATGACGCGCTTGATGTCGTTCTGCACGAGACCGACGGTCGCCGCGAAGAACGCGGTGAAGGCGCCGATGAAGGTCACCACCGTCAGCGCCGTATGCGACAGTTCGAACAGCGGCGACAGGCGGGCCAGCATGAACACGCCGGCAGTCACCATCGTGGCCGCGTGGATGAGCGCCGACACTGGCGTCGGCCCTTCCATCGCGTCCGGCAGCCAGGTGTGCAGCGGCACCTGCGCCGACTTGCCCATCGCGCCCATGAACAGCAGCAGGCAGACGATCGTCAGTGCCGCTTGCTTGTCCAGCGCGTAGCCAAGGAAGTTCAGCACCGTCTCGCCGGCGGGCGCCTCGACAACTTCGGTAGCGCCATGACCGGCATCCTGGGTCGCGGCTGGAGCCTCGGCAGCGGGCGCTGTCTCGCTGGCCGCCGGGGCGACGTCGTGACTACCCGCCGCCGCATCGCTGGCATGGATCGCGGGCGGCGCATAACTCGGGGCGTTGGCGAAGATGGTATCGAAGTTGACCGAACCGAACAGGACGAAGACGCCGAAGATGCCAAGCGCGAAGCCAAAGTCGCCGACGCGGTTGACGACGAAGGCCTTGATCGCGGCGGCATTGGCGGACGGCTTCTTGTACCAGAAGCCGATCAGCAGATAGGAGGCGAGACCGACGCCTTCCCAGCCGAAGAACATCTGCACGAGATTGTCGGCCGTCACCAGCATCAGCATGGCGAAGGTGAACAGCGACAGATAGGCGAAGAAGCGTGGCCGGTGCGGATCGTGGTGCATGTAGCCGATCGAATAGATGTGCACCAGGGACGAGACCGTATTGACGACGACCAGCATCACCACGGTCAGCGTGTCGATGCGAAGCGCCCAGTCCGCCTGCAGGCCGCCGGATTCGATGAAACGCAGCACCGGAATGGTGAAGACTTCGCCCTCGCCGAGGCCGACGGTGAAGAAGGCGATCCACGACAGGATCGCGCAGATCACCAGCAGGCCGGAGGTGATGTATTCGGACGCGCGCGCGCCGATCGCATTGCCGAACAGGCCGGCGATCAGGAAGCCGAGAAGTGGCAGGAAGACGATCGCTTGATACATAGTCTTCGCGTCAGCCCTTCATCATGTTGACGTCTTCCACCGCGATCGAGCCGCGGTTGCGGAAGAAGACGACGAGGATCGCCAGCCCGATCGCGGCTTCGGCCGCGGCGACGGTCAGCACAAACAGCGCGAACACCTGTCCGACGAGATCGCCAAGCGCGGCCGAGAAGGCGACAAAATTGATGTTTACCGCGAGCAGGATCAGCTCGATCGACATCAGAATGATGATGACGTTCTTGCGGTTCAGGAAAATGCCGAACACGCCGAGCGTGAAGAGGATCGCCGAAAGAGTCAGATAGTGCGCGATGCCGACAGTCATCGTCAGATCCCCTTCCCCGTTTCGACCTTCTTGGTCTCGATGGCCGTCGCCGGCGTGCGCGCGACCTGCGCGGAAATGTTCTGGCGCTTGACGCCTTCCTTGTGCCTGAGCGTCAGCACGATCGCGCCGATCATGGCGACCAAGAGCACCATGCCGGCGATCTGGAAGTAGTGGATGTAGTCCGTGTAGAGGATGTCGCCGAGCGCTGCCGTATTGTGACGTGTCGCGATATCGGGGATCGGCTTTGCCGCATGCGCCGCGATTTCCGGCGAGAACGCGTAGCCGCCGAGCACGACGATCAGTTCGCCCGCAAGAATCAGTCCGATCACCGCGCCGATCGGCGCGTATTGCAGCGCGCCTTCCTTCAGCTCGGCGAAATCGACGTCGAGCATCATGACGACGAAGAGGAAGAGCACTGCGACCGCGCCGACATAGACGACCAGCAGGATCATCGCCAAAAATTCGGCGCCGGTGAGCAGGAACAGGCCGGCCGCGTTGAAGAAGGTTAGGATCAGATAGAGCACCGAGTGCACGGGATTGCGCGCGGAAATGACCATGAACGCCGCCGCGATCGCGACGAAGGCGAACAAGTAGAAAAAGACCGCCTCTAGTCCGTTAAGCATTGCAGTTCCGGCTTCCCCGTTTGGCTCCGGCGTTGCCGCAAGCCGCGTGTTCCTTTAGAAGGCGGGCTGACGCCCGTCCATCGTCAATTCTCAGCGATACGGCGCATCGAGCACCTGGTTGCGCGCAAGTTCGCGCTCCCAGCGGTCGCCGTTCGCCAAAAGCTTGTCCTTGTCGTAGTAGAGCTCCTCGCGCGTCTCCGTCGCGAACTCGAAATTCGGCCCCTCGACGATGGCGTCGACCGGGCAGGCCTCCTGGCAGAAGCCGCAATAGATGCACTTCACCATGTCGATGTCGTAGCGCACCGTGCGGCGCGTGCCGTCGTTGCGGCGCGGGCCGGCCTCGATGGTGATGGCCTGCGCCGGGCAGATCGCCTCGCAGAGCTTGCAGGCGATGCAGCGTTCCTCACCGTTCGGATAACGGCGCAGCGCATGTTCGCCGCGGAAGCGCGGGCTGACCGGTCCCTTTTCGTGCGGATAGTTCAGCGTGGCCTTCGGCGCGAAGAACTGGCGCATCGACAGGAAGAATGCACCGACGAATTCGCGGAGCAGCAGTCCCTTGGCGGCTTGAGTTAGGGCGGACATTTCAATCTCCAGTGATGAGTCCGCCGATGAAGGCGCCTAAGACAGGGAACAGCGCCAGATCGACGATACCCACCGTATTGAGCACGGTCTTTGTCTCGGGAAGCTCGACGCGGCCGGCAAGCATCCTGAGCCCGATAAAGCTCACGACGCCTATGATCCCGCCAGCGATCGCTCCCATCATCATACCCGACATCACGCGACGATCCCCGTGAGCTTCAGGAAGGCGGCGGTGGCGACGACCATGAACAGCGACAGCGGCAGGAAGACCTTCCAGCCCAGCCGCATCAGCTGGTCGTAACGGTAGCGGGGCACGAACGCCTTCACCATGGCGAACATGAAGAACACGAAGCAGACTTTTAGCACGAACCACACGACGCCCGGCACCCAGGTAAAAGGCGCGATGTCCAGTGGCGGCAGCCAGCCGCCGAGGAACAGGATCGTGGTCAGCGCGCACATCAGCACGATCGCGACGTATTCGCCGAGGAAGAAGAGCAGGAACGGCGTCGCCGAATACTCGATCATGTGGCCGGCGACGAGCTCGGACTCCGCCTCGACCAGATCGAAGGGCGGGCGGTTCGTCTCGGCAAGTGCGGAAATGAAGAACACGACAAACATCGGGAACAGCGCCAGCCAGTGCCAGTCGAGGAACGAGCTGTCCAGGCCGAGGCGCGTCCCAAGGCCGTCCTGCTGCGACATCACGATGTCGGTCAGGTTCAGCGAACCGACGGCGAGCAGCACGGTGATGATGACGAAGCCGATCGAGACTTCGTAGGAAACCATCTGCGCGGCCGAGCGTAGCGCGCCGAGGAACGGATATTTCGAGTTCGACGCCCAGCCGCCCATGATGACGCCATAGACTTCCAGCGACGAGATGGCGAAAACGTAGAGGATGCCGACATTGATGTTAGCGACTGCCCAGCCTTCATTGACCGGGATGACCGCCCAGGCCGCGAGCGCCAGCACCGCCGAGACAAGCGGGGCCATCAGGAACACGCCCTTGTTGGCGCCGGACGGAATGATCGGCTCCTTCACCACGAACTTCAAAAGGTCGGCGAAGGATTGCAGCAGGCCCCATGGGCCGACGACGTTCGGCCCGCGGCGAAGCTGCACCGCCGCCCAGACCTTGCGGTCGGCGTAAAGAATGTAGGCGACGAAGATCAGCAGGATGACGATCAGCGCGACCGACTTCGCCAGGATGATCAGCGCCGGCAGAACGTAGAAGGAGAAGAAGCTGTCTTCCATGCCCTATTCCGCCGCCTGCTTGAAATTGCCCTTGTGGAGCGCTGAGCACTCGGCCATCACGGCGGAAGCGCGCGCAATCGGATTGGTGAGATAGAAGTCTTTTACCGGCGAGACGAAAGCCGTCTTGTCGAGCTTGCCGCCTGATGCGGCTATCTTCGATACATCGGCGGGGTCACCAGCCTTGATCTTGTCGACTGCCGCGAAATGCGGATGTTCGGCGTGGAGCTTCTTGCGCAGTTGCGCCAGCGAGTCGAACGGCAGCTTCTTGCCGAGCACATCCGACAGCGCGCGCAGGATCGCCCAGTCTTCCTTCGCCTCGCCCGGCGCGAAACCGGCACGGTTGGTCTGCTGCACCCGGCCTTCGGTATTGACATAGGTGCCGGATTTTTCCGTGTAGGCCGAACCCGGCAGGATGACGTCCGCGCGATGCGCGCCGGCATCGCCATGCGAGCCGATATAGACGACGAAGCCTGCCTCGACCGCCTTCATGTCCATCTCGTCAGCGCCGAGCAGGAAAAGAACCTCCGACTCCTCGGCGATTTCCTTCGTCACCTTGCCGTTGGCGCCCGGCACGAAGCCGACGTCGAGGCCGCCGACTCTGGCGGCAGCCGAGTGAAGCACGGCAAAACCGTTCCAGTCCTCGCGCACTGCGTTCAGATCGGCGGCGATCTTTGCGGCAAGGCCAAGCACGGCACCGCCATCAGCGCGTGACAGGGCGCCCTGCCCGACGATGACAAGCGGGTTCTTGGCATTGCGCAGCGCATCCATGAATTTGGAGTTGCCGTCGGCAAGTTCACGTAACGAGTCCGGACCCGCGCCCAAGTTATCGTAATTAAATCGCAAATCGCCGACATTGCCGATCACGCCAACGGGGAAATCGCCGGCGCGCACCCGCTTGCGAATGCGAGCGTTCAGCACCGAGGCTTCAAAGCGCGGATTGGCGCCGATGATCAGGAAGCCGTCCGCCTTCTCGATGCCTTCGATGGTCGGGTTGAAGATGTAGCTGGCGCGACCATTCGCCGGATCGAGCGCTGCGCCGTCCTGGCGGCAGTCGATGTTCTCCGAGCCCAGCGAAGCCATCAGCAGCTTCAGCGCATACATCTCCTCGACGGTCGCGAGGTCGCCGGCGATCGCGCCGATCTTGTCGCCGCTCACCTTGCCGACCGCCGCCTTGATCGTCTCGAACGCATCGCCCCAGCTTGACTGGACAAGCTTCGAGCCTTTGCGGACATAAGGCCGGTCGAGGCGCTGCGAGCGCAGGCCGTCCCAGATGAAGCGCGTCTTGTCGGAGATCCACTCCTCGTTCACCTGCTCGTTGACGCGCGGCAGGATGCGCATTACCTCGCGGCCGCGGCTATCGACGCGGATCGCCGAGCCGACCGCGTCCATCACGTCGATGGATTCGGTCTTCGTCAGCTCCCACGGCCGCGCCTGGAAGGCGTAAGGCTTCGAGGTCAGCGCACCGACCGGGCACAGGTCGATCACGTTGCCCTGCAGTTCCGAGGTCATCGCCTGTTCGAGATAGGTCGTGATCTCGGCGTCCTCGCCACGACCGATCAGGCCGAGTTCGGAAATGCCGGCGACTTCGGTGGTGAAGCGGACGCAGCGCGTGCAGTGGATGCAGCGCGTCATGATCGTCTTCACCAGCGGGCCTATATATTTGTCTTCGACGGCGCGCTTGTTCTCCTGGTAGCGCGAGGCGTCGACGCCGAACGCCATCGCCTGGTCCTGCAAATCGCACTCGCCGCCCTGATCGCAGATCGGGCAGTCGAGCGGATGGTTGATCAGCAGAAACTCCATCACGCCTTCGCGAGCCTTCTTGACCATCGGCGTGGTGGTGAAGACTTCCGGCGCTTCGCCATTCGGGCCGGGGCGGAGGTCGCGGACGCCCATGGCGCAGCTTGCCTGTGGCTTCGGCGGCCCGCCCTTCACTTCGATCAGGCACATGCGGCAGTTGCCGGCGATCGACAGCCGCTCATGGAAGCAGAAGCGCGGCACTTCCGCGCCCGCTTCCTCACACGCCTGGAGCAGCGTGTAATGTTCGGGTACCTCGATCTCTTTCCCGTCGACCTTGAGCTTTGCCATTCTCTACTTTCCCGGTCAGGCGCAGCGCGCCTGCTGCCAGAGCTTTACGTGCGGCAGGTGCGACCAGCCAAAGGCAAAGTCGCTGTTGCCGTTCTCGTTCAAGCTGTCGAGTCGCGCCTTCGCTTCCTCAAGCGTCGGAATATGCCCCTCGTCAACCCACCACATCACAAAATGCTGGCCATCCAGTACTTCGAACCACTCGGCGCCGCGCCGATAGACCTCTTTGTGAACGGAGGTCCAAACGTAGCGCTCAAGGCACTCAGCGTCGCGCCAGACGCTCATATTCGCGACGATCCGCTCGTCCGAAAACGCAGGGATCGAAGCTGCCTGGGCGCCATCGTCATTCAGGCGCCAGACGAACCCCTCACTCTGCTCCGCAGCGGCGTTCACGCTCTCGAGGCTGTTGACGAAATCCGCGACCCGCGGATCCTCGAAATCGTATTTCAGCCTGGCGATGTTGAGCTGGGCGAGATGCATGGCTAGGAGCCCCCGCCTTCGGCGGCCTGTGCTGCCTCGTATGCCTTGAAGAGATCGTCGACCTTAACGCCGTCGATCGTCATCCCCGTCCAGATTGCCTTCTCGATCCTAACATTGCTCATGTTCACGTCGGACAGGAACACGCCCGACAGGTTGGCGTTGTTGACGCGTGCATTGGCGAGCAGCACCTTGTCGAAAACCGCTGCCGACAGGTTCGTGACATGGAAGTGCGAGTTCGACAGGTTCACGTCCTCGAACCGCGAATTGGCGACGGTCGCGTTCTTCACGTGAAGCACATCGCGCGTATCGTGAACCTCGGTCGCCATGGCCGTCTCAGCTCCTCGCCCGCAATCTGCTGGCTTGCGCGACCCAACCATCCCGTTCGATACGACCGCCAAATGACAGGCGATTGTCCATCGCGGCGGCTTCGTCCGGCGTCCACGCGGCGATCTGCGCATAGGTCCAGACGCCGAAGCCGTTCAGCACCTTCTCCACTTTCGGGCCGATGCCGGGGATCAGCTTCAGATCATCCGCCTGTGTCGGCTCGCTCAAGGTCAGAGGCTTCGCGGGCTCGGCCTTCGTCACTGGAGCCGAGACGGCAAGCGGCTTTGGCGTGGCTTTGTGTGTCGATCGCGCCGCCGATTTGCGCGCATCGGCAAGCACGGTCACGGTGGCGCTGCGTACCGGCTCGGACGGAGCGGCCTTGGTATCCGTCTCCAACGCTTCCAACGCCTTGCGCGACGCCTCGACAGCGCCAGCCATGGCGCCCATCCAGACCCCGAACATCTGGCTCGCCATGCCGAGCGACAGCGCCGAAAACGCCGCCGCCCCCGCGGCCGGGTGCGCGACCAGGTTTACCGCGCTGGCGATTTCGGTCGGAATTTTGGCGGCGGGCCTGTCCTGCATGTCCTACTCCGCCGCGACCAGCACCGGCTCGGCCCGGTGCGCGTTGCGCGAGAATTCGTCGATGCGGCGTTCGACCTCGCCGCGGAAATGCCGCATCAAGCCCTGGATCGGCCAGGCCGCCGCATCGCCCAGCGCGCAGATCGTGTGACCCTCGACCTGCTTGGTCACGTCGAGCAGCATGTCGATCTCGCGCTTCTGCGCCTCGCCGCGCACCAGCCGCTCCATCACGCGCCACATCCAGCCGGTGCCCTCGCGGCACGGCGTGCACTGACCGCAGCTCTCGTGCTTGTAGAAATAGGACAACCGGGCGATCGCCTTCACCACGTCGGTCGACTTGTCCATGACAATGACGGCCGCTGTACCGAGTCCGGATTTCAGGTCACGCAGCGTGTCGAAATCCATCGGCGCGTCGATGATCTGCGATGCCGGCAAGAGCGGCACGGAGGCGCCGCCCGGAATGACGGCCAGCAGATTGTCCCAGCCGCCGCGAATGCCGCCGCAATGCTCTTCGATCAACTCGCGGAACGGGATCGACATTGCCTCTTCGACCGTGCACGGGTTGTTCACGTGGCCGGAAATGCAGAAGAGCTTGGTGCCGACATTGTTCGGTCGGCCGAACGACGAGAACCAGGCGGCGCCCCGGCGCAGGATGGTCGGCGCCACCGCGATCGACTCGACATTGTTGACCGTCGTCGGGCAGCCATAGAGGCCGACATTGGCCGGGAATGGCGGCTTCAGCCGTGGCTGGCCCTTCTTGCCCTCGAGGCTTTCCAGCAGCGCCGTCTCCTCGCCGCAGATATAGGCGCCCGCGCCGTGATGGACATAGACGTCGAAGTCATAGCCGTTGATGTTGTTCTTGCCGATCAGCTTCGCCGCATAGGCTTCGTCGATCGCCCGCTGCAGCGCCTCGCGCTCGCGGATGAACTCGCCGCGCACATAGATGTAGGCCGCGATCGCGCCCATCGCGAAACCGGCGACCAGGCAGCCTTCGACCAGCGTGTGCGGATCGTGGCGCAGGATATCGCGGTCCTTGCAGGTGCCAGGTTCGGACTCGTCGGCATTGACGACCAGATAGCTCGGCCGTCCGTCAGTGCTCGCCTTCGGCATGAACGACCATTTGAGGCCGGTCGGGAAGCCGGCGCCGCCACGGCCGCGAAGCCCCGATGCCTTCATCTCGTTGACGATCCAGTCGCGGCCCTTTTCCAGGATGCCCTTGGTGTCGTCCCATGCGCCGCGCGACATCGCGCCGGCCAGCGACTGATCGAACAGGCCGTAGATGTTGTTGAAGATGCGATCTTTGTCCGCGAGCATTATTTCGTCGTCTCCGCCTTGTCGGCGCCAAACAATTTCCTGGCGATGAATTCAACAGCGATGCCGCCCATCACCATGTAACCGGCCGCTTTCAGAAGCAGCATGGCAACGGCGGAAAGGTCCTTCTGCTGGAACCCGTCGTCGAAGGCCGTCTGTAATCCCCATTCGACACCCATGACCGTCGTCGGCTGAATGAAGGTCGAGTAGATGAAATAGGAGAGCCCCAGGACGCCTCCCGCGAGGAAGGGGCGCGACCGAAAGAGCTGCGTTCGCACCGTGTGCATGCCGTTCAACGACTTTCGCAGTCCGTTCAGGAACAGATAGCTCAGGCCGCCGAACAGGATCGGTACGACCGCCAGCCCGAACGCGTCGCGCTTGCCGTCGGAGATAAGGAACACCAGCGCAAAGACCGCCGCGCCCACCGCAAGATATTTCGGCCAATGCTTCTCGATATGTGAATCATGGAAGGTCGGCCGCTGCGTTTCGCCGTCGCGATAGATCACGTGCGGGCTCTGCTGCGGCATGGACGAACCGGCGAGCGGACGCGTCTTGAGCGCACGCGCGTCCGGCGCGATCGTGCTGCGTTGCCCAAATCTTGGCTTGTCGCGCTCGACCATCGCTATGCACCGCCACGCAAGCGCCTGGAGAGGAAATCGAGGACCAGGCCGCCAGCAATCATGGCAAGCGGCGCTTTCAGGAACAGAACCGCGATCGACGCGATGTTGCGTTCCTCTCCGACAAGCACATCGCGCGAAACCTCATCGGTCGAACTGCCAATCCCGAAGGTCCACGCGAGCAGGAACACAAGCCCCATCAGCGCGCCAACCTGAAAGGCGGGCGCCTTGAGGATACCGACAAGCGAGCGCGAAGCGGCCGGCTGCGACGCCGCTCCACTCTGCCCGACCGTCTGTTTCCGAGGCTCTACCACAACCCCACCCGATCCTATCTCGGCTCCTTGCCAAACACGCGGACATACTCAGCGCGCCCGCCTCTCGCGAGCGCGTCCGCCTGCTTCACCCAATCATCGCGGTCGATACGACCTTTGAAGTTCAGATAGCTGTCCACCCAGGCACGCTGCTCCGCCGTCCAGCCGGCGATCTGTGCGAAGGTGTAGATGCCGAGCGAATGCAGAATGCCCTCGATCTTCGGCCCGACGCCCGAGATCAGCTTGAGGTCGTCCGGCGTCGCCGGTCTGTCGACACCAGCGGGACGGCGCGGGTCATCGAGCGAAGGCTTTTGCGCAGCCTTCTTGCCCGACGCGCCGACCGGCTCACCTTTGCTCATCTCCGGCGATTTGAAGGCGCTTGCCGGTTCAGGCTCGGTCTTCTCGATCGGCCCCTTGCGTTCCTTGCCCGTATCGATGGACGTATTCGCCTTCGCTTCCGAGAACGCCGGCGCCGGGCTTGTCACGGCTTCTGCGGCCGGCGGCGCCTTCTCTGCCGATGGCGACTTCACCGCCGGGCTTGTCTCGGCAGCATCTGTCTTTGGCTTGGCCGCCTGCGACGGCGGAATGGACGCTGCGGCTTCCGCTTCGGCAGCCTGTTTTGCCTCGGCGTCGCGCGTCGATTTCAGGATCGCTTTCTCATCCTTCAGCGTGGTGAGCCCGGCAGCGGGTGCGGAAACCTCGCGGTCGATCTGCGGGCCAAGCGGCACCGAGGCGCCTTCTCCTGCCTCGAACAGATCGATGATCTCGGCGAGCCGCTCCGGCGTCAGATCCTCATACGTGTCCTTGAAGATCATCACCATCGGCGCGTTCACGCAGGCGCCGAGGCATTCGACCTCTTCCCAGGACAGCGTGCCGGACTTGTTCGTGTGGAACTGGTCGTGATGGATTTTCGACCGGCAGACATCCATCAGCGCTTCCGATCCGCGCAGCATGCAAGGCGTCGTGCCGCAGACCTGGATATGCGCCTTCGTGCCGACCGGTTTCAACTGATACTGCGTGTAGAAGGTCGCGACCTCGAGGGCGCGGATGTAGGGCATGGCGAGCCGGTCGGCGACATGCTCGATCGCCGGCTTCGACACCCAGCCTTCCTGATCCTGCGCGATCATCAGAAGCGGAATGATCGCCGACTGCTGGCGGCCCTTCGGATATTTGGCAATCCACTTGTCAGCCTCGACCGCGTTCGCCGCGTTGAAGGCGAAGGTCTTGGGCTGCAGCTTGTCTTCGGCGAGACGGCGTACGGACATCAGCGGTCAACCTCGCCGAACACGATATCGAGGGAACCCAACACGGCGGTGACATCGGCCAGCATGTGCTTGCGGCAGAGGAAATCCATCGCCTGCAGATGCGCGAAACCCGGCGCGCGCAGCTTGCAGCGATACGGTTTGTTGGTGCCGTCCGACACCAGATAGACGCCGAACTCGCCTTTCGGAGCCTCGACCGCGGCATAAACCTCGCCCGCCGGCACGCGATAGCCTTCGGTATAGAGTTTGAAGTGGTGGATCAGCGCTTCCATCGAGCGCTTCATCTCCCCGCGCTTCGGCGGCACGACCTTACCGTCTTCGTTCGAGACCGGGCCAACCTTTTCCGAACCGAGCAGGCGGTCAACGCACTGCCGCATGATCTTCGCCGACTGCCGCATCTCTTCCATGCGGATCAGATAGCGGTCGTAGCAGTCGCCGTTCTTGCCGATCGGAATGTCGAAATCCATTTCGGGATAGCATTCATAGGGCTGCGACTTGCGCAGGTCCCACGCCGCGCCCGAGCCGCGCACCATCACGCCCGAAAATCCCCAGGCCCAGGCGTCCTCCAGCGAGACGACGCCGATGTCGACGTTACGCTGTTTGAAGATGCGGTTCGGGGTCAGCAGATTGTCGAGGTCGTCGACCGTCTTCAGGAACGGATCGATCCACTTGCCGATGTCCTCGACAAGCTTTTCCGGAATGTCCTGATGCACGCCGCCCGGCCGGAAATAGGCCGAGTGCATGCGCGCGCCCGATGCACGCTCGTAAAACACCATCAGCTTTTCGCGCTCCTCGAAGCCCCAGAGCGGCGGGGTGAGCGCGCCGACGTCGAGCGCCTGCGTGGTGATGTTCAAGAGATGGTTCAGGATGCGGCCGATCTCGCAATAGAGCACCCGAATGAGCTGGCCGCGCTTCGGTACCTCGATGCCGAGCAACCGCTCGACGGCCAGCGCGAAAGCGTGCTCCTGGTTCATCGGCGCGACGTAGTCGAGCCGGTCGAAATACGGGATCGCCTGCAGGTAGGTTTTTGCCTCGATCAGCTTCTCGGTGCCACGGTGCAGGAGACCGATATGCGGATCGACGCGCTCGACCACCTCGCCGTCCAGTTCGAGCACAAGGCGCAGCACGCCGTGCGCGGCCGGATGCTGCGGGCCGAAATTGATGTTGAAGTTGCGGACGGAGGTTTCAGCCATGCGCTAGTCGTTCAGATACTGGAAGATGAGCCCCTCACCGAAGAGCCAGAATGCAGCGGCCGCGATGGCCACCACGATGATGATCTTGCCGATCGTACTGCCCTGCCCGCGCAGCGCATCCGACGCCTTCGAGAAGACGAAGATAACGCCCACCAGCAGGAGCACGCCGATGATGAAGAGAGCGACCGCTCTGGCCATCGCCGTGCCTCACTGCTTCGCCTTCTCGTCACCGGGCAGCACGTAGTCCGTGCCTTCCCAGGGCGAGAGGAAATCGAAGTTGCGGAACTCCTGCTTGAGCTCCACCGGCTCGTAGACGACGCGCTTCGCCTCGTCGTCGTAACGGACCTCGACAAAGCCGGTAAGCGGGAAATCCTTGCGCAGCGGATAGCCTTCGAAGCCGTAGTCGGTGAGCAGCCGGCGCAGATCCGGATGGCCGGAGAAGAGAATGCCGTAAAGGTCGTAAGCCTCGCGCTCGAACCAGTCCGCGCCCGGGAATACACCGCAGACCGACGGCACCGGCGTATCCTCGTCCGTCATCACCTTGAGGCGGATGCGCTGGTTCTGGCGCGGCGAGAGAAGGTGGTAGACGACGTCGAAGCGCTTGGCGCGGTACGGATAGTCGACACCGCAGATATCGACGATATTGATGAACTGGCACTGCACGTCGCGGCGCAGGAACGACAGCACGTCGACGATGTCGTCGAGGTCGACGGCGACGGTCAGCTCCCCATAGGCGACTTCGGCGTTGCCGATCTTGCCGCCAAGCTTTTCGCCCAGATAGGCCGCGAGTTCCCTCAAAGCTTCGCTCATACTGCCCTCACCGCTCGATCGTGCCGGTGCGGCGGATCTTCTTCTGGAGAAGAAGGAAGCCGTAGAGCAGCGCTTCGGCCGTGGGCGGGCAGCCGGGCACATAAATGTCGACCGGCACCACGCGGTCGCAGCCGCGCACCACCGAGTAGGAATAGTGGTAGTAGCCGCCGCCATTGGCGCAGGAGCCCATCGAGATGACGTAGCGCGGCTCGGGCATCTGGTCGTAGACCTTGCGCAGCGCCGGCGCCATCTTGTTGGTCAGCGTGCCGGCGACGATCATCACGTCCGATTGCCGCGGCGAGGCGCGCGGGGCGATGCCGAAACGCTCGGCGTCGTAGCGCGGCATCGACATGTGCATCATCTCGACCGCGCAGCAGGCGAGGCCGAACGTCATCCACATCAGCGAGCCGGTACGCGCCCAGGTGATCACGGCCTCGGACGAGGTGACGAGAAAGCCCTTGTCGGCGAGCTCGTTATTGATCTCGAGGAAAAACCTGTCATCCGACCCGATCGGCTTGCCGGTGTTCGGGTCGATGATGCCCTTGGGCTTTGGGGCGACGAGGGTGCCCGAGGCGTCGTTCAATCCCATTCGAGCGCGCCCTTCTTCCATTCATAAACGAAGCCCACCGTCAGCACGGCGAGGAAGATCATCATCGACCAGAAGCCGAGCATGCCGATCTCGCCGAACGAAACCGCCCAGGGGAACAGGAACGCCACTTCGAGGTCGAAAATGATGAACAGGATCGACACGAGGTAGAAGCGGATGTCGAACTTCATGCGGGCGTCGTCGAACGCGTTGAAGCCGCATTCGTAGGCCGACAGCTTTTCCGGATCCGGGTTGCGGTAAGCAACGATGAACGGCGCCACCAGCAGAGCGAGACCTACCGCGAGCGCCACGCCGATGAAGATGACGATAGGCAGATAGGAACTCAGGAGTCCGTTCATTGGCTGACTTTCGTTTGGCTCCGGACAGACAAGCACTATAGCATCGGCGCGACAAGCTGAACCGCGACCTAATGGCCCGATTCCGCCCTGTCCGCAAAGCCTTTGCTGCAGCGCGGCGAGGGTTAGCGCAGCGCCATGTATGAAGCAAGCGGATTGAGGCGTCGCAACGCGTCGAATCACAGCCGCGCTTTCCGCGTCCAAGCCCCACGTGAAGCAACCGCAACGGGCATCCCTTCTAGCCGTAGATTCGTGATCTCGCACCAGCCGATGAGGAACGATCGGCGTGACATTTCCGCCACACGCCACTGCCGTTACGGCATTCTCACCCGGCCATTTTTGGGTGTGCCGGACCCAACCACTTGCCGGTCGCGGCTTCTAAAGATTAGCTCGGGCCTAATTGCCGGGGACCAGCGGCATTGGGGGTTTTTTGCGCACTTTTCATCGCCGAGCGAATGCACTGACAGGCCGCGGCGCCGTCCGTTTCCTTCTGTCCCTTCTTTTCGTCTTCTTCGGCGCCGTCGGTTCGGCTTTCGCGTCGCCGGGTTGCGACGCCATCAATGCCGGCGCGCTCGACATAATCAGGAACAGCGCGGGCGGAACGCTCGACGAGTCGACAGGGACAATCGCCTTCGAGGCGAATGAGGTCATCACGCTCTCATTCAGCCGCGATGCGACGACAAGCATTACACGGATTGAGCTGTTCAGCACACCTGCCATCAATGACCAGTCCATCAGCCCGCCGGGAACGAGCGAAACCATGTCGCTGACCATCCCGGCAGATGGAAACTACGATGTTTCGTCCCTGATGGGTGAAACTGGCCTTCCTCCCATCAGCGCGAGTCTCACGGTTGTCTGCGTCGCGCCGCTGCAGTCCACCTCGACCTCCCTCGCCTCCTCCATCAACCCGAGCGACGCCGGCGACGCCGTCACCTTCACCGCCACCGTCACCGCTGCGGGCGGCGGCACGCCGACCGGCAATGTCGTGTTTTCGATCGATGGCGTCGCGCAGCCGGGCGTCGCCCTCGCCGGCGGCGTCGCCGCAGTCACCACGTCCACCCTGACGAGCGGTACCCATCAGATCGTCGCCGCATATGCGGGCGATGCCGGCTTCAGTCCCAGCACGTCCACGCCGCTGAACCAGGTCGTCAATGACGGCGCTCCGGTATCGACGGCGACCACGCTGTCTTCGTCGAAGAACCCAAGCAGCGCCGGCGAGGCCGTCACGTTCAACGCGACCGTCACCGCTGAAACCGGTACGGCAACCGGCACGGTGGCCTTTCTCGACGGTGGTGTCGAGATCGGCAATGCGGCCCTTGCAGGCGGCGGCGCAAGCTTCACAACCGCCTCGCTCGCCGCGGGTTCTCACGCCATCACCGCCCGGTATGAACCTGCCGGTGATTTTGCCGCGAGCACCTCTGCCGCGCTCAATCAGATCGTCGGTACGGCCGACAGCACCAATCTCTACCTGATGGCGGCGAAAGCGACGAAGATCGCTGCGCAAACCTCCGGGCAAGCCATGCAGGGCGCGGTCGACAGCGCTCTCGACGACGCTTTTGGCGACGGCAACAGCTTTGCGCCGGGTCCGAACGGCTTCTACCTGAGCTATGCTGGCGGCAGCCTGCCAACCGCCAAGCCGCTCGAGGCGGCGGCCTTCGAGCGGCGGACGGCAAGCGACGGCGACAAGGCGATCGCCGGGATGCTTGGCACAAGCGCGACGCACTCGGCGGACAATTTACAGCCAGCCGTGTCGAGCAACTGGCGCATTTGGATCGATGTGCGCAACACCTGGTGGAATTCGAACCTCGCAACCGGCGACGTGCGGGGCAGCCAGCTCAACATGCTGGTCGGCGCCACCTATGTGTTCACCCCTGCTCTCGCCGCCGGTGTCTTCGCCGGCTACGAGACGTTCGGCTACGAATCAGCGCCGCTTAACGCGCAGCTCGATGGCAGCGGCTGGACGGGCGGCGCCTATCTCGGCTGGAAATTCGCGCCACACTATCGGTTCGACATCGGCATAGCCGGCACGGCGCTCGATTACGACGCGGCCGCCGGGATCGCCCAGGGCGGCTTCGACGGCTCCCGCGTCTTCCTCACGGCCGGGGTGACCGGATCGCACCAAATGGGCGCCTTCAAGGTATCGCCGTCGGCGAAGCTCTATGCGCTGTGGGAAAAGGACGAGGCGTTCAGCGACACGCTGGGCGCTGCGCATGCCGAGCGGTCTTTCTCGACGGCGCGCGCCAGCGGCGGCGTCAAGGTCGCCTATCCGTTCCAGGCGAACGGCTTTGCACTCGAGCCCTATGTCGGAGCCTATGCCGACTACTATTTCTCCAGCGAAGACACGCCGGGCCTGAACGGGCTTCTTGTCGACGTCATCCGCGACGGCTGGTCCGCGCGGTTCACCGGCGGTCTCACCCTGGTTTCGGAGTCGGGACTGCGGGCGACGTTCGGCGGTGAGTTCGGTGGCCTCGGCGTCGGCGGCGCCCCACACGGCTCGATCCGCGCGAATCTGGCCATTCCGCTGAACTGAGGCGGGCATATCGGGTCTACAGCGACGGCCGCCTTTTAGAAATCCTGCCGTCTGCTAAGCTCTCTCGTATGGTAGACAAGCCACAGGTCTGTTTAGTCTGCAAGCAGGTGAAGGTGATCTGGCCTGGTGTAGTGTGCAGCGGATGCGTCAACACGCCGGAAGCGATGCGGGCGATGCGCAATTTCCGGTGCAAGTACATGAAACGCGGTAAGCGTAGCGTGCGTACGGTTTCTGGCGGCCTGCCAACGCTTGGCAAGCGCCGCTAGGACGCCAAGCGGCGAGCAAGCCGTTGCGCATTAGCTCCAATTGTACGGAAGAAATGGCGCGAGTGACGGGGCTCGAACCCGCGACCTCCGGCGTGACAGGCCGGCACTCTAACCGACTGAGCTACACCCGCGCTTCAAACGCGATTGCCTTTGGCCGCCGCGTCGTGGCGGTGAATTACGGGGTTCGCCGGGCGGTGTCAACCGCACAAACGCGCAAGTTTTGCGGCATTTCGCACCGGGCGGACGGCTCGTGGAACATGGCTGCCAGGCCATGGCGAGCAACGCGATTTCCCCTTGCGATGGCGGGTCCGACCGCTTAAACGTCCGCCCCACTCAGGGCGAATAGCTCGGGGCGATTAGCTCAGTTGGTAGAGCGCTTCGTTTACACCGAAGATGTCGGGAGTTCGAGTCTCTCATCGCCCACCAAACCCTGCTCTTCACGCCAAGGCGAAGTTTTTCCGGAAGGCCTCGAATTTTGCCCGGGTATTGCTGGATTCATCCAGCCTGACGCCGAAGTCGCCCGGACGCCGCCAGCGGACGATTCCAGCCATCCAGCCGAGGTCGGCGCTAAAAATCTCGACCCGGTCGCTGGTCCAGATTTCCTTCAATACGTCGGAGATCACGCGAATTCCGGCCTGCGAAATATCGACGATATGGCCGTCATACTCCTTGCCGCCGATGCGAATTTTCGCAGCAATGCGGCAACGGTGTCTGGGCGCTCGTCTTTTGTCTCCGCTCATGACGCTTTCGCGGGCGCAAATTTCGTCCTCGAACTATTAAGCAACCGATTCATGAGCAAACGCTTAAAGTACCGAGTACAGTCCAGGCTCGGCTAAGCGGCAGGAAGAGTTCGCGGCGATGCGCAAAAAAGAAAAGCCGGGCGCTGGCCCGGCTTTTCGAAAACAGGTTCTTCGGGACGCTTAGTTGACGGCGTCCTTGAGGCCCTTGCCGGCCGAGAACTTCGGCACCTTGCGGGCCGGGATCTTCACTTCCGCGCCGGTCTGAGGATTACGACCCGTGGTGGCCGCGCGCTTCGACACGCTGAAATTGCCGAAACCGACCAGCCGGACATCCCCGCCCCTGCTGAGTTCGTTGCTGATCACGGAGAACACCGCATCAACAGCGGTCTGCGCGTCGCCCTTGGAAAGCTTGGCTTCGTCGGCAACGGCGGACACTAGTTCGTTCTTGTTCATAAGATCTCCCTTTCGTGAGAAAACCGGGACACACGACTCAGCCGGCTCGAGGCGACAATATTTAGAACTCACGCCGCAACCAAGCTGCAAATCGAGCCTCGACACTAAAAAAGCCCGGATTTCCGGGCTTTTTCACAAAAAAGCCGGGCTTGCAACCCGGCTTTTTGCTTTTCACCGATTTCTCGACGCAACTAATGCGCGAAAGTCTGCGAACCAGTCTCCTCCTGGGCGTCCGGCGTAACCGCCGGTCCGACCGGAGTTTCAACCCAATCAATGGGTTCCGGCATCCTGACCAGAGCGTGAGAGAGCACCTCGCCGACCCGGCTGACCGGGATGATCTCCAGGCCACTTTTTACGTTGTCCGGGATCTCGGCCAGGTCCTTCACGTTCTCTTCCGGAATCAGCACCTTCTTGATGCCGCCGCGGAGCGCTGCGAGCAGCTTTTCCTTGAGGCCGCCGATCGGCAGCACCCTGCCCCGGAGCGTGATCTCGCCGGTCATGGCGATGTCGGCGCGCACCGGAATGCCGGTCATGACGGAGACGATTGCCGTCGCCATCGCCACGCCAGCTGACGGACCATCCTTGGGTGTGGCGCCTTCCGGCACGTGCACGTGGATGTCCTTCTTGTCGAACAGCGGCGGCTCGATGCCGAAATCGACGGCACGGGAGCGGACGTAAGACGCCGCGGCCGAGATCGATTCCTTCATCACGTCCTTCAGGTTTCCGGTGACCGTCATGCGGCCCTTGCCGGGCATCATGACGCCTTCGATGGTGAGCAACTCGCCGCCGACCTCGGTCCAGGCAAGACCCGTCACCACGCCGACCTGATCGTCCGTCTCGGCCTGGCCGTAGCGGAAGCGCGGCACGCCGAGATAGTCGGCGAGGTTGTCCGGCGTCACCTTCACGGACTTCTTCTTTGTCCTGAGGATCTCGGTCACCGCCTTGCGGCCGAGCTTCATCAGCTCGCGCTCGAGGTTACGGACGCCCGCTTCCCGCGTGTACGTCTGGATGATCGCTCGCAACGTGTCTTCGCCGACGGAAAACTCCTTCGGCTGCAGCGCGTGGTCACGAGTCACTTTGGCCATCAGGTGCCGCTTGGCGATCTCGACCTTCTCGTCCTCGGTGTAGCCGGCGATGCGGATGATCTCCATGCGATCCATCAGCGCCGGCGGGATGTTCAGCGTGTTCGCCGTCGTCACGAACATCACGCTCGACAGGTCGTATTCGACCTCGAGGTAGTGGTCCATGAACGTCGAGTTCTGCTCCGGATCGAGCACCTCGAGCAGCGCCGATGACGGGTCGCCACGGAAGTCCATGCCCATCTTGTCGATCTCGTCGAGCAGGAAGAGCGGGTTGGACTTCTTCGCCTTCTTCATCGACTGGATGACTTTGCCGGGCATCGAGCCGATATAGGTGCGGCGGTGACCGCGGATCTCGGCCTCGTCACGCACGCCGCCGAGCGCCATGCGCACGAACTCGCGGCCGGTCGCCTTGGCGATCGACTTGCCAAGCGACGTCTTGCCGACGCCGGGAGGGCCAACGAGGCACAGGATCGGGCCTTTCAGCTTCTTCTGGCGGCTCTGCACGGCGAGGTATTCGACGATGCGGTCCTTGACCTTGTCGAGACCGAAGTGGTCGGTATCGAGAACGTTCTGCGCGAAGTCGAGGTCCTGCTTGACCTTGGAGTTCTTGCCCCACGGAATCGACAGCAACCAGTCGAGATAGTTGCGAACGACCGTCGACTCCGCCGACATCGGCGACATGGTGCGCAGCTTCTTCAGCTCCGCTTCCGCCTTCTCGCGCGCTTCCTTGGTGAGCTTGGTCTTCTTGATCCGCTCTTCGATCTCGGCCGCCTCATCGCGGCCGTCCTCGCCCTCGCCGAGCTCCTTCTGGATCGCCTTCATCTGCTCGTTGAGGTAGTACTCGCGCTGGGTCTTCTCCATCTGGCGCTTGACGCGCGAGCGGATGCGCTTCTCGACCTGGAGGACCGAGATCTCGGCTTCCATGAAGCCCATCGCCTTTTCGAGCCGTTCCTTGACGGAGAGGGTCGCGAGCATCTCCTGCTTCTCGGGAATCTTGATCGCGAGATGCGAGGCGATGGTGTCCGCCAGCTTCGAGTAATCCTCGATCTGGCCGGCCGCGCCGACCACCTCGGGCGAAATCTTCTTGTTCAGCTTGACGTAGTTCTCGAAGTCCGAGACCACCGAACGCGCGAGCGCCTCGATCTCGACCTCTTCCTCGCCCGGTTCGGCCAGCGCCACCGCCTTCGCCTCGTGGAAATCCTCGCGCGCCGTGAAGGCCGTGATCTTGGCGCGGCCGGTGCCCTCGACCAGCACCTTCACGGTGCCGTCCGGCAGCTTCAGGAGCTGCAGCACATTGGCCAGCGTCCCGACCTCATAGATAGCGTCGGCGGCCGGCTCATCGTCGGCGGCGTTCTTCTGGGTGGCGAGCAGGATCTGGCGCTCGGCGCCCATCACCTCTTCCAGCGCCTTGATCGACTTTTCGCGCCCGACGAAGAGCGGAACGATCATGTGCGGGAACACGACGATGTCGCGCAGCGGGAGCACCGCGTAGACGCCGTCGGCGGAAGATCGTGAAACTGTAGCCATTTTCTTGCCTTTCATGCCGCGGCCGCCCGATGGCCGACCGCGAATCTCATATTAGCGGCCACGACCCGCCCCGCCTACCGCCGATTGAAAATCGGCTTAATTTTCAGCACGGAGACGATCCCGCAGCCCAACTGTCGTTAGTTGGCGTTGCAGTGCGGCAAGATCAAGGGTTG
>Ga0335075_10001289_pt1 | contig 41500 bp, 33 predicted proteins | sample Lox_Sample_24_FD_206723 | JGI IMG/M metagenome (GOLD analysis project Ga0335075, IMG submission 206723) | Soil microbial communities from Loxahatchee National Wildlife Refuge, Florida, United States - Lox_Sample_2.4 | ecosystem: Environmental > Terrestrial > Soil > Wetlands | place: USA...
TGCCAAGAGCGTCAGCATGCACACCCCTTTCGACCCGAAACCCCATTACTTGCAAGAGATTCTGGCCGTCAGCACGGACAGAAAACCGGCCCCTTTAGGAGCTACTTTTTCCGCGGCAAGTAACTAACGCCCGACGCCGAGCGCGGCCAGATCGGAGTCGCTGTCTTCGAGCGCGGCGCGGACGGACTGCTCGAGCGGCTTGCCCGCGACGATCAGCCGCCGCGCCGCGTCCAGATCATCCGGGCGTCCGAAGGTGAGCGCGGCCTTGAGCACGCCGTCCTTCAGGTACCAGTTGGTGAACGACGCGTCCGCGAATGAGCCGCGCAGGATCTCCTCGTCCCACTCGCGCGCCGGACCGACGTATTCGAGCTCGCCCCAATCCCCGAGCACCGAGTAGAAGTACGGGACGACCTCGTGCGGCAGGTCGCGCCCGAGCATGTTCAGGGCGGCGGTCTTGCCGTGGTTGAAGGCCACGTCCCAGTGCTCGATCCGGATCGGCGCGCCGCCGTGCACCGGCGAGTCGTATTCGCAGATGTCGCCCGCGGCGTACACGCCCGGCGCCGAGCTAGCCAGCCGCGAGGAGCAGCGCACGCCACCCAGCGCGCCGACCTCAAGACCGGCCTTCTGCGCGAGCGCGACGTCCGGGCTGACACCCGCGCCGACGACGACCGCGTCGGCCGCCAGCTCAAGGCCCCGCTTGCTCACCACCTTGGTGACGCGGCCTTCGCCCTCGAAGCGCTCGAGCTCGTCCTCGCCGTGCACGCGCACGCCATGGGATTCGAGCAGCTCCTGGAAGAAGCGCCCGACGCGCTCGCCGAAGCCGCGTTCGAGCGTCGTGCGCTCCTGCATCACCAGCGTGCAGCTCTTGCCGAGCATCGTCAGCGACGCGGCGACCTCGCAGGCGATGTAGGAGCCGCCGATCAGCACGACCTCGGCGGCGTCCGCGACGCCCTCGCGGATCGCATCCGAGTTTGCGAGCGTGCGCAGGTAGTGGATCTGCTCGAGCTCGCAGCCGCTGACGTTCAGCCGGCGCACGTTCGCGCCGGTCGCGACCAGCGCCTTGTCGAACCCGATCTCCTGCTTGTTCGACAGCCGCGCCGTGCGCGCGCCCAGGTCCAGAGCGATGACGCTCGTGCGCGTCAGCAGCTCCACGTCCTGTTCGGACCACCACGCGTTCGGACGGAACAGCGGCTGCTCGCGCGTCTCTTCGCCGCGCAGGTAGCCCTTCGAGCACTCCGGGCGGTTGTACGGCGGGTCGGGCTCGCGCCCGACCAGCAGCACCTCGCCCTCGGCGCCTTCCTCGCGCAGCCAGCGCGCGCAGTTGGCCGACGCGAGGCCGCCGCCGATCAGCAGATAGTCGACCTCGCGGGCTGCCATCGCAGCGCCACCTTACAGCCCCGGCGGGTGGCGCACAGACCAGTGCGCCCAGGTGGGGATGTGATCGAGGATGCGCCAGCGCGGGCCTTCTTGCAGGCGGTTGGGGCCAATGTCGGTGGAGCCTCCGACGGTGTCAAGGCGCAGGCCGGCGATCAGCATGAAGACGTGCGGCGTCGGGGCGTCGGTCGCGTAGATCGTCACCCAGCGTCCCGGCCCGGGCTCGCCCCAGTCCACGTAGTCCTGCGCCAGTGGGTTCTCGTCGATGATTTCCGCGAGGGGGCGCACGCCCGCGCGATACAGGACGTAGTTGACCGTGCTCGAGCAGTCCTCCTGCGGCGCCCCCAACGGATCGGGATGCCCTGCCGGCCCGTACGGAAGATCCTGCAGCTCGTTGCCGGCGACTACCATCGCCTGCACCGTCGGCGGCACGCCGGCTGGGACGAGCGCGAGGTGCCCGTCCCCGGGCGCCAGCTGCGCCCGTTCACCGGCGATGAAGCGCACCGGGGTGCGCGTCCGCGCTTGCAGGCCGAGGTCGGCGCCCGCCGGCTGCTGTTCGTCTTCGCGCTCGCTCGCGAGCGGGTCCTGCGCGAGCGGGTCCTGCGCGAGCGACCCCTGCACCGGGGCGCCGCTGGGTTGGCCCGCGGGCGAGCTGTATCTCGCCGCCCAGCTCTCGACCTCTTGCACGTACCAGCCAGCGTGGTTGTACGCGAAGATCGCCCGGCGATAGTTCGCCGGCGCGCCGGACGCGCGCAGGTAGTTGGCGGCCGAGTAGATCGCATCGGCGGGGTTCCACCGATCGGGCGCGCCGTCCCCTTCCGCGCTCACGCCGTACTCCGCCCAGGTCGAGGCGAGGAATTGCATCGGCCCGCCCGCGCCGGCGCCGTTCACCGCTCCCTCCTGCGTACACGACGGGGCCGGATCGCGACCGTGATCGCACTCGACCTTGCCGATCCCCGCGAGGATCGCCCAGCTCAACCCGTAGCTCGCGGCCGCCTGCTCGTACAGTCGCAGGTAAAGCGGCGGGATTTCGCGCTCGGCGAGCGCCGAGACGCGATCCTCCTGGCCGCTTCCGCCGCTCTCCTGCCCGACACCGCCAGCCCCGCCGTCGAGCGCTGCAAGCGCCGCCACGAACACGACCGCGAGCAGCGCGATCGCGCTCGCGCCCAGCGCTCCCAGCCAGGCGCGCACGTCCCGCTGGCGCTCGGCGCTCGCCGCGGCGCCCGTCACGCCCACGACCTCTCAGCGCCTGCGCGCCCAGCGTCCTGCGGCGTCGATCGCGTGTGCCGAGTCGTCGACCCCCTTGCCGGGAAGCCCCCCGCGGTCACGGCCGGTCCCTGCCGAGCTGGCGTTTGCGCCGCGCGGCGACCTCATGAGCGTCGCGCATCACGCTCGATTTCGGCGCCGCTCCCGGAGTTGGGCGCTCAGCGCGCGCGGCCTCGCGCCAGCGCTCGATCTCCGAGCGCGGTCTGCGCGAGGCGGGCATGCGATGCCCTCGCTCCGCCATCCGCTGGTGCACGGCGCCCTGAAACTGTCCGTCCGCTCGGCGCTGCTCGCGCCGCCCCAGCGGGAGCGTCTGCGCGCCCGCCGCGAACGTGCTCGCTGTCTGGCGTAGCTCGCTGCGCAGCGCAAGCTCGCGATCGATCTCCGCGCGTGCCGCCCGCTGGCGAGCGGGATCGAGCTGTTGGTACTCAGCGCGACCGAGTCCCGCGAGCCCGGCAAGCGCCGCGTAATCGCGGCGCTTGCCGGGCTGTGCAGACGGGTTTGCGGACAGCGCGGCCTGGGCGTCCAGGAAGCGACCGTGGGCAGCCCGGCGCTCGGGCGTGTGCAGGTCGCCTGTCCGCCGGCGCGCGCGCTCGCCCTCGCGGACGATCGCTTGCGCGGCGTGCAGCGCCTGTTCGCGGCGCTCGAGCTCCGTCCGCACGCGCGCGCCGCGCTCGCCGAGCTCGCTCGCCCGGCGCGCGTCGCCGCGCTCCAGCGCCTGCGCCCGCGCGGAGCCGATGCGCGCGAGCTGCGCGCGCTTGGCGGCGAGCTCGCGCTGAATCGCGGGGGCCTGCTCGGATCGCCTGCGCGCATCGCTGTACTCGTGCTCGAGCGTGCGCTCGACCTGCTCATCCGTGCCGGCTCGGGCAAGCGTCCGAGCCGCCTGAGCCCGTCTCCTGCGTTCGATCTCCGGCGCCCGCTTGGAGAACCGCTCGCTCGTCCAACGCGCCGCGGCGATCCCCTGGCGCGGCATCCGCAGCAGCTCGCTCGCGCTCGGCAGCGCTGAGCGCCGCACGCCGCGCTCGCCGGTCGAACGCTGAGCCGCGAATCCAGCGCCCGCGGCTGCGAGCGTCTGGTGGCGGCGCAGGTACGCACTCCACCAGAACGCCGACATCAGCAGCCATTGCGTCCACCAGCCGAGCGCCACCAGGCCGGAGAGGATCGCGATGAGCGAGAGCACGACGCCAAGCACGAACGAGAACACGAGCTTCGAGACGACCGCGCCGAGCAGCTGTCCGGCCCATCGGCGGAACAGCGAGCGCCCGCCCTCCCCGAACGCGGGGACGACCACCATCGCCGGGGCCAGCAGCAGGCACAGGAGGCTGAAGATCGCCGCGAGCAGCAGTCGCACCGCGACGAATCCCAAGAGCAGCAGCATCCCGAGCAGGCCCGCGGCGATCAGCAGCAGACCTCCCAACCGCGCCATGGTGCCGCTGGCGGTGCGGAATTCGGCCTGCGCGGCGGTCGCACCGTGACAGCTCGTCGCTTCGCTGCTCTGACACAGCGTGCGCAGCAGGGAGCCCTGTTCGTTGATCGAGTTGCGGGCGACGCCGTTCGCGGGCAGTGCGAGGAAGATCGCGCCGTTGGTGCGCGCGTCGCGGAGCAGCTCGGCGCTGTGTTCGAGCGCTGAGGCCTGGGCGCCGGTCACGAGCACGCACGACCCGAGCGCTTCGCCGCCGGGTTGGCACTTGGTCTGCGCGGTCTCCTCGGCGGCGATCTTCAGCGCGGCGGCGCGCAGGCGCGGATCCAGCCGCGCGGGCTCACGGCACCAGGCGACGTCGCCGAACTCCAGGTAGCACCACGGCGCTTCGATCGCGGTCGCGTACAGGGAGCCGAGGCTGCTCCCGAGCGCGCCGCCGGGGGCGCTCGGCGTGCCGTGAGCCGTGACCGCGAGCGTCCCGAGGCTAGCTTGGTCGGCCCACTGGCCGAGTGCGCCGATCGTGCCGGCCGGGTCGACGATGAGCCACAGCCCCGCGATCATCATCGCGCCCATCAGCAGCGCCTCGCCCAGCGTCTGGGCGACCCTGCGCCTGATCAGGCCGTGATAGAGCGCCAGCATCGAAGCGCACGCGAGCGCGATCGGCAGCCACGGCTCGGTGAAGCTCGCCTGCATGGCGCGCAGGCTGCCGCCGAGCCCGAGCGTCGTGGAGCCGTCGAGCAGGTCGAGGTTGAAGCACCACTCGAGCATCACCACCAGCGCGTGCACAGCCCACACGAGCGCCATCCACAATGGCGTGACGATCAGGTCCTGGACCGCGCTGGCGAGCGCGCCGGAGCCCAGGCCGAGCAGGCCCGTGTCGATGTGGACGTCGATGCCGTAGTCGCCCGTTGGCGCCGGTGCTGCCACGAACCCCGAGGTCTGGCAGTTGCGCCGGGAGGCTTGTGCGAGCTCGCCGGCGAGCGCTCCGTGGCAAGTTGGGCTGCCAAGACCGTTGCTGACGAGCGGATCGGCCTGCGCCGAGGACCCGCTCGTCGGTTCTTCGCCCTCCGCTGCGAGCCCACTCCCTGCCTCGCCGCCAATCAGGGGCGGTCCGTCTGGCGCGGTGTCGGCAGCGGCGGGCGCCGCGCCGGGCGAGCTCGGATTCGCGGGCGTCCGTGCGGGGCCGCTCTCGCGCGCGGCCCTGGCTTCAGGGCTCACAGCACGGCCGCCGCCGAGCGCGGCGGCCGCCGTCCACGCCGGGCGGCAGGCGGCCGCGCTCAGCGACGCCAGCACTGCGAGTGTCGCCAGTGTCTGACGCCTGCGCCTCACTCAGAGTGCCGGGGTCGTCGAGAAGGCCCCTAGCAGCGAGGGCGGAACGAGCTCGACCTGAATCGCCTCGATCCGGCCTGCGTGGTCTCGGAACAGGCAGCGCCCGGCCTGCAGCTCGAGCAGGGTCTGGCACATCCTTCGGTCCTCGGGGTCGAGCCCGAGCAGGCGCAGAGCGCGCGCCGCCTCGGCCTGCGAGCGCAGTCCGAAGATGAAGGTCGCGCCGATCAGGTTCTCGAGCGACTCGCGCTCCCCGATCAGCGCGTCGCTGATCAGCTGTGTGCTGATGATCGGCACCGCGAGCTCCGAGCGCCCCATTCGCTGCAGCGACGCGAGCAACGTTCGGCCGATCGGGTCACCGAGTAGGCGCCAGCCCTCGTCGAAGCAGAACAGCTTCAGCCGCCCGCGCTCCGAGCCCATCAGCTGGGTCGCGAACATCGCGATCAGGCGGACTATCTGCTCGCCGACGCGCTCGGCCTGGGAGTACTCCGCGCGCGGCGTTCCGGGTGGCGGCGCCGGCAGGTCGCGAATCGGCAGGTAGGTGACCTGGCGCTGCCCGACCGGCGGGAGCCTGACGGCCGGGTCGGCGAAGCCGAGCTGCGTCAAGCCCGAGCGTGCATAGACGTCAAGCGCCTTGGCGACTTGGGCGTCGGTCTGATCGCCCTGCTCCAGCGCGCGGATGACCTCGCAGCAGGTTGGCTGCGTCGCGCGCGTGAGCACGCGATCGACTGCCCCGATGATCGCCGTCTCCCACGCGGGGTCGGCGCGCCCGGGCAGCAGGTCGCGCAGGAACGACGCGGTGGCGTCCTGGCGCAGGTGTGCGGGCGCGACTCGCAGCGGGTCGAGCATGCCCCGCAGCGTCGCGTCGGGGCGCAGCGTGACGAGCTCGACATGCGGCGCCACGTCGGCGAGCAGGTGGAAGCGATGGTCGCCCTTGGGGTCGCAGTCGACCACCCGCGCGCCCTGCAGGAAGCCCTCGTACGCGAACTTCTGCGCGAGCGTCGTCTTGCCGGAGCCGAGCGCTCCGACGCTGAGAACGGTCGCGTTGCCGTCGCACTCGGAGCCCTCCCGCAGGTTGAACCTGAGCGGCTGTCTCGAGCCGGACAGCGTATGTCCGAGATAAAAGCCCTTGCCCGACCCTGCCCGGTGCGTGGCGGTGGGCATCATCGCCGCGGCCTGCTCGACCGTCAGCGTGTCGTCGTACCCAGCCAGGCGTGTTCGCTGCCCCGGGAGATGCTGCAGAAACAGCTGCAGCTGGTCGCCGAGCGGCCTGTGCAGGCGGATCTCACCATATGCGCGCCTGCATCTCTGCACGCGATCCTCGAGCTCGCGCTCGCTCTCGGCGCCAAGCGCGATCGCGAGCGTCGCGCGCAGCAGCGGCGGCTTGCTGCTCGCCTGCAGGTAGGCGAGCAGGTCGCGTGCGTCCTGGGTGCGCTCGTAGCCGAGGTCGGAGACGCCCTGTTCGCCGCCCGACTCGGCGCGTACGATCTGGTCGGCGTCCTGGACGCGCCGCCTGGCGATCCTGAGCGCGAGCTCGTTGGGCAGGAATCTGGCGTTCAGGGACAGGTCGACGCCGAACGGCAGGCTTTCGACGGGCGCGAACATGAGCTCGGCGGCGGCGCCCGGAAAGCGCGCCCGCTCCGGGAGCGCTCCGAGCACGAGCTGTGCCTGCCAGCTCGTCCCAAGCTCGGACTCGATCCTCAGGGCCCGGCCGCGATTCTCCACGTAGCCGTCGAGCCAGCGCAGCACGTCGCCCTCCAGGGGCGCCAGCACCGCCTCTCCGTTGCGCTCGAACACGAGCGCGCGCGGCTCGTGCAGCTCGTCGATCGCAGGTTCTCCCAGACCTCTGCAGAAAGCCCTGCGGACGAGCCACTGCAGCTCGACGCCGCGTGCCTGGCGCACCGGCAGGAAGTCCGCGAGCAGCGCGTGCGCGTGGTCGGCGCGCACCCGCGCACGCTCGAGCTCGGAGGCCGACAGCGTGCGCCGGTCACGCAGCGCGAGCGCCCGCCCGATGCCCCGCCACCACTCCCGCGGGTGTTCGGCGAGCGTCCGCGAGACGTAGGAGGCGACATCGCGCTCGGGCTCCCGCAGGCTCACAAGCACGAACACCGCAGGCTGCGCGCACGCCACCTCGCCGAGGTGGCGGACGTGCTCGTCCAGGTAATCCGCGCAAGCCTGCGCATGCGCTCGCGCGCAGGCTGGCCAGCCCTCGCGATCCTCGCGCACCGAGTCGGCGTACCGGTCGAGCTGCCAGCGCCGGCAGACACGCAAAATCTGTACGTCCGCCTCGATCGCTTCGAGCGCTCCGACCAGCTCGAGGAAGCGGCCACGCTTGCGGTCCTCGCTCAGCCACGCGTAGGAAGAGGACTCCACCGCAAACGCCGCCCACGCGTCCTCGAGCGTGCTCGAGAACACACAGTTTCCGTACACGAACGTGATCGGCGGGGGCACTTTCAGCGGTCTCCGCGAGCGCCGGCTCGCACGCGCAGCCGCGCGTTCGCCGCGAGCGAGATCACCTGACCATGCTCGAGCCGGCGGGCCTTGCGAGCCTGCACGAGGGTGAGCGCCGCTCGGACTCCGGGGCGCGCCCGGCCGCTCGAGCCGTGCTCGCGCGCACGCCCGCGCCGCTCGTGCTCGATCGAGATCAACACGGCGCCCGGCCCCGTGTAACGCAGGTGTCGAAGCCGGCTGTCGGACCCGTCGGGCAGGATCACGACCTCCCATGGATGCCAGCGCCCGCCCGGCGCTTGGCAGCGCCGCGCGCCGGCGAGCCGCCGCGGCCCGAGCCAGTAGCGCACGAGCGCATGGACCGCCAGATGTGAGCTGCGCCCCTCGAGCCGGATGACGCTCAGGAGCGCCGCCGCGCCGGCGGGAAGGGCGACGTCGCGCAGGTACCAGGGCAGCGCCCGGGCGAGCCAACCGAACACCGGCAGGCCGGCCGCCAGGACGCTGATCGCGACGATCGCGAGGAAGTACACGACTCCCCGGACCGGTATGCCGCCGGGGTTCAGCCGCAGCTGGTCGACGCTGTAGATTCGCCGCTCGAGATCGAACACCCGGCGATAGGAGCGGACCTCGATCACGACGATCCGAAAAGCGAGGCCACCGTGTCGCGCAGCAGGCTCACGCCGGCGGGCGTCGCCAGCAGCACGGAGACGATGCCGACGGCAAACACGCCCGCGGCCTCCTTGAAGTCCCGCCGGAACGCGAGCACCGTCGCCGCCACGGCGAACGCCAGCCCGATCAGACTCATCGCGACCGTGCGCCCCGTGTTGCCGGCCTTCGCGGCCGCGGATTCGAGCGAGCTGCCCCCGGGTTCCCCGGAGGCGGGCGCCGCGGCAGGCGGGTTGGAGCTCGTGACCGACGCGCCGGCCACGGCTGGGGCTGCCGCGAGCGCCGCGCACGTGAGCAGAGCGACGGCCAGCCGCGAGAATTGTCGCGTCTTCATCGGGTCTCCTCTCCTGGGTGTCTAAGCATCGGGGTCCGTCTGCACCGCCGAGACCTCCCAGCGTCCCTGCTGGCGCAGTACGTCCAGTTCGTAGGCGAGCGTGTAACGGACGCCGCGTTCGTCTTGTGCCTGCACCGTCGCGAGCACCGCGCTGCCCTCCTGCGCCCAGTCCAGGTGCGCCGGCGACTCCAACGTCAGCGGCATTGCGGGCAGCGACACGCGAGCGCTCCCCGCGAGATCGGCCGCGAGCTCGCTGGAGGAGGCGGCGAGGTAGTTGCGCAGCGCGCGCTGCACGACCGTCGCGAGCGCCGGTTCCGTGACTTCGCGCAGCGTCGCCGGCGGATGCGCCGCTTCGGAGGCGGGAGCGCCGACGAACGCCGGATAGCCCGCTAGCGCGAGCGCTCCGCCGGCCGTGCGCTCGACCGGCACCGTCAGGTACAGCAGACCGGCCGTGTCGGTTTGCGCGGCGACCGTGTAAACGTGCTCGCCGGGCGCCGGTTCACGCGCCTGCACGACTTCTGCCCATTCGACTCGCTGCTCGCCGCTCGCCGGGAGCTGGATCCCGGCGTCCGTTTCCATTCCCGGGCCGAGGAACGGTTCCAGCGCGCGCTCGCTCGCCTGCGGTTCGCCGGCGTTCCAGGTCAGGTAGCGACGCGCGAACAGCGTCGCGTACGCTTCCGCCGCCGGGTCCGCGGGCGCAGGCTCGCGTCCGGCGCTCGCCGACGCGCTCGGCGACGGCGGCGCCAGCGCGAAACGCGCGCTAGCCGCCAGTCCCGCGATCGAGGCCGCGCACAATAGATAGCGGGGCAGCTCGCGCGCCAAGCGGATTCGCCACAGCGGACGGCTCGTGACGCTCACCCGCGGGCTGGGCCTTGCGCCGCTCACGCCAGCCGCCTCACTGCTCGAACCCGAACTCGACCTGCGCGGCCGCCTGCGCTCGCGGCTGCACCGCCGCGGCGGGCGCTGCCGCCGCCGGCGCCGAGGGGGGCGGCTGCCCGGGCGCGGGCGCCGTGTCCTGCGCCGCGTCGGGGGCGGACGGCGCGACATTCGCGGAGGCCCGCGGCCGGCCGGGCGCCGCCGCCCGAGCCGGCGCTGCGACCGCCCGGGGGTGCTGCTCGACGGAGTCGGAGAGCTCGCTCGCGCGTGACCGCTCCGTGCGCGCCCGTGCCCGGCTCCGGGGCACCGAAGCGGGATCTCGCTCGCCGGACGAGCGGCGATCGCCTCCGTCGGGGCGCGGTCCAGGCCACAGTCGGGCTCGCGGCGAATGTGGGCCGGAGGACGAGCCGGCGCTCGCGAGCATGCGTTCGCCGGCTTTGCGCCCGGTCCCCGGGATCGATGCGGGGCCCGTGATCACCACGAGCCCTCCGACCGCTCCGATGGCGGCCACGAGCAACGTCGCGCCGGCGACGCGTCGCAGCGCACGCGGCTCGCCCGCCGACCCTGCCGGTGTCGAGAGCTCCTCGGTGACGGCCCCGTGCAGGGACCGCTCGACGTACGCGAAGAACTCGTCCTCGCCGTACAGCCGGTAGACCTCGCGCGAGGCGCGGCGCGCCAGGATCATCGCTCCGCCCGGGAAAGGCGCGCGCGGGCGGCCGGAAGCCAGAGCGGGGAGCTCGCCGGCTCCCGGCCGCTGGCGCGCGGATGAGGATCGCCGCACCACCGTCCGTTCAACCGGCGGGCGGCGCCTCCGGGGATCTGCCTATGAGTGGGGGGAGATATGTTCATAGGCGTCCCTGTAGCCCTCTACGACAGCCGCCCTGCATGCGGGACATCCATCTCCTCGAGCGCCAGCAACTCGCGCAGCCGCGCCCGCGCCCGTTGCGCGACCTTGCGGTACTTCTCCGCCGACCAGCCGTGACGTCGACAAAACTCGTCGCGGTCGACCTCGCCCAGCTGCGCGGCGAGCGCCAGGCGCTGATCGTGGCTGAGCTCCGGCGCAAGCTCGCGCACACGTCGCAGCTGCTGGCGCGCGAGCGCCAGCCGCTCGAGCTCGGCGCGGATGTCCGCGATCTCGAAGCGCTCGCGCTCGAGCGCGTCCAGCGGGAGCGCCGACTCGAGCGCCGCCTGCATCGCGCTGCGACCGGACAGCGCGCGCCGGCGATCGTGAACGCGGGAGAGGAAGCGCTGCTCGAGCGCGTTCGCTACGTGTGCGCCGCTCGCAAAGCGCCCGCCGCGCCGGACGTACGCGAGCAGCTCGAGCGTGGCCTGGCTGTAGCAGTCCTCGAGATCCTCCGGGCGCAGCCGATGGCGGTGCACGCGCAGCAACACCTCGCGCTTGGCGGCGGCGACCAACGCCGTCTGCTCGATCGGATCGAGAACGCCTCGCGCACGCGCGCGCGAGGCGGCGGCGAAGTGCGGCGATCGTGCCGGGGGGCGCGGGTGGGTAGACACATGGGGATGTCGCACCCGGCGATCCGCAGACCCCCCTCCCAGTTTCCGAGCGCGGCGTCCTCGCGCGCCGGCTCGCACAGCGCGACGGGAGCGCCGCGATGAGCCTCGGCGACCGCCTGCACGCCCTCGACCGCCGCCAGCAGCAGGGCCGGCGCAGCGCGTTCGTGGCGGCGGTGGTCAAGAAGTTCCAGGAAGACCAGGCCGGGCAGCTGGCGGCGCTGATCGCTTACTACGGCTTCGTCTCGCTGTTCCCGCTGCTGCTCGTGCTCGTCACGATCCTGGGCTTCGTGCTGCAGGGCGACCCGGGCGAGCAGAAGAAGATCCTCGACGGCGCGCTCGGGCAGTTCCCGATCGTCAGCGACCAGCTCAGGCTGCACTCGCTGACGGGCTCCAGCGCGGGGGTCGCGATCGGGGTGCTCGGCTCGCTGCTCGCCGGCATGGGCATCACGGGCGCCACCCAGAACGCGTTCAATCGCATCTGGCACGTGCCCTTCAAGCAGCGCCCAAACTGGATATACGCGCGCCTGCGCGGCCTGGGCATGCTCGCGATCCTCGGCACGATCTCGATCGTCTCGAGCACCGCCGCCGGCTTCGTCGGCACCTCGAGCCATTCCGCTCCGAAGGTGATCGCGGGCGTGCTCGTAGCGTTCGTGCTCAACCTCGCGCTGTTCATGACCGCCTTCAAGCTGCTCACGGCCGTCGAGGTCTCCTGGCGCGAGCTGGCGCCCGGGGTGGTCGTGGCGTCGGTCTTCTGGCAGGCGCTGCAGTACCTCGGCGGCGTGTACGTAGGTCACGAGCTCAAGCACACCGGGCCTCTGTACGGCGTGTTCGCGCTCGTGCTCGGGCTGCTCGCGTGGCTTTACCTCGGCGCCCAGCTGACGCTGCTCGCGGCCGAGGTCAACGTCGTAAAAGTGCGCCGCCTGTGGCCGCGCAGCTTCTTCTCCGACCCGCTCTTGGACGCCGACCGGCGCGCGATGACATCCTCCGCCGAGATCGAGGAGCGCGTGAGCGCGGAGAACGTCGAGGTCAGCTTCGACGCGCCGTCCGAGCCGGCGGATCACGCCTCCGCGTGAGCGCCGCGGCGCCCGGACGCGGCGCCTCGAGGTGCTTGCGCACGCAACCACCGCGCGCTATACTAACTAAACTTTCGTAAGCTCATATGGAGCGAATACCAATGGCACCTTCCTCAACCTCCCCCGTGAAGCCCCCCATCCAAGAGTCCGATCCCAAGCCGCGCCTGCGTCTGATCCCGCTCGACGACACGGTCGTGTTCCCGAACATGGGCATCACGCTGACCGTCGACGTCGGCGACGACGAGCGCGTGGTGCTCGTGCCCCGTCACGAGAACGAGTTCCTCGAGGTCGGCACGATCGCCGAGGTCTCCGACAAGATCCGCCTGCCCGGCGGCGGGCGCGCCGTGTCGCTGTCCGGCGAGCACCGCGCGTTGATCGGCGCCGCCCAGACGGGCGCCGCCGGCGAGCTGCGCGTCGAGGTCGACGAGCGCCCCGACGAGGTCCCGACCGACAAACGCACGCGCGAGCTCGAGCGCGAATACCGCGCGACCGTCGAGGAGATCCTCGAGCTGCGCGGCGACGACGGGCGGATCGCGGCGTTCCTGCGCGCGATCGCCGAGCCGGGCGCGCTGGCGGACTCCGCCGGCTACTCCCCCAACCTCTCATACGAGCAGAAGGTCGAGCTGCTGCGCACGCTCGACGTGACCGACCGGCTCGAGCTGGCGGTGAAGCTGCAGCGCGAGTCGCTCGCCGAGCTGCAGGTGCGCAGGCGCATCCGCGAGGACGTCCAGGAGGGCGCCGAGAAGCAGCAGCGCGAGTACTTCCTGCGCAAGCAGATGGAGTCGATCCGCAAGGAGCTCGGCGAGGACGACGCGTCGGTCGCCGACGAGTACCGCACGAAGATCGACGAGGCCGACATGCCCGAGCCCGTCGAGGAGCAGGCGCTGAAGGAGCTCGCGCGCCTGGAGCGGATGGGCGAGCAGACGGGCGAGTCGAGCATGATCCGCACCTACCTGGACTGGCTGATCGCGGTGCCGTGGGGCAAGCGCTCGGAGGAGCGCCTGGACCCGGTGGCCGCGCGCGAGGTGCTGGACGCCGACCACGCGGGCCTCGAGGACGTCAAGGACCGCGTCACCGAGTACCTGGCGGTGCGCAAGCTGCGCTCCGAGCGCGGCATCGAGGCCGATCCTAAGTCCGGCGCGATCCTCACGCTGATCGGGCCTCCCGGCACCGGCAAGACCTCGATCGGCGAGTCGATCGCGCGCGCCACCGGGCGCGAGTTCGTGCGCATGTCACTCGGCGGCGTGCGCGACGAGGCCGAGATCCGCGGGCACCGGCGCACCTACATCGGCGCGCTGCCCGGACGCCTCGTGCGGGCGCTGCGCGACGCCGGCACGATGAACCCGGTGATCCTGCTCGACGAGGTAGACAAGGTCGGCGCGGACTGGCGCGGGGACCCCTCGGCGGCGCTGCTCGAGGTCCTCGACCCGGCGCAGAACCACTCCTTCCGCGACCACTACCTCGACGTCGAGCTGGACCTCAGCCAGGTGATGTTCCTGGCCACGGCCAACGTCGCCGACACGATCCCCGGGCCGCTGCTCGACCGCATGGAGGTGATCAGCTTCGACGGCTACACCACCGAGGAGAAGCTCGCGATCGCCAAGGGCTACCTGTGGCCGCGCCAGCGCGAGCGCAACGGCCTGCGCGAGGACGAGGTGGAGATCTCAGACGAGGTGCTGCGCACGATCATCTCCGAGTACACCCGCGAGGCGGGCGTGCGCAACCTCGAGCGCAACCTCGGCACGGTGCTGCGCAAGACCGCCACGAGGATCGCATCGAGCCAGACCGCGAAGCCCGCGGCCGGCGAGGGCGAGGAGTCATCGGAGAACGGCGCCACACCGTCCCCGGAGGGGGAGCCGGCGCAGACCCCCGTGCAGATCGGCCTCGACGCCGTGCGCGACGCGCTCGGGCGCCAGAAGTTCTTCCAGGAGTCCGCCGCGCGCACCGCTCATCCCGGCGTCGCCACCGGATTGGCGGTCACGGGCGCCGGCGGAGACGTGCTGTTCGTCGAGGCCACCGCCATGAAGGGCGGCGGCTCGGGCGCCAACGGCCTGGTGCTCACCGGCCAGCTCGGCGATGTGATGAAGGAGTCCGCCAGGATCGCGCTCTCCTACGTGCGCGGCCATGCCGAGGAGCTCGGGATCGAGGAGGCGGCGTTCGAGAGCCGCGAGTTCCACGTGCACGTGCCCGCCGGCGCGATCCCCAAGGACGGGCCGAGCGCCGGGGTGACGATGGTCACCGCGCTCGCATCGCTGCTGTCCGGGCGCCCGGTAAAGCACACCGTGGGCATGACCGGCGAGGTCACGCTGCAGGGCCGCGTGCTGCCGATCGGCGGGCTCAAGCAGAAGGCGCTCGCCGCGCACGCAGCCGGCCTGACCGACGTGATCCTGCCGGAGCGCAACCGCGGCGATCTCGACGACATCCCCGAGGAGGTCCGCGAGCAGATGACCTTCCATCCGGTGATGACCGTCAAAGAGGTGCTCGACCGCGCGCTCGAGCCGGCCCGCGACGTCGCGCACGCGTAGACGAGCGAGGTAGCGACGATGTCATCGCGCGCACGTAGGTGTGAGCCGGTCCCCGTGGAGGTCCGCCAGGCGGCGGACCTCCTCGAGCGCCGCTGGCAGCTGTCGATCCTGTATGCGGCGCTGACGGGCGCGCTGCGCTTCAACGAGTTCGCCGACGCCGTCGCCGGGATCTCGCCGCGGATGCTCTCCGAGCGCTTGCGCGAGCTCGAGGCGGCGGGCCTGATCGAGCGCACCGTGATCCCCTCGAGCCCACCCTCGGTCGAGTATCGGCTGACCCGTCGCGGGCGCCGGCTCGCGCCGGTGATCGAGGCGATGCGCGCGTACGCGCGCGAGCCCGTGTAGTCCTACGCCCGCGCCGTCTCCTGGCTGCTGACCCCCACGAGCTGCCCGCCCGCGCAGTCCGACGCGCGCACGTCGGCGCGCCGCGGGTTGCGGATCCCGGCGACGCCGATCAGCCCGCCGATCGCGACTAGCGCGGCGGCGATCGCCATGCCGAGGTGAAAGGCGTGCAGCGAGGCCGCTTCGGCGGCGGCGCGCACGGCGTGCGCCTGCGCGGGCGCCAGCGCGTGCACGTCCGGGCGCCCGAGCGGCAGCCGCTTCGCCTCGCCGACCGCGCCCCGCGCCGCGCGCCCGAGCCGCACCCCGGCCAGGCGGTGCTCGAGCGCGCCGGCGAACGACGCGGAGATGGCGGCGCCGACGGAGGCGGTGCCGAGCAGCCCGGCGACGCGCGCGACCGCGTTGTTGACGCCCGAGGCGATCCCGGCCTCGCGCTCTGAGCCGGCGAGCACGGCGGCGGTGAGCGGCGCGACGGTCATCGTCAGCCCGAGCGCGAACACGAGCAGCGCCGGCAGCACTTCGGCGAGGTAGCCGACCTTCAAGCCGACGCGCTGGAAGAGCAGCAGGCCGGCGGCGGCCACGAGCGGGCCGGCGCCCATGAACGCGCGCGGACCGAAGCGGTCGGCGAGCGCGCCGAAGCGGCGCGAGAGCACGAACATGACGATCGTCGCCGGCAGCGTCGCGAGGCCGCTCGTCAGCGGCGTGTAGCCCCCGATCTGCTGCAGGAACAGGACGAGGAAGAAGAACAGGATCGACAGGCCCGCGTACATCGCGAACGTCTCGACGTTGCCCGCGGCGAAGTTGCGCCTGCGAAACAGGCCGAGCGGCAGCATCGGCTGGCGGGTGCGCGCCTCGAACGCCAGGAACGTCGCGAACAGCGCGAGGCCGACCGCCAGCGGCAGGATCACCGCGGGGCTCGACCAGCCCAGGCGCGGCTGCTCGATCAGCGCGAACACGGGGCCGCCGAGGCCGGCGGCGCAGAGCGCGGCGCCGGGCACGTCCACGCGCTTGCCGCGACTCGCGCGCGCGCGGCCGCGGGGAATGGCCGTGAGGATCAACGTCACGCAGACGATCACGAGCGGCGCGTTGATCAGGAAGATCCAGCGCCAGGAGACCAGGGCGAGCAGCTCGCCGCCGGTGAGCGGGCCGAGCACCCCGGCGATCGACCCCCACGCGGTCCAGGCGCCGATCGCGCTGCCGCGCTCCTGCGCCGGGAAGGTGTTGACGATCACCGCGAGCGAGCTCGGCACGAGCATCGCGCCCGCGATCCCCTGGACGGCGCGCGCGGCCACCAGCGCGCCGATCGACGGCGCGGCCGCGCACGCCACCGAGGCCGCGCCGAAGCCGGCGACGCCGAGCGCGAAGACTCGCCGCTCGCCGAACAGGTCTCCCAGCGACCCGCCGATCAGGATCAGCGAGCCGAGCGTCAGCAGGTAGCCGTTGACGATCCACTGCTGCGCGGCCAGGCCGCCTCCGAGCGCGCGCTGGATCGTCGGCAGCGCGACGTTCACGACGGTGCCGTCCAGCAGCACGATCCCCGAGCCGAGGATGCACGCGATCAGCGTCAGGCGCTTGACGGACGCCTCGCTGCGTGCGGGCATCGCCTGCGCCTGCCTCAGTCGGCGTGGCGCAGCGCGGAGCGGTCCAGCTGCGCGAGCTCGGTGTAGCCGCTGAGCGCGAGCGTCAGGTCGAGCTCGGCGAGCAGGCAGCGCAGCACGTGCTCGACGCCCGCCTGTCCGTCGAGGCCCAGGCCCCACATGTACGGACGCCCGACGCACACGGCGTCGGCGCCGAGCGCGAGCGCCTTGAACACGTCGGCGCCCGTGCGAATGCCGCTGTCGAACAGCACCGCGAGCTGCTCGCCGACGGTATCGCGGACCGCGGGCAGCGCGTCGAGCGCGCCGAGCGAGCCGTCGACCTGGCGCCCGCCGTGGTTGGAGACGATCAGCCCCTGCACGCCCGCGTCGAGCGCGCGGCGCGCGTCCTCGGGGTGCAGAATCCCCTTGAGCACGATCGGCAGCTGGGTCTGCTCGCGCAGCCACTTGAGGTCCGCCCAGGTGACGCGCGGGTTTGAGAACTGGTACACCCAGTGCCCGATCGCCGGCCCGGCGTCCTCCTCGGGCGCGCGCGCGAGCGCGCCGCGGAACACCGGGTCGCTGAAGTAGTTGGCTACGCCCTCGCCTTTCAGGAACGGCAGGTAGGCGTTGGCGAGGTCGCGCGGGCGCCACCCGAGCAGCCACGTGTCGAGCGTGACGACGATCGCTTCGTAGCCCGCCTCGCCCGCGCGCGCGACGAAGCTCGCCGCGAGCTCGCGCTCGCGCGGCCAGTACAGCTGATACCAGCGACTCGCCGGCGCGACCGCCTCGGCGACCTGCTCGAGCGTGTGCGAGGAGGCCGTGCTGAGGATCAGCGGCAGGCCGTGCGCGGCCGCCGCGCGGGCGACCGCAAGCTCGCCGTCGGGGTGGACGATCGCCTGCACGCCGACCGGCGCGAGCAGCACCGGCGCGGGCATCGCCGTGCCGAGCACCGACACGCGCAGGTCGCGCCGGGAGACGTCGCGCAGCATGCGCGGCACGATCTGCCAGCGCTCGAACGCGCGCAGGTTGGCGGCCATCGTGCGCTCGCTGCCGGCGCCGCCCGCGACATAGCCGTAGGCCTCGGCACTCAGACGCTGGCGTGCGCGCTCCTGCAGCTCGGCGGCCGCGACGGGCAGCTCGGGCGCCTCCCCCGCGAGGCCGCGCCCGTAGATTTCGAGCTGGAAGTTCGCGAACGGCTCGCGCTCGGTGTCGAGGTCGCTCATCGCTCGTCAGACCCTACGACAAGCTGGCGCGCTCGGCGACGCGCGGCAGCGCTGCGGCGGCGGCGAGCGCTGACCGGCGCCGCCCCGTCCTCGCGGATTTCTTCACCGGTGTTGACACGCCGTTGAGAGGCTGCTCAGGAAGACTTTCCCCCAGCTGGGTATCAATCAGACATATGACGGTCACGGATCCGACGATCACGCGCAGGCAGCTGCTGCGTTATGCGGGCGCAGGAGCGGCGGGCCTCGGCCTGACTGGGGCGTTGGGCGAGCTGCTCGCGCGCACGGCGCTCTCCGGGCACGGCGCGAGCGCCGCGCCGGCGGGCGCGAGCACGCCGCTGCCGAGCTGGCACACACGCCCGGACCTGCGGATTCCGGGATTGACGGTCGTGTACAGCGACGCGGGCGCGTCGCGCGATCCGATCTTCATCGCCCCGTACAACGCCCCCGACGGCGCGCAGGCGGGCGCGGTGATCGTCGACGGCAGCGGCTATCAGCCGATCTGGGAGAACCCGCTGGCGAACAAGGTGACGACGAACTTCCGCGTGCAGAGCTACCGCGGCAGCCCGGTGCTGACATGGTGGGAGGGCATCATCGAACTCGGGCACGGGGTCGGCGAATACGTGATCGCGGACGCGAGCTACCGCACCGTCCGGCGGGTGCAGGCCGCGCGCGGGCTGCACGGCGACCTGCACGAGTTCGTGATCACGCCGCGCGATACCGCGCTGCTGACGAGCTACGTGGTCGACGGCGCCGACCTCTCGAGCGTCGGCGGCTCGCGCAGCGGCACGATCCAGGATGCGATCTTCCAGGAGATCGACCTCGCGAGCGGCAGGCTGCTGCTCGAGTGGCACAGCCTCGATCGGATTCCGCTGCAGGAGTCCTACTCGCCGGTGAGCGCCGACTGGGACTTCTTCCACATCAACTCCGTGGACCTCGACACGGACGGCAACCTGCTCGTGTCCGGGCGCAGCACGCACACCGTCTACAAGATCGCCCGCGACGGCACGATCCTCTGGCGCCTGGGCGGCAAGCGCAGCGACTTCGCGATGGGCTCGGGCGCGAGCTTCGCCTGGCAGCACGACGCCCGCCGCCAGCCGGACGGCACGCTGACGGTGTTCGACAACGGCGCCACGCCCGCGGTCGAGCCGCTCTCCCGCGGCCTGATCCTGGAAGTCGACGAGCTGGCGCAGACGGCGTCGCTGGTACACCAGTACAAGCACGCGGACGTGCTCTCGGGCAGCCAGGGAAGCGTGCAGCTGCTGCCCAACGGCAACGTGTTCGTCGGCTGGGGCGAAACGCCGCGCGTGTCCGAGTTCCGCCGCTCGGGGGAGCTGGTGTTCGACGCGCTGCTCGACGAGCGCTACGAGTGCTACCGGGCGTTTCGGCTGCCGTGGGAAGGGCGCCCTGCGCAGGCCCCGGCGATCGCGCTCGCGCGCTCCGCGCGCACCGGTCGGATGGTGTACGCGAGCTGGAACGGGGCGACGAACGTGCACAGCTGGCAGCTGCTCGCGGGCGCCCGCGGGCGCGAGCTGCGCGTCGTGGAAAGCGCGCGCGCGCTCGGCTTCGAGACCGAGCTCGCGCTGCCGCCGCGGGCCGGCCCGCTCGTCGCGGTGCAGGCGCTGGACGCGGGCGGCGCGCCGCTAGGGCGCTCGCGGTCGATAAGCGTGTGAGCGGGGGGCCGCGAGCCCGCGGGCGTGCGCGACGCTGCGCGCCGCGGCGCTCGCGCCCGCCGGGCGCGCGGTCGCTCAGCCGAGCACGAGCTCGGCGGCTGCGCGCAGCGTGGCGGCGTCGCCGGAGACGAGCAGCGTGGTGACGGGCGATTCCCGCCACTTGGCGAGGTCCTCGCGGATCTTCTCGCGCGGCCCGATCAGCGAGAGCGCTTCGATCAGCTTCCTCGGCACCTTCGCCCCTGCCTCGTCCTTCCTGCCGTCCAGGTACAGCTCCTGGATCTCGGCCACCTCGCGCTCGTAGCCCATGCGGATGGGCACGTTCGCATGGAAGTTCGCGCCTTTGGCGCCCATCCCGCCGAAGTACAGCGCGTAGAACGGCCGCAGGGCGTCGGCGGCGGCGGCGAGGTCGTCGGTGACGATCAGCGGCACGGTCGCGCACACCTCGAAGTCCTCGACGCTGCCCCGCGAGCGACCGTTGGCGGCCCGGCGCGCGAAGCCCTCCTGCAGCGACGGCCGGTAGAGCTCGTCGTAGACGGCGGGCGAGAACAGCATCGCCAGCCAGCCGTCGCACAGCTCGGCGCACAGCGCGATGTTCTTCGGCCCCTCGCAGCCGAGGTAGATCGGGATGTGCTCGCGCAGCGGATGGATCGAGGACTTCAGCGGCTTGCCGAGGCCGGTCCCACCGGCAAGCGGCAACGGATAGTGCGGCCCGGGGGCTTGCACGGGTCCCTCGCGCGCCCAGATGTCGCGCAGGATCGAGATGTACTCGCGCGTGCGCGCGAGCGGCTTGGCGAACGGCATCCCGTACCAGCCCTCGACGACCTGCGGCCCGGAGACGCCCAGGCCGAGGATGAAGCGCCCTCCCGACAGATAGTCCATGGTCATCGCGGCCATCGCCGTCGCGGCCGGCTGGCGCGCGGACATCTGCACGATCGCCGTGCCCAGCTTGACGCGCTCGGTGCCCGCCCCCCACCACGCCAGCGGCGTCAGGCAGTCCGAGCCGTACGCCTCGGCGGTCCAGATCGAGTCGTAGCCGAGCCGCTCGGCCTCGGCGATCGCCGAGGCCGCGCCGGGCGGCGGTCCTCCGGCCCAGTAGCCGGTGTTCAGGCCGAGCTTCAACTCCCCTCCCACGTGAGCGCGAGCCTATCGCTCGACGAGCGCGAGCGTGAAGCCGTCGTAGCCCTTGGCGCCGACGGTCTGGATCGTGGTCGAGCTCACACGCCGCTCCGCGGCGAGCAGCTCGTGGAAGCGTCGCATGCCGAGCACCCGCGGGTCCTCGCTGTCGGCGTCCGCGAGCGCGCCGTCGCGCACGACGTTGTCGGTGACGATCACCGTTCCCGGCCGCGAGAGCTCGAGCGCGTGCTCGAAGTACTCGGGCGTGCCCTGCTTGTCGGCGTCGATGAAAATCAGGTCGAAGGGCCCGGCGCCTTCGCCGCGCAGCGCCAGCAGGCTGTCCAACGCGGGACCGACTTTTATATTTATGAGGCCGGCGAGGCCGGCCAGCTCGACGTTCGCTGCGGCCACCCGCGCGTAGTCCGGGTTCAGCTCGAGCGTCGTCACACTGCCGTCCGGAGGAAGCGCGCGGGCGAGCCAGATCGTGCTGTAGCCCCCGAGCGTGCCGAGCTCGAGGACGCTGCGCGCCCCGTGAACGCGCGCGATCAGGTGCAGCAGCTTCGCCTGCGCGGGCGTGAGCGCGATCGCCGGCAGCCCCGCGTGCGCGCTCGCCTCGAGCGCGGCGTCGAGCACCGGGTCAGAGCCGATCAGCTGCCGCTCGATGTAGTCATCGACATCCCGCCAGCGCTGCTCGCTCACGCGCGCCCCTCCCCGCCGACCGGCGCGAAGCACACCGCGGCGCGACCACCGCGCTGCTCGCTCACGCGCGCCCCTCCCCGCCGACCGGCGCAAAGCACACCGCGGCGCGACCACCACGCTCCGCGCTCACGCGCGCCCCTCCCCGCCGACCGGCGCAAAGCACACCGCGGCGCGACCACCGCGCTGCTCGCTCACGCGCGCCCCTTGCCGCTGGTCGACGCGAGCGACTCCTCGACGGCCTCGCGGCGCGCCTCGCTCGCGGACTCGCGGCTGATCAGCGCGAGCGGCACGCCAAAGCCGGCGGAGCGACGCACGGTCGCGATCCGCCGCCCGGGCTGGACTGCGGCGCGGATCTCGCTCACGTGCGGGGCGAAGCTTGCGGCCGCGCGCTCGAGATCCTCGGCGAGCAGCGCGAGCCCCCAGAAATGCGCCGGGCGCTGCGGGCCGCCCGCGCCGCGCGCCACCCGATCGGGCTCCTCGACGAGCTCGAGGATCTCGCGCCCGAGACGGAAGAACGCCTGGCGCGGCGCCCCCGCCGGCGTCGGCTGCTCGCGGACGCGACGCAGCTCGAGGCCCGCCCGCCGCAGCGCCGCGACGCTGCGCTCGAACGCCGGCGAGATCGCGACCACGTGATCGATCGCGAGCACCCCGTTGGGGTGCGCCGGCGCGGCGGCCGGGAGCGGGCTGTGAGAGATCGTCGTCGGCAGGCCGTCGAGCTGCGCGCTGTCGATCCCGCGCAGCGACCAGCCGACGAGGCCGCGCGCCGCCTGCGCCGCGCCCGGTCCCGCGCCCGGATCCGTGAAGCGCACGCGCACCGCGCCGATCTGACACGCGTGGTCCGTCAGCGCGAAGCCACACGCCGTCCAGGGATCGGAGTCTTCTGCTAGCGCGAGCTCATCTATCGAAACTGCCTGCATCGGCCGGCCCTTTCGCGTTCGTCGCGGCGTCGCGCCCGACCGGGCCCGCCTGCCCGTGCGCCCCGCGCCGCTAGAACTACGGAGCATGAACGGTACACCCCAGCTCAGCGATCGCCGGCGGCTCGCGATTCTCGCGATCTGCTGCATGAGCCTGCTGATCGTCGCGATGGACAACACGATCGTCAACGTCGCGCTGCCATCCATCCGCCGCGAGCTGCACGCGCCGCTGTCCGGCCTGCAGTGGACCGTCGACGCGTACGTGCTCGTCATCGCCAGCCTGCTGCTGCTTTCCGGCTCGACCGCCGACCGGCTGGGACGGCGACGCACCTTTCAGGTCGGGCTCGTGCTGTTCGTCGCCGGCTCGCTCGCGTGCAGCCTCGCCCCAAGCCTCGACTGGCTGATCGCCGCGCGCGCCGTGCAGGGGATCGGCGGCTCGATGCTCAACCCGGTCGCAATGTCGATCATCACCAACGTCTTCACCGACCCGCGCGAGCGCGCCCGCGCGATCGGCGCTTGGGGCGCGGTCGTCGGCATCAGCCTCGCGCTCGGGCCGATCGTCGGCGGCGCGCTCACCCAGAGCGTCGGCTGGCGCTCGATCTTCTGGATCAACGTGCCCATCGGGCTCGCCGCCGTCGCGCTCACCGCGCTGTTCGTGCCCGAGTCGCGCGCCGCGCGCGCACGCCGCATCGACCCGCTCGGACAGGTGCTCGTGATCGTCACGCTCGCCTCGCTCACCTACGCCATCATCCAGGGCCCGCAGGCCGGCTGGGCCTCCGCGCAGACGATCGGCCTGTTCGCGACGTCCGCGCTCGCGCTGCTCGCGCTGATCGTGTACGAGCCGCGCCGGCGCGACCCGCTGATCGAACTGCGCTTCTTCCGCAGCGCGCCGTTCTCGGGCGCGACCGTCATCGCGATCAGCGCGTTCGCCGCCTTCAGCGGCTTCCTGTTCGTCAACACCCTCTACCTGCAGGACGCGCGCGGCTACTCCGCGCTCGACGCCGGACTGTGCACGCTGCCGATGGCCATCGCCGCGCTCCTCATCAGCCCCCTGTCCGGACGCGCCGTCGGCGGACGCGGGCCGCGGCTGCCGCTGCTCCTCGCCGGCGTGTGCATGCTCGCGAGCGCGCTCGTGCTCACCACGCTCACCACGTCGACCCCGCTCGCGCTGCTGCTGTGCGTGTACGCCGTCTTCGGGATCGGCTTCGGCGCGGTCAACCCGCCGATCACCTACGCGGCCGTCTCCGGGATGCCCAACAGCCAGGCAGGGGTCGCCGCCGGCGTCGCCTCCACCAGCCGCCAGATCGGGCAGGCGCTCGGCGTCGCGATCACCGGCTCGATCCTCGGCGCTGCCGTCGGCGGGGAGCTCAGCGGCCGTCACCTCGCCAGCGCCAGCCACCCCGCCTGGTGGCTGATCGCCGGCTGGGGCGCGTGCGTGCTCGCGCTCGGCGTCGCCGCCACCAGCCGGTGGGCGAGACGCACCGCCAAGCGCTGCAACGAGCGCCTCCAAGAGGACCCCGCGGCGCCGCAACCGGTGCCCGCGTGAGCTCGCCGCGCGGCGCCGAGCCCGAACGCCACACGCGCGCCGGTCCTCGCGCGAGCTCCGCCAGCCCCGCCAGCTTGACGAGCCGCGTCAGGCGCTGGCTGCTCGCCGGCCTGCGCTACGTGCTGCCGTTGCTCGTCACGCTCGGCGGCATCGTGATCATGGCGCTCGGAGGTGAAAACGACCTCCTTGGGGGCGCGAGCATCGTCAGCGCCGGTCTTGCGATCTACTTCGTCAACTGGCTGTTTCGCATCGGCGTCGCCGGCGACCGCGAACGCGAGCGCGAGGCCGCCGCGCGCGAGTACTTCGACCGTCATGGCCGCTGGCCAAGCTGAGGGCTCGGGCGTGCTCGTGCGCGTGCGCGATCGCGCCGCGCGGCGACCCGCCGCGCGGCCTCGCGCGCTGCGACAACTGAGCACCGCGACGGCCCTCGCTTTGTCCATCCGTCGAAGGTGAAGCCCCATCCTCCGCGAGAGAATCCCGTGGTGAGCTCGGGGGTGCAGATACCCGCGATCGACGCCTATCGACCGCAGGCGCCGTTCCTCGACGAGCTGTTCGAGCACGACGGCACGCCGCGCCCGACCGCCCGCGCGCTCGTCGAGGACCTCCGCGAGCTCGGGCCCGAGGGACTGATCGACGCCGGGCGCCGCCGCGACGCGATCTTCATGCAGCAGGGGATCACGTTCGAGACGGGCACCGCCGGCGGGGTGGGAGGGGAGTCAAAAGAGCGCCCGTTCCCGCTCGACCTCGTCCCGCGGGTGCTCAGCGGCGAGGAATGGCGGGCGATCAAGCGCGGCCTCGCGCAGCGGATCCGCGCGCTCAACCACTTCGTCGACGACGTATACCACGCGCGCGAGATCGTGCGCGAGGGCATCGTCCCCTGGCGACTGGTCGCCTCCTGCCCGCACTTCGCGCGCGCCGTCCACGGCATCCGTCCTCCCGGCGGCGTGTACACGCACGTCGCCGGCTGTGACCTCGTGCGCCACAGCGACGGCACATGGAAGGTGATCGAGGACAACGTGCGCATCCCCTCGGGCATCTCCTACGTGCTCGAGAACCGCGCCGCGATGGGGCGCCTGCTGCCCGAGCTGTTCCGCTCCTACCGCGTGCGCCCGGTCGAGCACTACCCGCAGCTGCTGCTGCGCGCGCTGCGCTCCGTCGCGCCCTCCGCCGAGAGCGAGGCGACCGTCGTCGTGTGGACCCCCGGACCGGCCAACCCGGCGTACTTCGAGCACGCGTTCCTCGCTCGCCAGATGGGCGTCGAGCTCGTCGAGGCCTCCGACCTGGTCGTGCGCGACGACGTGCTGTACATGCGCACCACCCGCGGCCTGGAGCGCGCACACGCCGTCTACCGGCGCCTGGACGACGACTTCGTCGACCCGCTCGAGTTCCGCCCCGACTCGCTGCTGGGCGTCCCCGGGCTGGTGCGCGCGTACCGCGCGGGCAGCGTCGCGATCGCCAATGCGTTCGGCACGGGCGTCGCGGACGACAAGGCGATCTACTGCTTCGTGCCGGAGATGATCCGCTTCTACCTCGGCGAGGAGCCGATCCTCGAGAACGTCCGCACCTATCTGCTATCCGACCCGGAAGTGCTCGAGTACGTGCTCGAGCGCATCGCGCAGCTCGTGATCAAGCCCACCGGCGAGTCCGGCGGACGCGGCGTGATGATCGGCCCGCACGCGCACGAGAGCGAGATCGAGCACATGCGCCGGGTGATCGCCGACCACCCCGAACGCTGGATCGCCCAGGACGTCGTGCGCCTGTCGACCGTGCCCACCGTCACCCCCGACGGGACCCTGCACCCGCGCCACGTCGACCTGCGCCCGTTCGCCGTGTTCGGCGAGCGCATCGACATCGTTCCCGGCGGGCTCACGCGCGTGGCGCTCGAGGACGGCTCGCTGATCGTCAACTCCTCCCGCGGCGGCGGCTCCAAGGACACTTGGGTGCTCGAGGACGGCGACGACGCCGATCGAGCCGGGCCGCCGATCGCGGACACGCAGCCACCGGCGCTGCCCGATCTGCGCTACGGCGAGTGGACCAGCCAGCAGCAGCAGCAGCAGCAGCAGCAGCAACAACAACAACAACAACAGCAGCAGCAGCAGCAGCAACAACAACAACAACAGCAGCAACAACAACAGCAGCAACAACAACAACAGCAGCAACAACAACAGCAACAACAACAACGACGGTCACCGCGGCAGCGGGCTCGCGAACGCCAGGACCAGCAGCGCGTCGCACGCGAGCGCGCGCCGGCGCGCCGCCCGGCCTGATGCTCGCGCGGATCGCGCACGAGCTCTACTGGCTTGGTCGCAACCTCGCGCGCGCCGAGTTCACGGCGCGCGCCGTCGAGGCCGTCTTCCAGGCCGAGCTGCAAGGCACCTCCGAGACCACGCCCGGCGTGAGCTTCGACTCCGGCGGCCTGCTCGCGATGTTCGGCGACGTCTACGAGGACCCGGGCAACGTGCACGGCGGCCACGCACTCGGGCAGCTCACGCTCGACCCGCAGCGCCCGGGCTCGATGCTCGCGAGCATCGAGCGCGCGCGCGAAGGGGCGCGCACCGTGCGCGACGTGATCAGCGCGGAGATGTGGGAGGCGATCAACACGACCGCGCTCGGGCTGCGCGGCGGCGGGCAGGGGTGGGCGGGATTCCATTCCACCGCGCCCGCGGGGCCGTCGCTCGCCTCCCAATACGTCAAGGAACGCACAGCGCTGATCTGGGGAGTCGCCAACCGGTCGATGCTGCGCGATGAGGCCAAGTGCTTCCTGGACGCCGGCGGGCTGATCGAGATCGCCGACATGGTGCTGCGGATGCTGCGCGTGGCGCTGCCCGCCGGCGACTCCGCCCCCGGTGACGGCCACGCGCTGATCCTGCTGCAGGCGGTCGGCGGCTTTCACGCCTACCTGCGCGCTGTCACCACCCCGCCCAACGCCCACCCGGTCGCGCGCTTTCTGCTGTTTGAGCGCGCGTACCCCGACAGCGTCGCCGCGTGCGTGGACTCGCTGCACGAGGTCTTCACGACCGCCGACGCCGGCCCGCGAAACTCAAAGCCGGTCCTGCGGGTGAGTAGGCTGGCGGCCGACCTGGACTTCCAGCGCCGGGCGCTCCCCGACGGCGCCGAGCTGACCGGCATATGCGAACAGACACAACACGAGCTCTCCCGCATCGACCAGGACGTGACCGAGCGCTACTTCGCCGGCGCCGCGGCGCTCGCGGGCGCCGGCACGAGAGTGTGAGCTGATGCATTTCGCGATCCGCTACCTCACCGAGTACCACTACGACGCGCCCGTCACCGACAATCTCAACGCGCTGCGTGTGCGCCCGGCGACCACCTCGACGCAGCGCTGCGACGAGTTTCATACGCGCATCGAGCCCGAGGCGCGCGTCAGTCGCCATCTCGACTACTTCGGCACCGAGGTGCTCGAGTTCGGGATCCCCACCGGCCACGAGCAGCTGACGATCGACGTGCGCGCGCGCGTCGTCACCTCCCCTCCCCCCGACCCTCCGGACGGTAGCTGGGATGACCTGCACAGCCCCGCGTACGTGGACGCCGCCGGCGAGTTCGCCCTGCCCTGGCAGGACCAGCCGGCGATCCCCGGCCTGCGGGAGCTGGACGAGGAGCTCGCCGCGGACACGCCCCTGGAGACGCTCGAAGCGCTGTGCGAGCTCGTGCCCGAGCGCTTCGAGTACCGCCCGGGCGCGACGTACGTCGGCTCGGACATCAGCGACCTGCTCGAGCAGGGCGCGGGCGTCTGCCAGGACTTCGCGCACATCTCGCTCGTGCTGCTGCGCCGGCGCGGGATCGCCGCGCGCTACGTCTCCGGCTACCTGTGGGCGGCGCCCGAGGAGGAGGGCGCGGACTCGCTCGAGGTCGACACGCACGCCTGGCTCGAGGCGCTGCTGCCCGGCACCGACGGCCACGGCGAGCCCGTGTGGGTGAGCGCCGACCCCACCAACCGCCGGCTGACCGGCGAGACGCACGTGAAGATCGGCCACGGGCGCTTCTACGCCGACGTGCCGCCAGTCAAGGGCCTTTACATGGGCGGCGCCAGCTCACGGCTGCGGGCAGCGGTGACGATGTCGCGGCTTGACCCGCAGACCAGCGCGCGCGCCTGAACGGCCGCAAGCGGCTCGCTTGGGCGGCGCCCGGGCGGCGGCGATCGCCGGCGCCCGGGCGGCGGCGATCGCCGGCGGGCCCGTGTGCGGGTGCCGCGCTCCTTCCTCAGTTGCGTGCCCAGAAGCCCGCTCAGCCGTGGTATTCGGCGATCACGTCGGTGAAAGCGTACGGCGTCTGCGCGATGCCGCTGCAGTCTTCGCCGGGGGTCAGCCCGCCGCTGCACGCACGGTCGCGGTTGACCGCCCAGAAGCTGAAGCGCGCGAGGTCGTGCGCCTGCGCGAACGCGAGGATCGTGCGGAAGTCTTCGACGCTGACCGTCTCGCTCGCTTCATCGGTCTGCCCGTCCATCGATGAGATGCCCGCGCGTTCGTAAGCGCCGGCCAGCGACAGGTGATACGCGGCGGCGAGGTCGCCGGCGAGCCCTGCGAGCGCCCTGGTCGACGCGTGGCCCATGTCGGTGCGCGGCCGGCCGAAGTCGAACGGCATGATCGTCCAGGCGCTCGGCTGAAAGCCGATCGCGGCGGCGTCGGCGATCAGGCTCAGGCCGTCGGCTTCCGGGCCCGTTTCGTCGCTCGCGAACGTCACCGAGATCTCGAGACCCGGGTCCTCGCGCTGGACGATCGCGAGCGCTTCGATCACGCGCCTGCGCACCTGCTTGGCGGTGAACTCCGTGTGCTCGATGTCGACGTCTATGGCTTTCAGGGCGTACGCGGCGATCACCTTCTGGTAGGCGCGGGCGAGCGCGGCCGCGCTCGCGCACGCGTTGCCCAGCTTGTGCCCGCTCCAGCCGCCGAAGGACACGTCGACTTCGGCGCCAGCCGCGCGGATGCTTTCGATCGCCGCCTGCTCGGCGCCCCCGAGCAGAGGTTCTTCGCCGTTCCACTCGGGGTCGCACTTACCGTGCGAGAGCACGAACGCGAGCGTCAGGTCGCGCACGCCGGTCGCTTCGATCACGCTCGCCGGAGCCTGCGGATCACCCCAGCCCAGGTACTCATATGGGGCGGCCTGCTCGATCGGTTGCGCCTGCGCGCCGCCAGCCGCCAGCGAGAACAACACGAGCGCGAAGCACACGCCGAGCAGCGACGCAATCCCCACGGCGCGGGCACGAGCCGGCTTCGCGACGGCGCACCCTGCGCCCACGCACGCGGCTCGCGACCTCACCTCGCCACCATCGCACCTCGCCACCATCGCACGACGAGCGTACACGCCGAGGCGCCCGCTCCGAGCGCGAGATCCTCGCGCTGGCGCCTGAAACGCGGCGATCGGGAGGCGCCGCGCCCGCGCTGCCCGCCTAAAGCAGCGGTGGAGGGTTCCCGATACAAGCGCATGCGCGTGATCGCCGTAGAAGGCTGCGTGTGCGCCCGCCCACCGCGGGAGCGCGATGCTGCTGGCTGAGCAGGGGCGAGACGCCGCGGCCGGCGACGGCGAGGCCGGCTCGAGCGCCGCGGGGACCGGGACGGGCAGGCGCCGGCGGCGCTGGCTGGTGGCGGTTTGCGCGATCGTCGCGCTCGGCACCGCGGCCTCGCTCGCGGCGTCGCTGATGTGGCGCGCGAGCGTTCGCGCACGCGAAAAGCAGACGTTCGAGACCTCCGCCGCGAACGTCAGCGGCGCGCTCGGGACCTCGCTGCGACGCGACACCGACTTCGTCAGGTCGGTGCGCGCCGTCCTCTCCGTGCAGCCGAACCTGAGCGCCAGCGGCTTTGACCGGTGGCTGTCGCTGCTCGAAGACCGCCAGGGAGAACCGGCGGGCTACGGCGCGCTGATCGTCAAGTCGGTCCCGGCGGCGCAGCTCGCGAGCTTCCAGGCTCGGCGCGACGGGGACCCAGCGTTCCGCGCGCTCGTCGGCGGCCAGATCGAAACGATCGCGCCGAGCGGGGACGCACGCTACTGCCTGCTCTCGGCCGGCAGCGCCGACCTCTCCTATGACCCGGAAGTCGCGCGCCTGCTGCAGGGAGACTGGTGCGACCCCACCTCGCTGATCGGCGGCTACCCCCACAACGGCACCACCCGGGCGCAGTTCACGCAGGCGATCACCGACAGCGGCGCATACGGGATCTACTCGATCACGCTGTCCGACGTGACCAGCCTGATCATCGAAGTCGCCGCCTACCGGCCGGGCGCGCCGATCGCGACCGTCGCACAGCGCCGCACGGCGGTGCTCGGCTGGGTGCTCGGCTCTTTCAGCATCCCGTCGCTGATCCGCTCGGCGGTCGGTGGCGCGCGTCACATGTCCGTGACGCTCTACCACGCCAACCCTGGGCTCGGGCCCGAATTCATCGGCAGCACCGGCAATCGTGGCAGCGCGCACGCGTTCACCCACGAAGCGACGTTGCAGGCTGACGGCACCTGGATCGTGAAGGTCGCCGGCTCGCCCGCCGTCAGCGGCCCCTCAGCGGACCTCCAGGCGCTCGCCGTGTTCGCCGGCGGCATGGTCGCGAGCATGCTGCTGTTCGCGCTCGTATTCGTGCTCGGGCGCTCGCGCGAGCGCGCCCTGGCGATGGTCGCCGAGAAGACCGCCCAGCTGCGCCACCAGGCGCTGCACGACGCGCTCACCGGCCTGCCCAACCGCGTGCTCGCGCTCGACCGCACCGAGCAGATGCTCGCTCGCGCTCGCCGCCAGCAACTGCCGGTCGCGGCGCTGTACCTCGACATCGACGGCTTCAAGGAGGTCAACGACAGCTACGGACACGCCGCCGGCGACGAGCTCCTGCGGATCGTCGCGACCCGACTTCGGGGCGTCGTGCGCGAGGGCGACACCGCCGCGCGCCTCGGCGGCGACGAGTTCGTGGTGCTCGTCGAGGGCTCGACGCTCGCGCGCGGTCCCGAGCCGGTCGCCGAGCGTCTACTGGCCGCGCTGCGCGAGCCGTATGACATGCGCGGCGAGATCGGCCGGGAGCTGTCGCTGACGGCGAGCGTCGGCATCGCCTTCGGCGCGCGCGCCAGCGCCGACGAGCTGCTGCGCGACGCCGATCAGGCGCTGTACGCGGCAAAGGCCGCCGGCAAGAACCGCCAAGTGCTGTTCGACCCCCAGATGCGGACCGTGCTCGCGGGCGGCCCGGGCGCGGCCATGCCCGCCGCCGATCGCTGACGAACCGCCTGCGTGGCGACGCCCGCCGCGCGCTCTCGCTAACGGACCACCGGCGTGGCGACGCCGGCCGCGCGCTCTCGCTTGCGCTCGCGGGGCCCGGCCGAGAGCGCCGAGGCGGCGAGCACACCGCCGATGCCGCCGAACAGGTGCGCCTGCCAGGAGACCCCCGCGTGCGGCACCAGGTCGGCGATCAGCGCGCCGCCGAACAGCACCGCGACGAGCACCCCGAGCGCGACCTCCGCGAGCCGCCGGTTGAAGAGGCCGCGGCTGATCAGGTAGGTCGCGTATCCGAACACCACGCCGCTCGCTCCGACCGTGTCGGTGTGCGCCGGCGCGATCAGCCACACGCCCAGTCCGCTGACGACCGCGACGATCGCCGTCACCGTCAGCAGCCGCCGCGCGCCCGCGAGCGCGATCGCGAAGCCGAGGATCACCAGCGGGATCGTGTTGCCGAGGATGTGCGAGATGCTCGCGTGCAGGAACGGCGCGAACACGATCCCGTCGAGGTGCGAGACGCTGCGCGGCACGATCCCGTTGCTGTCCAGCCGATAGCCGTCGAGCAGGTTCACGAGCTCTACCGCCCACATGATCGCGACCAGCGCCGCGAGCGCGCGCAGCCCGTCGAGCTGGGGACCGTAGCGCCCGCGCAGATGCTCGCGTACGTTCACAGCGCAAGCATCGCAGCTTCGCCGGGCCGCGCGGCCCAGCTCGCATTCGCGCTCGATCGCCACCGCGCGAAGATCGGACGAAGCCGCGCGCCAGCGTGTCGCGAAAGATCCGATCTCGTCCGACCAAGCCACCGTCACCGGCCGACCTCGGAGTACGCCGCTGTCCACGCGAAGAGGCTCGTGGTGGCTGCCATCGTGCGGAACATGTCGGGGTGTGTTTCGGGGTCTGCGATCGGCCCGCCCCACCAGCTCGAGAGCCACAGTCCCTGCCCGTCGCCGGCGTTTTCGGCGGCGGCCGCCGCGTTCACCTCGGCTAGCTGGATCCAGTAGCGCTGGCCCGTCTGCTGTCCGTAGGCCATCATCCACTGCATGAAGATGGCGTCGTACTCGGGGCCGTAGTTGTACTTGTAGCCATAGGCGTCGACGTCTTCCTCGGCCATCGTCGCCGCCACCCGTCCAGCCTGCACGCAGTAGCTTTCCCCCTGCCCGTCGCGACACAGCAGATACTGCGCGTAGATCAGCGGCGCCTGGACGTAGTCGTTCACCGATTCCGGTTCGTTGGGCTTCTCGAGATACAGCTGGCGTTCGTCGTGGTTGTCGTTGGCGTTCGCCCAGTCCACGTAGGTCCGGACGTCCACGAGCTGCCAGGCTTCGTGGTCTGCGCGGTAGAGCAGGATCCCGAGCAGGCTGTCGGAGGCCAGCGCGGGCCCCGAGTGGTAGGGGTGGCTCGTGTTCCACCACATCCCGCCGCCGCCGTTGCGATCCCAGCCGCGGGCGGCGATGAAGCGGAAGGCGCGCTGGGCGTCATACAGCCAGCGGCGCTCGCGCGTCGCCAGATACGCGTCGTAGAAGGCGAGCCCCTCCCAGCCGTTGTCGTCGAAGAACGCCTGCACATCTGCGTCGCGGTCCCCCGGATAGGGAGCGTAGCCGCCGAGCGCACTGTCCCAGTAGCGCTCGTTGGCGCGCGCGAAGCGGTCCACCAGCGCCCGGTGCGCCCGCGAGGGAAAGCCGATGTCGAGCGCGTCGATCGCCTCGAACATCGGCACCTCGCCCCACAGGCTCACCAGCGGGTAGGGGCCGTGGCTGCAGCCGAGATATTCGCAATACCAGCTGCCCTCGCGCCAGCGCACTGCCTGGCCTAGCCCGGTTTCCGCTAGCTGCCGATAGTCGAGCGGGCGCGCGGGCGGAAGTTCCAAGCTCGGTCGCTGCCAGGGCGTCAGCGGCTCGAAACCCCCGAGTCCCGCCGTGCCTCCGTGCCCGGTCCCAACTCTCGCCGCGAGCGCGGCGCCCGCGACGATCAGCGCGACGCCAAGGAACCTCGCGATCGAAACCCGGGGCCTGCTCACGATCCTCCCAAGCGTGGGGGCGGCGCAACCCCGAAGCGCGGCGCCAGCCCGCTCGAAGCCCGGTCTGACGGCAAGAAGCCCACAGCCACATTCTTGCGTTCTCGTGCGCGCGAGACCGCAGCGGCACGATCATCGGACGCGTACGAGCGCGCCGTCTACGTGCCCGGAGGGTTGATGCGTTGGTGGCCGTGCCGGCAGCGACAACCTGACGGCCGAGCGCGTGCCCGGCGCCTGGCTGGTGGTCACAGGCGGCAGCGGGCGCGCCCAGCAGCTCGAACTGCTGCGGCATCTGCACGCGACCATTCGCCTGTGAGCGGGCGCGCGAGCGTCGCTCTCAAGAAGGCTGCACGCGTTCCGCGTCGCGCTTTTGGCGCTGGTCCACGAGCGATTGCAGCTGGTCGCTGACCTCGGCGGAGATGCGCTTGAGATCCCATTTGCTGAGGGTGATCAGGCGCATTGGCGAGGTTGCGACGACGTCGGCCGTGCGCCTGCCCCCGGAGAGCATCCCCATCTCCCCAAAGACGTCACCCGGGCCAAGCGAGCCGATGACCTCGCCGCCCTTGATCACGTCGGCCGTGCCGGTCTCGATGACGATCAAGTCATACGAGTAGTCGCCTTCGTGCACGAGCCGCTTGCCGGTTGAGACCGACGTCTCGCTCGAGAACACGCTCAGGGTCTCGAGGGCCTTGTCGGAGAGCGACGAGAACAGCGGAATGGTCTTCAGACGGTCTTGATCCATGGTCCCTCAAACTTTCGCGATGGCGGCCGGAAAACGGACCGACAGAATACGACCTCGGACGCGCGACCCCGACGAGGCGCACCCTGGCGCTCGCGAGCACCGTCGCGGCGGGCGACGAGCGTGTACCGTGGCGGCGCGGGCCGAGTTGTGTGCTCACCAGGACGACGATGAGGATTTGCCATGACTAAACCGGTGTTGTTCTGCTATGACGGATCGGACGGCTCGAGGTCGGCGCTGCGCGCCGCCGTCGGGCTCGTGACGCACCCGGCCGATGCGGTCGTGCTGACCGTGTGGATGCCAGCAGTGGTCAGCCTGGTTCGAGCAGGCTCCTTTCTGACAGCCGTCCCGAACGAGGGTGAGATAGACGAGCAAGAGGCGGCCTTCGCGAAACGAATCGCCGAGGAGGGTGCCGCGCGCGCCGGCGAGCACGGCTACAACGCCTCGGCGCGAATCGCGCAAGCCGACGTCTCGGTGGTCGGGAGGATTGGCGAGATCGCTCAAGAAATCGACGCCGCGCTGATTGTCTGCGGCCAGCGTGGACGGGGTGCGATCCGCAGCGCCCTGCTCGGCAGCGTCTCGCACGGACTCTCGGCGCACGCGCGACGGCCGGTGCTGATCGTGCCCGACCGCGCGGCATAGTTGTCGGAATCGATGTTCGCGCCGCCGTGTGTGGCTATGCGCGCCTCGCCGGCGGGTCGGTGAAAGCGGAGCTCGGATCCAGCGGCGTGGCGTGCTCGATGTGCATCGTCACGGCGAAGTGACAACACGGTCCGGTAACCAACATGGCAGTCGCGGGCGCCGCTGCCCCCGACGCGCCTGCCGTTGCGTGATCCACGGGCTTCGCCGGCGCCGAGGAGCTCTTGCGCTTCGCCGGAAGAATCAGCAGTGCGAGCAGCAGCCCCAGGGCGAAGATCCCTGCGGCCCACGCGAACGCAGCGGTGTAGCCGTGAATCGTCGCCGCGTTGACGACTCCGGGCGCCCCAGCGTGGCTGGAGGCGTAGGCGGCGGCCGCGCTTGCGAAGATCGTGCTCAACAGCGCGGTGCCGACCGAGCCGCCCACCTGTTGGGAAGTGTTGACCATCGCGGAGGCGACACCCGCCTCGGAGGGCTCGATCCCGAGCGTGGCGGTGCTGAACGCGGGTGCGAAGATGCAGCCGGCTCCGAAGCCGGTGATGACCAGCGCGGGCAGGACGTGGCCCGTGTAGCTGGCGCCGGGGGACAGGCGGGTCAGCAGCAGCATCGCGACCAATCCGAGCGTCATCCCGGTGGCGACCAGCGGCTTTGCGCCCGTGCGGTAGAGCAGCTTGGTCTGGACCGTCGTGGATGTGAGGACGAGCGCAGCGGTCAAGGGCAGGAACGACAGGCCGGTCTTGATCGGAGAGAAGCCGAGGTTCACTTGCATGTAGTAGGTCAGGAAGAGGAAGACCGCGAAGATCCCGGCGCCCGCCAGCAGGATCGACAGGTAGGCGCCGCCGCGCGCGCGGTGTCTTACGATGTGCAGGGGCAGGAGGGGATCCGCCCTGCGGCGCTCGACCGCCACGAACGCGGCGAGCGAGACCACGCTCGCGGCGAGCGCGACGATCGTCGCCGGCGTCGTCCACGAGTGCGTCTCGGCGTTGGAGAACCCGTAGACCAGCGCGAACAGGCCCCCGCAGGCGAGTAGGACACCTGGGATGTCGATCCGCGGGCGCCCTTCAGGCGGACGGTTCTGCAGGAGCCGCAGCGCCACGAGCACCGTCGGCAGCGCGATCAAGACGTTTACGTACAGGCACCACCGCCAGGTCAGCGTCTGCGTGAGCAGCCCGCCGAGGACCAGCCCGACCGACGCGCCTCCACCGGCGATCGCCCCGAAGATCCCAAACGCCTTCGCCCGGTCGGGCGAGCCCGCAAAGGTGACCGTCAGCAGCGACAGTGCCGACGGCGCGAGCAGCGCACCGAAGGCACCCTGCAGCGCCCGCGCGCACACGAGCATCCCGAAGGATTGCGCCAACCCGCCGATCCCGGAGGCCGCAGCGAAGCCGATGAGCCCCGCGACGAACGTCCACTTGCGCCCGAACAGATCGCCAAGCTTTCCCCCCAGCAGCAGGAGGCTGCCGAACGCCAGCGCATATGCCGTGACGACCCACTGCCGGCTGTCGGTTGAGAAGCCCAGAGAGCGCTGCGCCGAGGGCAGCGCGATGTTCACGATCGTCGCATCGAGCACGACCATCAGCTGCGCGACGCCGAGCAGCGCGAGGACCGCCCAGCGTCCGTCCTTGGACGCAGAGCTCGCCGCGTCCGTCAACGGTGCGACCCCGATACGCCCGCCACTCGCCATCGACGACATCCACGGTACGCGACAATCGCCCGGCCGGTCGCGTGACCAGCTCGTCTCGCCTCACAGGTCCTCGAGAATGAGCTCGACGTGTCGCCTGACCGACGCCTCGGGAAGCGCGAGGGCGGGGTCCGCCCGCTCGGTTCCCCGCTCGCGGCTCGCCTCCCAAATGAGGTTGTCGAGCTCGGCGACTCGCGCGGTCCGGTGTACGGCCACGCGGCGGCACAGGCGCAGCATGTAGACGAGCTCCTCGCGCGCCGCCTCGACGGATTCGTCGGCGAGCAGGAGCGTGGCTTGGTCTACGAGCGCAGCGATCCGGCTGCGATCCTGCTCCGCAGGGCCGTACGCGCGAAGCGCATCGGGTAGATGCTCCTCGAGCAGCGCGCGGAGCTCGAGCCATGCGATCGCCCGGTCGAGACTCGCCCGCTCACGGAGGTCGCTCGTGTGGACGGGGAGCAGCTCGCTCCAGGTGCGGTCGAAACTGGGCAGCGGCGCTTCGGGTAGCTCACGCGCGAGCCGCAGCCAGGGGCCAAGGAGGTCGACGTCGATCACGCCCGGGTCTCGCTCGCACCGCCTTCTCGCCGCCTCGAGTGCCGAGCCGACGAGCGCGCACAGCTCCTCGTGGTCGCGAGGCTCCACAGTGTCCCCTTGACCGGCCGCGGCTGCGAGCCCATCCAACAGGCGGATGACCTCGACGTCGGCTGCGCAGCGGATCACGCGCACCACCTGGTCGGTGAGCAGGTCCCAGTCGCGGTCGGTTCTGAGCAGGGCCAGCGTGCGCGTCCCGGATGAGCCGCCCGCACCCGAGAGCGCGAGCAGCACCCCCTCGAGCGTGCATCGTTTCAAGAACGCCTCACGCGCCTGCGCGTCGCCGCGCAGGGCATCGATGACCAGATCGCGCCAACTCGGATGCACCCAGTCGACCTTCAGCGTGTCGGTAACGCGCAAGAAATGATCGCTGAGCCTGTCAACCAGCTCGATCGGTGGGCGGCTCAGCCCCGTCGGGCTATGCAGGCGCGCAAGGCGCGCAAGCTCACGCTCCTCGACCGGTCCTGGTGGCGCGTCGAGCATCGCGATCAACACGGCGCGATGCTCCCCGGAGAGCGCGTTGAACGATGCCGCCATCGCCTCGGTGGGCGTTTGGATGTGCCACTCGATGAGCGCCTCAAAGCCCGCGCTCCCGGGATGGAGCATCGTATGCAGATCGCTCGAGACGAGGCGCCGGATCCGCTCCGGCGTGAAGTGCGGATGCGAGACGATCGCATAGCCGGCCTCGCGAAACCGCCGCCGAAGATCCCGGGGGACCTTCGCCTTCGCGTGACGGAGAAGGATCAGCACCTTCTCATCGAGCGAGAGACCGCCGGCGTCGACGAGCACCGCGCCGGGCTGCGGGAAGCGCTCGGCGCCGCGCTCGCGATGGATGCGCCGAAGCCCGGCCCGCAGGGGCGCCGGACGCGAGGTCCAGATCAGGAAGTGGCGCTCGTCCATCGCGCGCGGCAGCCCGTCCATCTCGCGCGCCCAGCGCTCCGCAACGTCGGGCCGGTACTCCGTCGATCCGAACGCGTCATCTGCGATGAACACCTGTGAGCGAGCCGGCTCGAAGGCAAGCTGGACCTCCTGCGGGGCGGTGCACTCGAACGCCTCCCAGCCGTTGCTCACGAGCGCCAGCGCGATCATTCGCGCGATCGAGGTCTTGCCCATCTCCGGGGGACCGGTCAAGACGGCGAAGCGATGCGCGTCCAAGACCTCGAGGGCGCGACGATAGGCGCCTGTCGGCACGAACACCTCGGACAGGGCGCGGGCGCCTGCGATGTCGAGGGCGTGGCGCGTCCGGCGATCACCAGCCAGCCAACGCTCCATGTCGCCGAGGCTGAGCAGCGACGGCATCAGCCGGCGCAGACGAGGATTGCGATCGATTCGTTCGGAGAGCCACCCGGGCCCCAGAAGAGCGAGGCGATCCGAGCCAAACAGTGCGCAAAGGCGCGCGTGGTCGGCGAACACGCCCGCGTAGTTGGTGAGCAGTGCGAGTGAGCCGGTCCAGCGCTCCGAGGAGAGCGTCTCGCGGACAGCGAGGAGCTCGCTTTCGAGGCTCGCCGCCCTCGACATCGTGCCACCGTCGGCGATCCAGAGCGCCTGCACGTGACAGGGACCCGAAAGCCGGCCGGCGCCCGCCAGCTCCAGTCCACAGTCCACGGTCACGTGGTAGAACCGGTCCTGCTCGCCGACCCACGCGCCCGCGTCTACGCCAGCTTCAAGCTGGATTACCGCGATGCACAGGTCCAGGAACTGGCGCCAGCCCAGCTCATCGAGGGCCAAGGGTTCCGGATGCGGCGATGGCGTCATTCAGCAAGGATGGCATCCGGAGCCGAGGCACCGACGTGCGGCTCCGAGCGTCCGGCCGCCTTGCCCGGCGCTTTCGTGCGCCGCTTCGCTCGCAGGTCTGAGAGGCTTGCGCCAATGTCGCGCGCCATCGAGGACCGCAACCGCCGCATGTTGCGGACCCGCGACACGGTGGACCGCGCGTTCGCGCAGCCGCTTGACGTGCCGATGCTCGCGCGTGTCGCCCAGATCTCCCCGGCGCACTTCAGCCGCCAGTTCCGAGCGACGTTCGGCGAGACGCCGCATCGCTACCTGCAGCGCCGTCGGGTGGAGCGTGCGATGGAGCTGCTGCGCGAGACCGACCGTTCCGTGACCGAGATCTGCTTCGACGTCGGGTTCAACAGCCTCGGCACGTTCACTCGCACCTTTCGCGAGATCGTCGGCGAGCCGACCTCGGCATACCGCGCACGTCTCGCCGGCGACGGCGCCGCCCTGCGTGTGCCGGCCTGCTGGGCGATGGCGTGGCTGCGCCCGGCCGGGTAAGAGAGCAGATTCGGAGTAGCGGCGCCACGACGCCGCCGTCTAACGTGACGCCCATGCTCAAGCGAATCAGCCACACCTTCATCCATGTTCTCGACCAGGACGAGGCGCTCGACTTCTACGTCGGCAAGCTCGGGATGGTCGTACACAACGACGCCGACCTCGGCGTGATGCGCTTTCTGACCGTGAACCTCCCCGAACAGCCCGACGTCCAGCTTGTCCTGATGCTCCCGGGACCGCCCGCCTACGACGACGCCACCGCCGCGGAGATCCGCGAGCTCGTAGCAAAGGGGGCCGCCGGCGGCGGGGTGATTTTCGCGACCGACGACTGCCGCGGCACCTACGAGAGCCTGCGGGCGGCAGGCGTCGAGTTCACGCAGGAGCCGACGGAGCGCTTCTACGGGACCGACTGCGCGCTGCGCGATCCCTTCGGGAACCCGCTCCGCTTCACCCAGGCGCCGCAGGGACCGATCGTCGTGCCGTCGGCCGAGGAGCTGCAGGCGCGATCCTGAGGACCAGCCCGCGCCGGCGCGAGCCCTCGAGCCGCGATCTTCGCGAGCGTCTCGTGCGCTCGCCTGACTTCGCCTGACTCCAGCTCGACAACGCGCGATCCGCTCGTGCCCGGGCGATGCGCCTGGGGAAGCGCGGAGAGTCCGCGATCGGCGCGGCAGCAAATCAAACTCACGGCGAGCGTCCGCGTCAACGCCCCAGTCGTGGGGGCCACGCAGTCCTCGCTGCGCCGGCTCAAGCTTTCTCGACGGCCGGCCGATGACGAACGAGCATCGCAGCGGCGGCGTTTAGCTCAAGCCGAGCCGCCGGGGAAACGTGTTCGACAGGCAACCATGCCAGCCAAGGAGGCGACGCCCGTGTTCAAGCGGAACCACGTGATTGCGGGTCTCGCGCCCGCGATAGCAACGACCAGATCGCGAGCTTTGCTGAAAGCGGCGCTTGCTATCGCGTTGGTGTCGTCATTTTCGATCGCGCTTCTGCTGAGCTCGAGCGCCGTCGCCCTCGGCGCGCCCTCCGCGGCGGAAGAAGCCGGCTTCACGTCGGGGGCCAACGCCGCATTCGGCGCCACGCCGCTCGTTGAACTCGCCTCGCCCGAAGTCTATTCGGTTGAACCCTCCGTGGGTCCCACGAGCGGTGGGACGGCCGTGAAGATCAAGGGCGCGGGCTTCTTGAAAGGCTCGACGGTCACGATCGGCGCCGCCGCGACCGGCGTCGAAATCAAGTCCGAAACGGAAATCCTCGCGAAAACAGCCCCCGGGAGCGCCGGCGAAGACGAAGTCATCGTCACCCACGAAGGCCACGCTTCCACCGACGGACCAGGCTTCACCTACGAGGTGCTGCCTCACGTCACGTCCGTCGCCCCGATTGAAGGCACCACTAGCGGCGGCACCCACGTCGTCATCGCGGGGACTGGCTTCCTCGCCGGCTCGTCGGTCACGATCGGCAGCAAAGTCACGTCTTCGACGGTCGTCTCGGAAGAGGAAATCACGGCTACGACGGCCGCCGGTACCGCCGGCGCACACGAAGTCCTCGTGGTCGACAAAAGGGGCGCTTCCTCGGGCGGCCCGTCGTTCACGTATGTCGCGCCGCCGACCGTGACCTCGATCAGCCCCACCGAAGGCTCCAGCGAAGGCGACACGGCCGTCACGATCAAAGGCACGAACTTCTCGAAAGAAAAGACGATGACCGTCGAAATCGGGGGCGCCGAAGCGACCGAAGTGAAATACGTGTCCGCGACCGAACTCACGGCCAAGACACCAGCCGGGACCGCCGGCAAAGCCAAAGTCGCGGTCAGCGACGAATTCGGCAAGTCCGGTGAAGCCACCGAATTCACGTATGTCACGCCGCCGACCGTGACCAAGATCGAACCCGACGCCGGCACCACCGCCGGCGGCACCATCGTCAAAATCGAAGGCACCGGCTTCATCAAATCCGCGACGACCGTCAAGATCGGCGCCGCCGCCAGCAAAGTCGAAGTCAAGAGCGCCACCGAACTACTCGCCACGACAGCCGCCGGCGCCGAAGGCGAAGACACCGTCGAAGTCACCGACGTAGGCGGCACCGGCAAGTCCGGCCACGACAAAGGCTTCACCTATGTAACACCCCCGACCATCACCAAAATCAGCCCCGCCGAAGGCTCCACCGCCAGCGAAACCGCGGTCGTGATCGAAGGCACCGGCTTCGAAACAAGCTCGACCGTCACGATCGGCAAAGCCGCGACCGTCACAAAAATCACCGCGACCAAGATCGAAGCGACAACCGCGACCGGCAACACCGCCGGCAAAGCCAAAGTCATCGTCACACTCCCCGACGGCGTCCAATCAACCGGCACCACCGAATTCACGTATGTCGCGCCGCCGACCGTGACCTCGATCAGCCCCACCGAAGGCTCCAGCGAAGGCGACACGGCCGTCACGATCAAAGGCACGAACTTCTCGAAAGAAAAGACGATGACCGTCGAAATCG
>Ga0335075_10001290_pt1 | contig 41499 bp, 40 predicted proteins | sample Lox_Sample_24_FD_206723 | JGI IMG/M metagenome (GOLD analysis project Ga0335075, IMG submission 206723) | Soil microbial communities from Loxahatchee National Wildlife Refuge, Florida, United States - Lox_Sample_2.4 | ecosystem: Environmental > Terrestrial > Soil > Wetlands | place: USA...
ACTTCGACACCGGATCGCCGAGGCTGAGCTTGCCCTCCTGGGCCTGCTGCAGGATCACTGTGCCGGTCCAGGTCTTGGTGATCGATCCGATCCGGACGTGATCCGCCAACGACACGGGAACTCTGCCACCTACCGTGGTGGTGCCGTACGTCGTGCTGATCTCGCCTGCTGGTGAGCGCACTAACGCGACCGCCCCGGGGACGAGCATCTCCCTGGCCATCGCGGTGACCCGCACCCGCAGCGTCATCTGATTAATCGGCGTAAACCCGGGGGTCGAGCCAGCCGACGAGGAGGGACTCGGCGATGGCCCCGCGCCGCACGCGCCGAGCAACAAGGCAATGCCAAGGATGGCACCGGCAGTCTGGACCCCGATCGATCCGGGCCGCAACGGTGAACGCAGGAGCGTTCCGCCCTTGCGCGGACGGGTTCGGATGCCTGCCGTTGATCGGAGCACCATGCCGAACCTTGGCGGGAATCTTGAGGCGCCGCTCATCACCCGCCAATGGGTAGATGGCCAATAGTTGTCGATCGTGTATCAACTCCTCCTAGTGAAATCCCCCTCGGCGCTGGTGGTCTCGTTAGGCTGGCGCCCAACTCCGCACCTTCGATCACTGACAATGATCCACTGGGTCGGCTTAGAAGTTGTTGCCGGTGTCGGCGACCTGCAGGACAGCGGCGACATACTGCTGAGCACCCGGATAGCTCAGCAGCTCCTGGACAATCTGCTGGCGTTCATCCGGCGCTGAGGCGGGGAAATTACGCAACAGGAACCACGCTGTCGGCGATGCGGATAACTGCGCGGCAGCTACCGGATCTTCCGCACCAATTGCGGCTACCACTTGCGAGTAATTGCACGTCGTGTTGATGACCGGACCCAGACCGGGATCTGCGGACACGACCCCGGCCGCCGCGGCAAAAAACAATGTCCGGCATCGATCATCGTGCGTGATGCACTGCCCGCCAACCCATAACGGCCGCCGTCAGAATTGACGCGCCACGATCACCGGGATCCTGGCCCTGTTGACCACCGCCGCCCCGACCGATCCGAGCAACGTACCCCTGAACCGGCTGCAGCCGTGGCTGCCGACCACAAGCAGTTGCGCCCGTTCGGACGTCTCGATCAGCCAACGTGCCGGATCACCGATTTCGACTATGCGACGGATCCCCACCTCCGGATAGCGTTCGTGCCAACCCGCCAGCCGTTCCGCGAGCGTCTCCTCCTCCTCGGATAGCTGAGCGTCCCATGTGGCGTCCTGGTACAACGCCTTGGACTCGGAAAACCGGGGATCATTCCAGGCGTGCAAAGCCGTGAGGCCGACACCGCGTCGGGAGGCTTCCTCGAATGCAATAGCGGTCGCCGCTTCCGATGCCGGTGAGCCGTCGATGCCCACCAGCACCGGCGCCGGTGCCGCATTGCCGACGATGGCTTCAACGTCGTGGATCACGGCGACTGGGCAATGCGCGTGGTAGACCAATGCCGAACTCACCGAGCCCGGGACGCTGCGGGCCAACACGCCGCCATGTCCGCGGTAGCCAACCACGACCATCTCCACCTCTGCGGACAGGCTGACGAGCGTCGGGACGGTAGCTGAATGAATCACCTGGCTGTCGATCTCCACCGGACCGCACTCGCCAGTGCTCTGCTCGGCGACCTTCATCGCCGACTCGATGTAATCGCGTAGCCGCTTTTCCTGCCGGTGTCTGAAGCCGGCCGGCGATGCGACCTCGAACCACTCCGGTAAGGGTGCGTCGACGACCTGGACCAGAGTCAGCGGTACATTCCGCAGCGCTGCATCACGGGCCGCCCACCGGACGGCACCCAGTGCCGCTGCTGAACCATCGACGCCTACCAAGATCGCGCCACGTGGTGGTTGCCACATTTCAGTTCTTTCCTGATCGGCTATTTACCCACCGGGAGGGTCGCTCAAGGAGGGCGGGAGTGTCAGGGCCAAAGAGATGCAAGCCGAAGGACCAAAGGCACCGATTAAAGCGCCGGACGCACTCTTGCCGACGCGGCGGCGCTTAGGCCACAACGGCGCTAATGGCAGCTAATGGCATACGTAGCGAGCGATAGGTCAGGTGGATAACAATCCGCCGTGCGCTGCCGCGAGCGTGACGCCTACAGCCTGCGTGATCAGATCCTGGTCGATGGGGTCGCCTGTCGTGACCATTCGATAGAAGAGCGGTGCCCGGAAGGTGGTCAACAAAGCGTTGGCGTCGCAGTCTGCTGGCAGCTCACCCCGATCGATAGCTCGCGCGACGAGAGGAATTGCCCGCTCGGCCTGGTGGTCGAAGTAGCGTCGGGTTGTTTCGCGCAGCTGATCGGATCGAAGGCCAGCGGTGAGGACCAACGCGACAATCTGGCGCCCGACACCCCCGTTCAGTACCTTGGCCAGTTGCCTGCTGCCCACACCGGACTAGCCTTCGGTGCGATGTTCGACCTCGACGGGCTGTCCGCCGACAGTAAGGCCGACGGGATCTACGAATTCATGTTCTCCGCTTCACCCCTACCGATCACCGGAGCTTCCGGGAGCCCCGCTTCGGCACTAGCGATCAAGTGAAGTCGGAATCAACAGCCGAAGGTGAGTCCAATGAAAGCCAATAAACCGTTCGGAGATCCACCCATGGGAATGCCTCTCGAATCGGCTTTGCGTTATTACAGGACGGCGCGGCCGGTGGTGGCGCCTGCGGCCGCGAGATCGCGCTGCTGACGCCTATCGTCGCGGGTGATCCGACGGCTGAGCACTCGGTCGTCGTGTCGCGTCACGGTGCCACTGTTCTGAATCAGGAGGTCCAACTGCTCCCAGCTGAGCCCATCGAGCTCGCCAGCTGCGTCGTGAGTGGCGACCACGACTCCGCCGCGGAGCAGCGGCACCGTTTTAGCGGTGAAGCGGGTTGTGGCGAGAACCATTTCGGTGGCGCCGCGGTTGGCTTTGCGACGGCACCGCGGTGGTGACGGGGTGAACCAGAAGTCGAACTGGTGATCGGCACTGGTCAGACTTTCAAGCCCCCAGTTGTGGACGAGTTCGGCGATATCGGCATTGCTGAAGGCGCGGGTTTCATAGACGACGCCGTCGGGGCTGAAGTACAGGACGGTGTTCATGCGGTTGTTCCTTTGTGGTTGTCCTTTTCGGCTTGTGCTGGGCTGACCAGAGGCGCGGCCAGGTTAGTCACACGCGTGTAATTCCCCACATAACGGGTGCGCTAAACCTTCCTAACGAATAAGAAACAATGTTTGAGCGGAGGCATAACGTGGCCGGGGTGGAATTTGGGCCGAGGCGCGGGTGCTCCGCAGGCATCTCATATGCGCTGGTCAATTGCCCGCCTCGATGGCCGCGACTCGTGTGGCAGCCTGGGGTCCGCAAAAGCGCTGGAGGTCCACCCCGCCGGCGGCAAGCAGATCGTCAATGCGGCGCTTGAGGTCACCTGAGGAGAGATGGGCATAGAGGTTCGCGCCGGGGCAAGAAGTCTGGGCTAGGTCTCGATGGCCCGCCAATGTGTTGGTCGCGACGCGAAAGGTCTGGGCGGCCCATGCGAACGCCAGAGCGGCCCCGCGCAGCTGGGCCTCCGACACAACCTCTTGGTCGAAGTCTCCTTCGCAGAGGACCAGAAAATGGCCCGTCGTGTCGTAGTCCGTCGCGGTGTCGCCGGCAATCTCGGTGCTGCGCAGCTCGTAGATATTGCCATTGCGGTCGACGCCGACGTGATACGCGATGTCGATCCATCCCAGCTGGTCTTGGTGGTACCGCTGATCCCTGCGTAGATGGTCTGGGGCATTGCGGTTCTCGCCGAGGACGACGGCCTCGTGGTGCAGCGTCATCCGGGTGATGGTGTGCCGCCTGCCCCCGGGCCGGGCAGGTCGAGCGCCCCAAGCGTCGCGGCATAGCAACGGTGCCGAAGTGCGAGTGGTCAGGCGGACAGAGGTCGTCGACGACGCAACAGGAGTCGGAGGCTGTATCCGACCGGTGGCATTCGAGCACGCGCTGATTATTGCCGCCAAACCGACGTTGCCGGCAAGCCGGAGCAGCTGGCGGCGGCCGACGGAATTGTGGGGCATGTCGGGCCGATCACTCCCAGGCAAATCCATGGCTTCACGATACGGGCGGAATTTCTGCTCGCGGGGCGACTTCCTTGGCTCCCCAACAGGGGCAACGTGGGCCTGGCGATCCGAAGGAGCCACGGGGATCGGCGCTGGTTGCCCGCTCCCAGGAAGTCACGAAACGCGGCAGAACATGCGCGGCCCACGAATCGAGGTCGTCGATCCGCAGCACCCGCCGGGCACGTGTGTGGCGGCGCTCAGTGGTTGCCGTTGATCGTAGCGGCGGTGAAATCGGCAGCTTGATCCGTCATCCCGTTGGTCCGGTAAGCACTATGGGCGGCGCGGCTGAATCCTTCGCCGGATGAGCACACCGGGTCTTGGGGTGCGCAGAGGTCAATTGTCTTGTTGCCGTAGAGCGGGCCGATGTTGATCGGTGGAGCGCTGTGATCGACCAGGTTGAGAAACCCGTTGGATGGTTTGCCGAACAGGGCGACTGCGGCAACATGCCGCGCCACGTTGGGCGGCAAGGGCCCGCTTATGCCCTCGGGCAGCGCGTATCCGGGCGGGACGTTAGCGGCGGTGATGTAGGCCGCGATCGCGGCGCCTTGGGAATACCCCCCGAGAACGATCTTGGTGCTGGGGCAGGAGCCGACGGTGTTCAGGACTTTGTTGGCGGCATCGACGACCCCATCAGCGGCTTGCGAGAAGTCCAGCGATGCGGGGTAATTGACGGGATACACGTCAACCGTGGTGGCGCCCAGGCGGGACGTCAGGGAGTCGGTGAACGCCTGCCCGGTGGCGCCCAGGCCGGGTGGTTCAAGAGTTCCGCGGGCGAACACTACCTCGACGTCTGTGCACGATCCGTCGTCGGCGGCCGCGTTGCTGATCGCCGAAGTTGTGGTTGCCCATCCGAGCAGCGTCGTCATCATGACTGCACACAGCAGCGCCCTTTGAGCCGGCCGCACCCAACGTGACAGGGTTGAGCTGCCATAAGCGGTCGTGTCATGCACATTATTGCCTTTCGCCGGGCGGGGATACTTTCGAGCGTAGGCGGCGCAAGACTCCCTCGCAGTGCAACTTCTGGCGTCGGGGACCACCCTCCGCTTACGACATTTACTGATCGACCAGATCGGCCCACCGGCGCGAGATGGTTGTCTCCACCTCACCGCGCCTCCGACGGATGGTCTCGTCGTCGGGTTCGATTGCGCTGACTGCGAGTCGCGCCACTTCCGCGAGCTGATCGCGCTCCAGTCCGAAGGCGATCAACGTGTCGAGGTCGTGGTCGGTGTCGATCTCGTCGGGCAGCGGGGAGCATGCGAGCAGCACCGCCGCGTTCTCTTCGCCGACCTCTAACAGCATGGCGACAAGGCTGGACTTTCGACCTTCACGGAGCGCAGCTAGGCCGGCCGGCGAACCGACAGCTCGAGACCGTTGTCGCGCATGACGGTGCGGCACTGCGCCGGCGTGTAGTCGAAGTTCTCCAAATCCTTGATATACGAGGCCGGCTCGGCCAGACCTTCGACATGGGGGTAGTCCGAGCCCATGATGATCCGCGTCTGGCCAACCAACTTCAGCAGGCTGGACAGTTCGTCTTCGTAGAACGGCGACACCCATACGTGACGCTTGAAGGTCTCCCTGGGGTCTTCTTTGTAGATGAAGGGAATCTGACCATAGGACTTGGTGAGCTTCTCGAACAAATGGAACACCCATGCCGACCCGCTCTCGATCGACGCCATCCGCAGATTGGGGAAGCGAAGAAACAGGTTGCTGTGCAGGTGGTTGGCGAACGTGTCCTGCAACGCGTCCCCGGAGAACAGCGATCGGAAGCCGAGCAGGGCCTGGAACGACATCATGTAGTCCGCCTCCCCCCAGGCCGGCATGAACTTTGAGTAGTAGGTCTCACCGGAGTGGTAGCAGACGGTGATGCCCGAATCGTTGGCCAGTCTCCAGAAGTCGTCGAATATCGGGTCGCCGGGCGCGCGCATGCCGACGTCGGTCGAGATCGGTCCGGGAACCATGACGATAAAGCGTGCGTCGCGCTCCAATGCCCAATCCAGTTCCTGCACAGCGGCATCGGGTTTGCACAGCGTGATGTAGGGTGCGCTGAAAATCCTTTCCTGATAGGCGAATCCCCAGTCCTCGTCCATCCAGCGGTTGAACGCACGGAATGTCGCCACCACGGCATCCAGGTCGGGCAGCAGCGCCTGCTCCATCCCGACGCCGAGCGTCGGCAGCAGAATGCAGCCCTGCATGCCTTGCTCGTCCATCAGCGCAAGCCGCGCATCGCGGTCGCGGTACGCGGGCCGAATGGGTTCAAGCTCGCCGAACAGCGAATTGAGATCCGCGCCGTGGGGATTGCGCCCTCGGAAGTACTCGTCGAGCGCACCCGGCTTGCCGACCGGGTCGAACGTCGGATTCGGGATGAACCTGTTCACCCTGCCGCCCACGATCAGGCGCTTCTTGCCGTCGATCTGCGCCCACTGGATCGCCCGCTTCCTGTATGACGGTTCAATGTGCCGGGTGAAAGCGTCGATGGCCTCGTAATAGTGGTTGTCACAGTCGAAGAAGGTGAACCCCAGCTCAGTCGTCATCGCGGCGGTGTCCTTTCTGCGGCGGGAATTCTTCGGTGTCTAGTTGCGTGGTAGGCCGAGGATCATCGACGCGATGATGGTCAGTTGTATCTCCGCCGTACCACCGCCGATCAGTTCGGAAGGCATATCGAAGTACGGCCGAATTACGGCGGGATCCGACTCCTCCAGCATCGCGACGCGGCCGGTCAAGCCGAGCGTCGCAGTCGATGCGCGGCGCAGCAGCATCACCATCGCGTACTTGGCGATGCTGGACGTTGGGCCCGCGGCCTGTCCCTCCACGAGACGCAACGTCTCGCGGAGCACCATGGCTTTGATCGCGGTGGTGTAAGCCTCGACGTCGCCGAGCGCCCGCACCGCGGCGTCCTGGTCAGGGCCGTCGATCTGCGCCACGTGCCGCAGCGCACCCGAGCGATCGATGTTGACGTAGTTACCGATCGCGGTGCGTTCAACGGCCATCGTCGCCACGGCCAGATTCCAACCGTCGCCGGGCTTTCCGACCATCATGTCGTCTGGAACGAAGACGTCGGTGAAGAACACCTCGTTGAAGTCGAAGTGTCCGCTGGCCTGCTTGATCGGCTCGACGGTGATACCCGGAGATGCCATGTCGATGAGGAAGTAGCTGATCCCGCGGTGCTTGGGCGCGTCCGGCTCGGTGCGCGCCAACAGCGCCCCGTACTGCGCCCGGTCGGCCATCGAGGTCCAGATTTTGTGGCCGTTGACGATCCAACCGCCGTCGACCTTGACGGCGCGAGTCCTCAGCGAGGCCAGGTCCGATCCGGCGCCCGGCTCGCTGAACAGCTGGCACCATCGCTGCACACCGCGCAGGATCGGCCACGCGAATCTCTCACGCTGCAGGTCCGTCCCGCTGTCGAGAATGGTCGGGAGGATCCACTCGGCGATGCCAAGGGACGGCTTGATCAGGTCGGGACGCTTGTCGAACTCCTCATTGAGGATCACCTGCTGCACCGCCGAGGCGCCGACACCCCACGGGGACGCCAACTGTGGAGCGGCCAGGCCGGCCTCGGCCAGCAGGTCTCGCTGCTCGCCGAAGGCGAGGCCGGGTGCCCTGTCATCATCCGACGGGTGGGCGTTGAACAAGGTCAGCGCGTGGTCAAGCGTTTTCGCCACCGATCTCCGGAACTCAGACTCGACATTGCCCAGATTCACTGCGGTAGAACGCTTTATCGTGCGTGCAAGCTCGCCCACTTCGCGGCTCCAGCGCGTCGTCGGCCCGAACGACGCCGCCAGGCTGATCGCGCGCCGCCAGTACAGGTGAGTGTCGTGTTCCCACGTATAGCCGATCGCGCCGAACATCGTCAGAGCATCGAGCACCAGGTCGGGCCCGGGAGCGACCGCCATCAGAGCGGCCGACCCAGCGGCGAGTCGGTGCTGCTCGACGGATTCGTCGCAGGCGCGCAACGCATCCCAGGCGGCGGCCGCCGCCAGCTCGGCGTTGACGAGCAAGACCGCAGCCTTGTGTTGCAGAGCCTGGAAGGCGCCGACCGGTTTACCGAACTGTTCGCGGGTGCTGATGAAATCCGTCGCCGCCTCCGTGCACCGCCGCACCGTGCCTGCCGACGCGCACGCGGTTAGGGCCACCGCGATGCACCGGGCCCGTTCGGCAGAAATTCCGAACAATTCCGCATCCACGGCAACGGAATGCTCATCGAAGGTCAGCGCACCCACGTCCGTGCACAAGTCGGTGCCTTGTTGCTGTTCGACCGTGAAGTCCGCACCGCCGGCGCGCTCCGTATTCAGCACGAACCAGCGAGTGTCCTCAGCTGTGTGTGCCGCCAGCAGGATGCGTTGCGCCGCGAGAAGTCCCAACGCGGATTCGGATGACCCGCTCAGCCGCCAGCCATCCGCTTGACGGATGGCGTGGACATGAGAATGTTCCGGCAGCACCACAACCGCGGTGGCGCCCGCAGCGAATTCGGCGAGCAACGACGCGGCCGAATCGTCGGCCGACGCCGCAACCGCGCTGGCCATCACGGTGCTCAGCACCGGACCCGGTAGTAACGCCGCGGCGGTGGCTTCGATGAGACACCCGAGATCGCCCAACGTGCCGCCCTGGCCACCCGCGGATTCCGGGAGGTGCACCGCATGAAAGCCATGCGCGGTGAAATCCTCCCACCACGAAGGCAATTCGCCGACTGCGATAGAATCGAATGCTGCTCTCGTCTTGTCGATCGGGGCATGGCGGGCCGCGAACCGACTAACCGCGTCGGTCAGATCCTCTTGCTCGGCCGTGACCGCCAGCACCATAGGTCGTCAGCTCTCCACGCCAAGGATGCGCGCGGCGTTGCCGTACAGGAACTTCGGCCACACCTCATCCTTCAGCGGTACGTTGGGCAGCTCGCTGAATATCCGTTCGAGAGATAGGCCCATCGGGAAGTACCCGGCGTAGAGCACTTTGTCCGCACCCCGCGAGTTCGCGTAGTCGATGATGGCTTTGGGGTAATACTTGGGCGCGAACGCCGAGGTCGAGTAATACAGGTTGGGCCACTTCAACATCAGCTTGACGGCAAGATCCTCCCAAGGTTCGCAGCCGTGCCTGGTCACAAACACCAGATCGGGGAAGTCGAACATCACAATATCGATCCGCGAAACCTCCTGCGGTGCAAAAGGAATACGAGGCCCGGGAACGCCAGCACAGACAAATATCGGGATGCCCAGTTCGACACAGGTGGCGTAGATCGGATACATCTTCGGGTCGTCGATAGCGACCTGCGGAAAGGTGCCCGCCGGAAACACCGACGTCGCCCGTATGCCGTACTGATCGTAGTCGCGGCGGATCGCGTTCACCGAACCCATCACGTCGTTGGGGTCGGCGATGGCGCCGGAGGGTACGAAGCGGTCGGGAAAGGTCTTGAGCGCCAACGCTGCGGAGCCCTCCCTCACGCCGATCATGGCCTTCTCGATGCCGAACCGGTCCATCTGTTGCAGGACCAGCGACACCGGATCGTCGGTCGGCAGCCCCTTCGGCACGTCTTTGAACATGTACTCGACCGGAAACTCGAAGCTCTCCTTGGACTCTCGGTCTTTCGTCTGCCTGCGGATGAAGTCGTATTGCGCAGAACTGTCGTGGGGGAAGCCGATCATGGTGTCGATAACCGGCAGACCGACAGGTCCGGCCATGGCATCCTCCGATCAAGCAACGGCAGAGCAGTCGTTACCAGCCCAATAGTGAAACATCGTTCTGCCCATGTCAAGCGCGGAGGTGCTGATGAGCTGGGAAATTAGTGTATTTCTGGCGTATTGTCCGTAAGATATAGAGAACGCTGTTCTAGTGAATCTTGGTGATTGTCGGCCGAACGGAGGTCCTACCGTCAACACGAAAGCGATCGACAACGGGCAACCGGACGTCCTCCCCTTGGCCGATATGACCAGCGGGCAATTGGCCAGACGCGCCAAGGTCATCGAAGCGGTGATCGACGTGATCACCGACGTCGGCGCAGACGCGGTGCAGATGCGCGATGTCGCCCAGCGGTCGGGAGTGGCCCTGGCCACCGTCTATCGCTACTTCAGATCGAAAGAGCATCTGTTGGCGGCGGCGCTCGAAGACTGGCAGAAGCGATTGACCCGGCGCATTCTGGCTGCTCGCAGTTCGACTGACGAGGGCCCGTTACCCGGAGTTCTGGACTACCTGCGTCGAGCTCAGCGTGCCTTCTATCGCAATCCCGAAATGACGGCGTTGATGCTGCAGACGATGGCATCCACGGACTCCGAGGCAAGGGCGGCGATCGACCAGATGAATGGCACAAACATCGAGATGTTTGACCGCCTGCTCCAAGGCGTTGCGGACGAAAAGATCCCGAACGTCACCTTCGGTGTCAACGCTGCGCTCAGTAGTGCGCTTGCGGGGGTACTCGCCGGGATGTTGACGTTGGACGAATCATTGGACCGGGTGGAGTGGGTCGCACGCACATTGCTGGATGCCACAAGTCAGGGGAAGCGCTAGCCCAAACGCATTCCCTATCACCTGGCCATGGAACTCATCCTGACTGGAAAATCTTGGCCTGCAACACGATTCGCTGAACTTGGATTGGCCGACGGGGTCACCGAAACCCAGTGACGCGCTGGGCGGAGCGCTCGAATTCGCCCACCAGCTCGCCGCCGCCGGTCCGTTGGCTGTCAAGGCCAGCGGGCAAATCGGGGGCGCGCCTACGAATGGACCGATGCGACGGCTTGGACCGAATAGCCGACCTACGTCCAATGGTGGTGCGCGCGGTGGCATGAGCTGAATGCACCGGCAGCTTCGCAAGTAGGTTGCCGACGTCACCGACCGCTCACGCGCCGAAGAGATCGGCAGGGTTGACCAGCGCGGCGAGGTCGGCCAGCAAGGTGGTCCCGGTCGCCTGCACGAGCTCGGGCATGTTCGCCCACTCCGCGGTTGCCAGACTGCCGAGTTGTGTTGGGAAGTCGTCATTGGCGGTCAGGACCGCGGTTGCGAGGTCGTCGCGGGCGTTGAGGAACCCGGCGATGATGCCGGTGTTCGGGTCGAACACCGTGTCATTGAGTAGGGATCCGAGCTGCTGAGGCAGCAACAGCGACAGGACGGTGTCGCCAAACGCCAATTCGGTCGGCAAACTGATGTCGCTGACCGCCAGGGGCAGATTGGTGAAAATCGCCTCCAGGCTGCCGATCGGGTTGGTGACGATGTCGTGATCGACAGTGGCCCAGTCCGGGGCCAACGCCGGGGTCAACCTCAGCGCCAGCGGAGTGACCGGATCGCTGCCGAACACCGCGTCGAAATTGTCGGTGCCCAGCACGCCCTGCAGCCCATGCAGCAGCAGTTCCTGTATGACCCAGTCGGGTTGGGCATTTTCCCGAGACACATCCAGGGCGTAGTCGTAGGACAGCACTCGCTCGGACATGTCGGCGGCATATTCCGCGGGGCTGACGGTGGGTGTGTCGGCGGGCAGATAGTTGGCGACATCCGCCACCGGCACCACCTCTGTCGTCACGGGCAAGCCCGTCGGGTCCGTGCCGTCGGGCAGGTTCTCGAATCGGGCGAAGATCTCGCCGCTGGTTACGCCGTTGCTGTCCAACCAGTTCGCCACGCCCGGGTTGGTGGCGCTGACCAGGTAGTAGGTGTAGCCGTCAGGATCTTCGAACGCCGTGGTGTTGTTCAACGTGGTCTGCGCCAACGTGGATGGCAGCGCCGCGCCAAAGACGTTCATCAACTCAATCCCGCTGTAGGCCGCCGCCACGTCGGGCACTTTCACGATCAGCGCCTCGCCGGGATCCAGGTCGAAATTCCCGCCGGAGACGTCTGCACTCGGCAGGCCGGTCGCGAAGACACTCGTTTCCGGGGCCAGCGGGCTCATGGTGTTGGGCGGAAGTTCGATCCCGGCAACCTCGGCCAGGCTCATGTTTTCTTGGTTGAAAGGTCCAACGATGTTGCCGAAGGCGGTGAACAGCGTGGTCAACAACGAGTCAACCGAGGTGACCTGGGTGGTGGACGCCCCTGTTAACGAGTCGACGTCGGCTGTGGCCCCGTCGGCACTGGGAAATATCCCCGAGCTTGGTATGGAGAAAAACGCCGGGCAGTCGGACACGCATTGGATGCTGATGCTGCCGGGGCCAAGCGCCCAGTCGCCTAGCACATCTCGAATCAGCAAAGAAGCATCACCATTGGTGGTGGCGTCGCTGTCATCGATGAAATTGACTGCGCCGGTTGGCTCTGTAGGACCGATGTCGACAGTGAACCTGCCGTCGGGATTGACGACGAGGCCGTGGTCGAGTTCCAGACTGCTTTCGCTTACAGCTGTCGAACCGGTGATTGCTTCGGTTGCAATGGCCAGAGCCTCGGTCCCCTTGCCGACGGTGCCAGTGAGCTCGTAGGTCGCGCCGGGAGCTAAGCCGGCGGTCGTATCGTAGTAGATGTCCGGGGTAAAGAATTGAAAGTACTGACGGGAATCGGCGGCGTCCCCGGCCACCGCCTCGGGCGATTGAAAAAAGACCCCGTTGAAGAGCTCGGTGACCCTCGAGAGCCCGGCTGAGAGCAATTCATAGTTCGTGTTCTGCAGATCGGTGAGCAGCGTGGCGTCGCTGTCCGGTGTGGCGAACGGCAGTGCCGAGTCGTAGGCCACCGCCTGCTGCATTGCGTCGAGGAGGTTATCCAGGGCTGGCTGAAACGAGTTGTCAGCGTTGGCTTGCGGCGCGGTGATCATCATCAACAGAGCGCCGGCTAGCCCGGTTGCGGCTATCCCGGCCGCCTGAGCGGCGCGGGCAGGCGCATTTGTGGTCACGTCGCTCCCTTCGTTGGGGACGCGATTGAGCAGATTATTCGTCATGTGGACGACAAATAGCGTGATTTTCAGGGCCGTCGGCTAAGCGGTTGGCCGCCAAAAAGGGTGACGGGCCCGGTCGGACAGCAGCCCGGGTACCAGAGTGGCGACCCTGACGGCTACTTTCGAAGCTGAGCCGAATAACAGGCGTGGCGGCAGAGGAGCGGTCTTGGACAAGCCGAACGCGCGGAGCCTCGAAGAGATCCGTGCCGCTCTTGAGGGCTGTTATGCCTCGATTGAAGCCCTTTGTGCCGATCTCAGCGACGCCGAATGGCAGGCCCAATCACTGTGTCCGGAATGGACGGTTCGTGGCGTCATCGACCACGTCACCAGCATCGAGGTGGTCATGGCGGGGTGGCTACCCGAGGATGACCGAACGCCGCCGCCTTTCGAGAAGGCAGCAGAATTCCTGCGCGAAGCCGATGTCGACGGTATCGCTTACCTGGACACGGTCCGCGCCGTTTACGACCGTCGGCGCCAGGATCTCGCCGCGCTGTCACAGCAGGATCTCGAGCGTCGGTCGTGGACGCCAGTCGGCCCCGGTACCTACGGCCGCTTCTTAGCGATCCGGGTTTTCGACTTCTGGGTGCACGAGCGCGATATCACCACTCCGATCGGCCGGGCGACAGATGACACCGGCGTCGCCGCCGAGATCGCGCTGGCCGAGGTGGAGGGCTCCATCGGATACATCATCGGCAAGAAAGTGGGCCTGCCCGATGGGAAGAGCATCACCTTCCACCTCACCGGACCGGTCGTTCGTGACCTCCACGTGGCCGTCGACGGCCGAGCCAGGCAGGTCGAGCACTTAGCCAACCCTGATGTGACGCTTACGACCGACTCGACGACCTTTATCCAGCTCGCGTGTGGGCGCATCGATCCGCAGGTTCCCATCAATTCCGGTGTGGTCACCTGGAAGGGCGATGGCGAGATCGGCGAGCGAGCCGCCCGCAACCTGAGGTTCACGAAGTGAACAGTCGCCCGGCCGCCGTTGACTTCCACTTCGATGTGATGTGCCCCTACGCGTACCAGACGTCGTTGTGGATCCGAGAAGTGCGCGATCTCACCGGCCTCGCAGTGGACTGGCGCTTCTTCAGCCTCGAGGAAATCAACCGCCAAGAGGGCAAGAAGCACCCATGGGAACGCGAGTGGTCCTACGGCTGGTCCATGATGCGCATTGGAGCGCTGCTGCGCCGCCGGTCGATGGCCGACCTGGACGCATGGTACGGACGTGCCGGCCGGGCACTGCACGTTGATGGCCACAAGCCGCACGAGAAGGCCGTTGCCCGGCATCTCCTCGAAGAACTCGGCTTCGATCCCGACCTCGTCGATCAGGCCATCGACGACCCCTCGACCAGCGACGAGGTCATGGCTGATCATCAGCGGGTGGTCGATGCCGATGGCTACGGGGTGCCCACCATGTTTTTCCCGGATGGTCAATGTCTGTTCGGGCCGGTCCTCATCGATCCACCTACCGGCGAAGCGGCGGTGCGCCTATGGGATGCCGTCACGGCGTGGACGGAGTTTCCGCACCTATACGAACTCCAGCGGCCTAAAACACCGGCGGACCAGCAGCTGATTGCCGAAACCTTCCGGCCTTACCTAGAGGCCCGAGACTGGGTGTCGATAAACCGGGGCAAAGTCATCACCTTCGACAACCGCGGTAGCTGATCCTGGATGAATACTGACCGGCAACTCGCCCGGTGGCGGGACGCCGGCGCGGCGCCCAGCCTGGCCTCTGCCGCTCACAAGCCGGATCCGGGCGGCCGGGTGACTTGAACTAGCCGTTTGTGGGTACAGCATCCGCAGGTCAACCCCACAGCGCCGTCGTGCGCAACGCCTACGTACTGGAGTTCTTGCATGCATCGTCCCGACACGATGATCGAAATCCATCGTGAACGCGTCCAAGATCAGACCCTCGACGTGTTCAGCGGAGACAAGTACACCGAGTCCGTCGACGGCATTGGCTACTCCGCGACGGCGACCCTTGATCTCACGCTGGATCGCGTCTGGTTCATCCTCGATTCGCAGCAACGGCTCTGGCAGGAGCAGACCGATGGTGAAACCCATGATCCGCTGCGGCATTTCGCGATCGACCTGGTGATCTTCGATTCGAAGATCGTCATCGACTCGGTGACGTGTATTCCGCTGGTCGAGTTGCCGCCGGCGACGATCACCATCCCGGACGGTCCCCGCGCAGGGGAGTCGCGCGAGATCCCGTACAACGAAATTCCGTTGTTGGGGCGGTTGACGATGCACGACCAGCTCGAGCCGCATCAAATAGCACCGGGCAAGCAAACGATCGCGCTGAACTTCACCGCACAGGATGCACCCGTGCTGGTGGCCACCCCGCTGCCCGACGAGTACGCGTCGCGGCTGTTCGGTCCGCACATCGAGCGCCGTTCCGACGGCTGCACCGTCCTCACCGGACAAGACCCGCGGATCAGCTGGGAACTCAATTACGCCGAGGCTCACTGGATAACCCATTGCATCGCAGGCGAACTGATGGTCAATCTGGAAAAACTGCAGCACCCCGGCCTGTCCGACGACGAGGCACGGATCCGGGTGCTCGACTCGCTGGGAGCCCAGATCGCCGATGCGGTCCGCCCCAAGCTGGCCGAGATGGGGGAGAACGGCATCGTCGATCTGCTTCCGTCGCCGCTGGACGTCGACCCCGAATCGCAGGATGACAGTACGATCAAGGCTCTTGACGCCGTCGTGCAGCGCTTCGAGATTGGCGAGGCCACCCACGAATCCATGGTGGTGCAGTTGCAGACGCTGCAAGCATTGCCTCCGGGTGAGGATCTGCCCGCCTCGATCCTCGCCGAAAACCCGCGTGAGAAAACCGGATTGGCCGTGACGGGATGGAGCATCTTGCGTCAGGTTCGTGACACCGTGATGAACAGCTTCGACCTCGAGGAAAGCGACTTCGCCCCTGATGCCCCCTGTCTGCTGGAGGGTCCGAAGACTATCACCATCGGCGGTCAAGAGCGCTGCCTCGACGCCCTGGATGCCGACATTGTGCCGCGAACCGAGAACGGCCGGCTGGTGGTCGACGGCACCGTAAGCGCCGAATCCAAGATCTACGACTTCAAGGCCACTTTCAAGGTGACCTACGAGATGGGCCTTGACGACATCCCTCGTGACCCAAACGAGGCAGAGAATCGGCGACCCGACCTGGCCACCATCGAAAGTCTCGAGGAGACACTGAGCGCGGCCGGTGAAAAGAAGCGCGCAGGTGAGCTCGGTGATCAAGACTACGAGGCGATCGTCAAGCGAGTCAGCGAACAGTTCGACGAGCTTCCGCGGACCGTGGGTGTGCGGCCGGCCCAAAATCCTGCAGAGCCGGAGGTGAATCCGGAGTTCAGCCTGACCGCGGCCGGTAAGGTCGCGGCGGCCGCCGGCGCCGCGGCTGTGGTCGGCCTGCTCGCGCTGCCGGTGACGGCGGCCGCCGGGGCGGCAGGAGTAGGGGTTGCCGGCGCGGGCGGTCTGCTGACCCTGGCGATCGCGCAGTACATCACCACTGTGCTGACGATCGACTGGTTTGGCGGCGGAGTCGGTTCACGTCAAGTCAAGAAGTCGCTCAACGACCGTCCTGAGGGCACATCGCTGCCGCCAATCGGAATACCGGTCGACGCGGATCTCAACCGCCAGCGCCTCGCGGTGTACTTTCGTCCGCTGCCGGCGAAACTCTGGGTTAGTTGCGTCACAGCAGAGGATGACCACGGGGAAGAGTCTGACACCAAGGACATTCGGCTCGTGGGTGGCCGATGGCCTACCGACGGCCAGCTCTGGACGCTATCCAATGATGACGCCATCTTGTTCGTCGATTCCGGAGAATTGCAACTGCTCGTCGAGCCCGATAGCGCCGAGGGCGACGAGCTGCGTATCGGCGTGGCCAGCGCATCGGATGGCGGTCGCCGGCTGCAGGTCGACGGCGAGGATCCCGACAGGCTGCACCGGCTCCCGTCCTGCTCGGCCAGAACCGCTGACAGCCGCTGACCGCCGGAGTCGAAAGGGGCCGCGTGCACGACGATCGACTGCTGACTCCCGGCCGGACGTGCTGGCGCGTGGCGCGTGCCGGTCAATTCGCCTGCATCGTCGATGCGGCCGATTATTTCACCCACGTCAAAGCAGCGATGTTGCGCGCCCGGCACCGAATCATGCTGGTCGGTTGGGATTTCGATGCCCGGACGACGTTCGAACGCGGGATCAAGACCCTACCCGGGCCGAATCAGCTCAGCGCCTTTCTCTATTGGATGCTATGGAAGCGATCGGACCTCGAGATCTACCTCCTGAAATCCAACCTGCGTTTACTCCCCGCCTTCGACGGCATTTGGTTCGGGCTGACCCCGGTGGCGCTTATCAACCAGATCAGCAGCAGGCGAATGCACTTCGCCGTCGATGGCGCCCACCCGATCGGCTCGGTCCACCACCAGAAGATCGTGGTGATCGACGATGCGGTGGCGTTCTGCGGTGGTATCGACCTCACCATCGGCCGGTGGGACACCCGTGCGCATGGACATGACAGCCACCGCCGGCGGACGCTGGGCCGCAGCTACGGGCCGCGGCACGACGTCGGAGCAGCGGTCGACGGTGCCGCCGCGCGCGCATTAGGCGAACAAGCCTTAGCCCGGTGGCGCACCGCGACGGGTCAATCGTTGGCACCGGTCGACCCTGAGCACACCACTTGGCCGAGCAAGCTGGAACCGACTCTGCGGGACGTCGACATCGGAATAGCGCGCACCTTACCGGAATTGGACGATCGGCCGGAGGTGCGTGAAGTGGAGGCGCTCAACCTTGCGGCGATCGCGGCAGCACGCCACACCATCTATCTGGAGAACCAATATCTGGCGGCCAGAGGCCTCGTCGACGCGCTCGCCGCTCGGCTGAGGGAAGCCGACGGTCCTGAGGTCGTCATCGTCCTTGCCCGTAGAGGCAACAATCCCCTTGAGCGGGAGACTATGGACAGCGCACGCCATCGGCTCATTCAAGTGCTGTGGGAAGCAGACGAGCATCGCCGTTTGGGTGTCTACTGGCCGGTGACCGACGGCGGTGCGCCCATTTACGTCCACTCGAAGGTATTGGTGGTCGACGATCGGCTATTGCGCATCGGCTCATCGAATCTCAACAACCGCTCGATGGGGTTCGACAGCGAGTGCGATGTGGCTGTCGAAGCGGAGCCGAACGCTTCGGAACACGATGACGTGCACCGCCAGATCATCTTGGTCCGACACGAATTGGTGTCGGAACACCTCGGTATCGCTACCGGCGAGTTCGAGGAGGCGATGCGTCAAGGCGGGTCGTTCCTGAAGGCCATCGAGGCACTTCGAGGGGACGGCAGGACGTTGCGGCCGTTTACCGAGCGCACAGTGGCCGATGAGGCGGGGCCGCTGGCCGAGAATGACCTGATGGATCCCGACCATGTCCCACGATCACTGACGCGAAGCGTGCAACGGTTCATTGCGGGACTCGGCAATTAACCGCTTCGCCCTCGGCCAGGCCGGGGCGTAAAGGCCGCGATGGCGGTGCTCACTTTCGCCATCCTCAGCGCAACGCTCGGCATCGTCATGGAATTTGCCATGTCGAATTAGCCTATGTGGCCCCACATCTGGGCCGAGGTCTGTTCCCCGTTCGGGTAGGAGATGAACTCGATCGGGGTGCCATCGGGATCGCGGACGAAAAACATGCGCACCCCACCGATCTCCACCGGTGGTTGTTCAGGCTGAATGCCGGCTGCAATAACTGCGGCCAGGGCGGCGTCGATATCTCGGACACTCAACGAGATGTTTGTGTAGCCGAGCATGCTTTCGGACTGCCGGGGGAAACTGCGGTGCGCGAACTCGAGTAGCTCCACGACGGTGCCGCCGAGCATCCCACCGAGCATCCGGCCGCGCGCTCCGACCTCCCCGGTCACGACTTCCATCGACGGACCCTCTAATTCAACGTCAAAGAAGATGTCGAGCCCGAGCACGTCGCGGTAGAACCGCAGCGACGCTTCCATGTCGGATACGGCGATGCAGACGTGCGAGAAGCCGATAATCCCGATCGGGTGCTGGGTCACATGGAGTCCTCTCGGCCAGTAGGTGGGACGTCCAGTATGCGATCTCCGGCGACCGGAATGTGGTGAACCGGTTCGGCCACTACGGAGTCAGCACCACTGAGCCGATGGTCTTGCGGCCTTCAAGATCGCGGTGCGCTCGCGTCACGTCCTTGCGGGGGTAGTGTGCGCTGACGGTCACCTCGATAGTTCCATCACCAATCAAGTCGAGGCCGCCGTTGATGGAGCTGCCCATAAGAATCACCGGGCTTCGGTGTTGCGGCGAACAGTCACCGCCGATTCACCACTGCGACGGGACGCCCGCGCGAATTCTGGCGACCTCGGAGCGGGCGAAGCGCACCCGATCGGTCTCGGCGCCCCGGGCGGCAGCCAGCTCGTCGGCGAGCGCGTACGCGGCATTGAGGACATAGCGAGCGCGTTTGCGTTCTCTACGTTTGCCGCCAGCTTTACGTCCGGCCTTGCGGTAAGCCTTGCGGGCCTTGCGGTTACCGGCCATCGCGTCGAGCTCAACCGGGGTGATGACGTTGCGGGCCTGCTCCGGAGCCATGACGTCGCGGACGAAGTCGCGTTCCCGCTTCACGGTTGCCTTGTACACCTGCACAAAGATCGCCAGCGCTATGACGATCACCGCGATGAGCAGTCCGATCAGCTTCAGTGCGCTCGGTCCGGCGATGGCGCCCACCGAATCCCATGTCCCGTGCAGCAGCATCGGTATCGCGACCAGAAGCAAACCCCGTCCCACCTTGCGTGGTTCCGCGGGCCGGCCGAGCAGGTAGACCAGACCGGCGCAGAAGATTGCGCTGTAGAGGATGTGCGCGGCGACCCCGCTCACCATCCGCAGAACGATGGTGCCTATCGACGCCCCAATCTGATTCGCGCCGAACTGGGTGCCGGCCGACGTCAGTGCGTAGGTGATGTCCTCGATGATTTGGAATCCCAGACCGATGAATGCGCCCAGGATGAACCCGTCGAACGCGGTTCGTACCTGCCGCGGCGCCATTGCGATGAGCAGCAGCAGGCCCGAACCCTTGGCCCATTCTTCGGTGAACGGGGCCGCCAGCCCCGCACCCCAATTCAGCGCCCACACCTGGCCGAAGGTCTTCGAGTAAAGAGCGAGGATCGCGTCGTTGGCATTAGCCGCCATCGCCCCGGTCGCGGCGAAGCCGCCCCACACAAAAGCGACGACCATGAGCTTGGCGGGGAGTTTCGCGTAGTGGTCGATGTGCTGGGCGAACCACCAGAACAGCGCGGCATAGATGCCGAATGACGTCACCGCCAGACCGATTGCCTGGCCGTAGGCGTCGAATTTCAGGGCCAACGTGGAAACGAAGACCAAAAAGCCGATCCCGACCAGCAGCAGATATGCCCAGAATGCGACGTTGCGTGGCTGATAGAAGCTGAACCGCCTACCCCAGCCGGAAAGGTCGAGTGCGGTGTCGCGTGCACGGTCGAGGTCGGCGAGCGTCGTCGCTGGCGTCACTGTCACTGCTTCCCCTCCCCGGGCTTGCTGATGCTGCGGATCATCTCCAAAACCGTGGCCGCAGGCACTGAGCCGGCATCGGACGGTCCGGTTGCCACGGCTTCGACGCCGCGGGTCCCGAATACGAAAGCGGCAATGAGGCCGACGGTGTGTGGTCCGCTGATGCGCACTGTCGCGCCCTGCTTGCCCTGATCGGTGACGATGGTGGTCGGCGCGCCGGTGACGCGCACCCCGCGGCCGCTGTTGAGCGCCTCGGATGTCGTCTCGATCTGGTCGAGCAGTTGGTGGGCGTCTCCGTGGAATTGTCCAGTGTGGACGGTGAACTTGATGGCCCCGTCCTCGATAGTCGCGGTCGCGGGATACTCGCCGGACAACGGAGCGTGGCCCGCTCGGAGACCGGAGGTGATGCCCCAGCCGGCTTCCGGAACGAACGTCACGTCGCCTTCGAGCTCCAAAACATCGCCGGCTTTGACGTTGTCGTGGTACGGCACCGTCGCGTCGGTGATGGGCAACACCACTGACATCACAATGGCCAGTGCGAACACCACCAACGTCGGGCGGATGGTGCGCCGATCCAGGCCGAACCATCGCTCGTCGGCGGGCACCCAGCGTTCGTCGGGTTCGAATCTTGGTGGCGCGGCCGCGGAGGCCATGTCCATTTGAGGATCCGGCATATGCTGCCTAACCCTTCTACCGGCTGCGGCGTCGTCTGAGTGGCATCGGGGTTCGAGAGTAACGACGGCGAGAACACTCGACATCGAAATCGGCGACATCCGCGTCTTTGGCGCGGCCCGGCCGGTTACCTCCTAGGCTGCGGACTATGGCTATCGACCGTTTCGGGCTTGTGGCGGGCAGCATCCGACTTGCATCGGGCATCTCGTTTCTCGTCGACCCCCTCCGTGCGAACCGGTTCTGGGGCGATCCGGACGAGCCGACGCCGACGGCGCGACTTCTGTTGCGGTCGATGGGCTACCGCGATGCCTTGATCGGAGGGCTGCTGGCAACCGCAGCGCTGCGTGGCAGGAACACGCGCGGCTGGTTCCTCGCGTCCGCCGGTGCGGACGCGGCCGATTTGCTCGGCGGGATCAGTGTGCATCATCAGCTGAAACGCTCCCAACAACTGATCGGCCTGGGTGGTGCCGCCGTCGGCATGGTCGCCGGACTCTGGGGTACGGCGCGCCCGGCGGCGGAACAAGCATCGGAAGAACCCGGTTGACCTGGTCGCTCGCGGACGCCAACGAGTAGACGTGCATCTCGGACTTTCGTGAGCTCGAGCGCTACCTCCCCTCGGGTTTGGAACACGTTTTGGTGGACCTGCCGACCGAGCCCCGCGACTAGACCCAGCAACGCTGGGATGAGCTGAAGGCCGAGTTCGCGCAACTGCGTTAGCCTCTCGCACAGCCGAATTCAGCCGACGTGACGGATCAGGGTGTCGATGAGCGCGTTGATCGCCGGGCTGGCGTGTTGGGATGCCGCGTAGGCGATTGACAGCGTCCATGTGATGGGTGGCTGCAGCGGAACAGTGCGTAGGTCGGGGAAGCGACCGGCCGCGCTGGTGGGCAAGATGGCCGTCGCCAGCCGATGTCGAATGAGCCCCGCGGCGATCGCGTAATCGGCGACTTCGTAGGCGCTTATCGGGTGGACGCCCGCGGCGGCAAAGCCGGCGTCGAGGCGCTGCCGGATTCCCCATCCGAGGGGAAAGTTGATGAAGTCATGTCCGGCGAGGTCGCTGAGTCCCACTCTTCGCCGATCTGCCAATGCGTGGCTGGAGTCGCAGACGAACACCATGGCCTCACTCATCAGCTCCCGGAGCGCTACCAGTTGGGACCCCGCTGAGGCGATGGACACCAGGGCTAAGTCCATCTGACCGTCCGCGATGGCCGTCAGATGCCCGGCAGACCCGGTAAGGCTTTGCCGCAGGCGAACGGTGACCAACGGGTTGGAGCGGCGGAACTCTGCCAGGGCGGCGGGCAGATCCAACGTTCCCCACGACATCAGGGTGCCCAAGGTGACGGTGCCGGTGAGCTGCTCACGGAACGCAGCTACTGAGGTGCGGGCCCGGTGAGCGGTGTGGATGACTTCCCGGGCGTGCTGAAGGAAGACCTCGCCGGCCGCCGTCAGCGTGATCTGGCGGTTGGAACGGTCGAAAAGGTCGACGCCAAGCTCCTTTTCCAATCTGCTGACCGACGCCGATAGGGCAGACTGCACAACGTGGATACGCCGGGCCGCCCGGGAGAAGTTGAGCTCGGCGGCCACTGCGACGAAGTACTCCAGGTGGCGCAGCTCCACGCGACCATACTATCGCGGTTCGCGATAGTAATGTTCGCATTTCTTCGTTGGACGCGATGACTGGTTCGGGTGTTGGCTGGACGTGTCCGATAACCGACCATCAATTCACAGGAGGACCGGAGTCATGCGGGCCTTGCGCTTTACCGAGTTCGGTGACCCCGGTGTATTGCGTGTGGCGGACCTACCGGATCCGACGGGGAAACCGGGAGAAGCAGTGATCCGCATCGAAGCCGCGTCGGTCAACCCGTCTGATGTGAAAAACGTTGCTGGTGCGATGGATTGGACAGTGCTGCCACGCACGCCCGGCCGTGATTTCGCTGGCGTGGTCATCAGCGGGCCGCCCGAGTTTCAAGGCGCTGCGGTGTGGGGCACCGGCGGAGACACCGGTTTCACCCGAGACGGGTCACACGCCCAGTTGATGTCGGTGCCGGTGGAAGCGCTAGTGCGCAAGCCCGAACGGCTCAGCTTCGACCAGGCCTCCGCTGTCGGGGTCAATTTCGTCGTGGCCTGGTACGGGGTGGTGGAAACCGCGCAACTGGCGGCGGGCGAAACCATTGCTGTCTTCGGGGTGTCCGGCGGCGTGGGGGGAGCGGTAGCACAGATCGCCCGCGCATTGGGCGCGAAGGTGATCGGTGTGGACCGTCGTCGGCCCGGCCCGCGGACTGCTGCGGCGGCGGTCATCGACGATTTCGTCACGTTCGACCCGGCGGCCGCTGTCGGCGGCGAGATCAAGCGGCTCACCGGCGGCACCGGCGTCGACGTGGTGTATGACGCGGTGGGTGGCGTCACCACGCCGGCCGCGCTGGCCGCGCTGGCCCACCGCGGCCGGCTCGTGGTAATCAGCGCCGTCGGTTCGCCCGCGGTCGAAATCGACCTGCTGGACCTGTATCACAACGAAACTCGCATCTTCGGCACGGACAGCACAAAGCTCACCGTCGTCGACTGCGCGCGGCGCCTTGAAACGATGGCGCCCTACTTCGAGGCCGGCGAGTTCCGGCCGCTTCCCATCACCGCCAGCTATGCGCTCGACCACGCGGCTACGGCCTATCAGGCCGTCGCCGACCACGTCGCCGGCCGCGTCGTGATCCGGCCCTGACAACGAGAGGCAAGGCAATGTCCTCCAACCTGACCGAACAGACTCTGACCGCCGCCGTGCAGCAGACCTTCGACGGTTCCGCCGACGAGCGCTTCCGCCAAGTGTTCGTGTGCCTGGTGCAGCATCTGCACGACTTCGCCCGTGAGGTCCGCCTGACCGGCGATGAATGGTTCACCGCAATGGAATTCCTCGAGCGGACCGGCAAAATCTCGACCCCGACACGCCAGGAATTCGTGCTGCTGTCCGACATCCTGGGCCTGAGCATGCTGCTGGACAAGATCAACCAGCACACCGAGTCATCGACCACCGACTCGGCCCTACTTGGCCCCTTCTACGTCGAGGGCCGTCCCGCCGCCGACAATGGCGCCGACATCTCTGATGGCGTCGACGGCACCCCGATGTTCGTCACCGGGCGGGTCATCAACGACCAGGGCAGCGGGATCGCCGGCGCGAGAGTGGACACCTGGCACAGCGACGGAGAAGGTTTCTACGACGTCCAGCAGACCGAAAAGCTGCACGACCAGCTCGCCATGCGGGCACTGCTGACCACCGACGACGACGGACGGTTCCGGTACCGGTCCATTACGCCCCGCTACTACCCGGTGCCCACTGACGGCCCGTGCGGCGAGATCCTGCGCGCCGCAAACCGGTCGCCGATGCGCCCGCAGCATGTGCACTTCTGGGTGCACGCCGACGGATACCAGCCGTTGATCACTCAGGTGTTCCTGCGTGATGACCCCTATATCGAACGGGACGCGGTCTTCGCCGTGCAGGACTCACTGCTGGCAGATTTCGAGCGGCACGAGCCAGGTACCGCCCCGGACGGAACGACGGTCGACGAAGCGTTCGTCACCCTGGACTGGACTCTGACCCTCGCCGCCGACTAGTCAAGGGAATACGCCAATGTCACGGATACCGCTTGCCAGCGCCGACCAGCAGCCCGAACCGATCCGGCAATGGATGGCGCGGCGCGGCAATCTCAATGTGTTCCGACTGCTCGCCAACGCCCCCCAGGTGTTCCGCGGATGGACGCAGATGGTCGACGAGTTGTTCGACAGTCCCACCTTTGACCTGAGGACGCGGGAAGCGATCATCCTGCGGGTGGCGCAGTTGCAGGCGTCACGCTACGAGCTCGCCCAGCACACAGGCATCGCTCGCGCGGCCGGGCTCACCGAACAACAGATCGACGCCATCCGCGACAGCGGAGACCTCGAGGCGACCGGCTTCAGCGCCACCGAACGCAGCGCGCTCGACGTCACTACCGAGTTGGTCAGCACCCACCGACTGCGGGATGACACCTTCGCCGCGGCGCAAGCCGTCTTCGGCGACGAGGCGCTCACCGAATTGCTGATGATCATCAGCTGCTACTACGGGCTGGCTTTGGTGCTCAACGCGGTCGATCTCGATGTCGACGCGACAGCCAGGTTCCAACCGTGACGGGAGAAAACAGGTGACTCGAATCGCGTATCGTCAGCCGGCAGAGATGACCGAGGATGCCCGCGAATTGACCCTGCAGCGCGGCAATCTCAACGTCTATCGTGTTTTGGCCAACGCCGATAAGGTGTTCACCGGCTGGATGCTGGCCGGGCACGCCGCCCTGACCAGCCCGGTGCTGCCAACCAGGCTGCGCGAAATCGTCGTTCTGCGGACCGCTTACCTGATGGACTGCCCCTACGAGCTCGGCCAGCACAGAGACGTGGCCCGTACCGCGGGGGTCAGCAGCGATGAGGTCAATGCCCTTACGTCTGAATCTGGATGGCAAACAGCTACTTTCGATGCCGTCGAGCTCGCGGTGCTGCAGCTGACAACCGAGTTGCTCACCACCCGCAACGTCTCGGCGCAACTATTCGACAAAGTGCACAATGCGCTGGGTTCGGAGGCCACCGTGGAAGCGTTGATGGTGATCAACCGGTATTCCGGGCTGGCGCTGATGCTCAACGCGCTGGACGTCGATCTCGACGAATCCGCCCGGCTGCCGATCCCGCCCAGGCAGGACTCGCAATCGTGACGACGCGCGAGAGCCCGTTCCGGGCCGATCTTCTGCACGGGACCACTGGCATCCCAGATTTGCCGGGCTACCACTGAGGGGCCAGACGGTTCACATGGTCACGGTGAGCGGCCAGACGCTCCAAATGTCGTCGCAGTACTCGGTGATGGCACGATCCGACGAGAACTTGCCGCTGCGTGCGGTATTCAAGATGGACATCTTCGTCCACGAGTCGCGGTCCTGCCACGCCGCGCTCACCTGCTCCTGGCACTCCACGTACGATGCGTAGTCGGCGCAGACCAGGAAGGGATCGTCGTGGCGCAGGTTGTCCACCAGCGGCCGGAACACCTCGGTGTCGCCGGGTGAGAACGTCCCGTCGGCAATGAGGTCCAGCACCGCGCGCAGCTCTTCGTTACTGTCGATGTAGTCGGCCGGGTGGTAGCCCTTCGCTTTGAGTGCCTCGACCTCCTGCACGGCCAGACCGAAGAGGAAGAAGTTCTCCGGTCCGACCTCTTCACGCATCTCTACGTTCGCTCCGTCGAGCGTGCCGATGGTCAGGGCGCCGTTGATCATGAACTTCATGTTCCCGGTGCCGGACGCTTCCTTGCCTGCGGTGGAGATCTGCTCGGACAAATCGGCGGCCGGGTAGATCAGGTGTGCGTTCTTCACGCTGAAGTTCGGCACGAATGCCACCTTCAGGAACCGGTTGACCTCCGGGTCGGCGTTGACCGTCTCCCCGACGGCGTTGATCAGCTTGATGATCCGTTTGGCCATGAAGTAGCCCGGAGCTGCCTTACCGCCAAAGATAAAGGCCCGCTGCGGGATCGACATTCCGGGATTCTGCTTGAGCCGGTGGTACAGCGCGATGGTGTGCAGGATGTTGAGATGCTGCCGCTTGTACTCGTGGATGCGCTTGACCTGGACGTCGAACATCCAGTCCGGGTTCAGTTCGACGCCGGTTGCCGCGCGGAGGTACTTGGCAAGGCGGGCCTTATTGCCGCGCTTCACGTCGCGCCACTGCTGGCGAAAGGAGTGATCGTCGACGAACGGCTCCAGCCCGCGCAGGCGCTGCAGGTCGGTCAGCCAGCCCTCACCGACGTTGCGGTCCAGCAGTTCCCGCAGGCCGGGGTTGGCCAGGGCAAGGAAGCGGCGTGGCGTCACACCATTTGTCTTGTTGCTGAATCGCTCCGGCCACAGCTCGAAAAAGTCTTTGAGCACGCTCTGTTTCAGCAGCTCCGAGTGCAGCGCGGCGACACCGTTGATGGCATGGCTTCCGACCGTCGCCAGGTGTGCCATCCGGACATTCTTGCCGCCGTTCTCACCGATCAGCGACATCCGGCGGACGCGGTCCTCGTCGCCGGGGAACCGGTCGCGCACCTCGTTGAGGAACCGGCGGTTGATCTCGTAGATGATCTCCAGGTGCCGTGGCAGCGACTCGGCGAACATCTCCAGCGGCCAGGTCTCCAACGCCTCGGGCAGCAGGGTGTGGTTGGTGTAGCCGAACGTCGCGACCGTGATGTCCCACGCCTCGTCCCAGTCCAGCTCGCGCTCGTCGACCAGTAAGCGCATCAGCTCAGCGACCGCGATCGACGGATGAGTGTCGTTGAGCTGCAGAGCAAATCGCTGAGGAAGTTCCCTGACGCCGGCGTCGGCGAGATCGTCCATGATGTGCAGCACGTGCTGCAGCGAGCAGGACACGAAGAAGTACTGCTGCAACAGCCGCAGCTGTTTGCCCGCCTCCGGCTCGTCGTTCGGGTAGAGCACTTTGGTGACCGTCTCGGACATGACCTCGTCCTCGACCGCCCCGTAGTAGTCGCCGGTATTGAAGGCTTCCAGTGCGAACGACTTGACGGCCCGCGCACTCCACAGCGTCAGCACGTTGCAGGTGTTGACGCCGTAACCTTGGATCGGCGTGTCGTAGGCAACACCTTTCAGCAGCCGTCCGGGCACCCACCGGACGCGATCGTGGCCGGCATCGTCTAGGTAGTGCCCGACGTAGCCGCCCCACTTGACCAGGTAGTTGACGTCGGGTTTGGCAATCTCCCAAGGGTTTCCGTGGTCCAGCCAGTTGTCGGTCTGTTCGACTTGCCAGCCGTCGTGGATCGCCTGGTCGAAGATACCGAATTCGTAGCGGATGCCGTAGCCGATCGCGGGACGTTCGAGGGTGGCCAGCGAATCCAGGTAACAGGCGGCAAGCCTGCCGAGGCCCCCGTTGCCCAGTCCGGGTTCCGGCTCACAAGCCAGGACCTCGTCGAGATCCTGGCCCATCGCGGCCAGCGCGGTTTTCGCGGCGTGCTCCATGCGCAGGTTGAGTAGGTTGTTGCCCAACTGCGGACCCATCAGGAACTCGGCCGACAAGTAACAGGTCACCTTGCGGCCGAGATCCAGTGAGGTCTGCGTCGACGCCACCCGGCGGTCCTGCATCCTGTCGCGCACGGCCAGCGCGAGCGCCCGGTAGTAATGCTCGGGCCGCAACGCCGCAGCCGGACGGCCGATCGAGTAGCGCAGGTGATCGGTGATCGCCCGCTGCAACGCCTGGGCGCCCATTCCGGTCCGGGAGTGCTCGACCAGATCCGCGGGCCGTGATTGCTCAACATGGGTCATCGTGAGTCCTACTCCCTGGATGGAGGTCCCGCACCTACGTGCGCTGCGGCGCGCAGGGCGACATTATGGCAGCAGTGTCTGCACACCATGCACGCAATTGACGTCCGCTTCGTGAACGTGAGCCCACGGACTAGCGAAGAAAAAGCATTCTAGCCGCAGATGAAATCGGGTCAGCATTACTCCGGCCAGCTGTTGTTGCGGATGATCTGAACGAAGTCGTCACGGACGAATGAGTCGTCGAAGTGTTGCAGCACATCGGCGTTCACCGTCCCGAATGTGCTGCGCGGACGGTGCTTCATGCCGTCGGTGAATGCCCGGAGGATCCGGTTCTTGAAGTCGGGTCGAGGATGCGCGGCGGTGACCGCCTCAATCGCCTCGGCAGATAGGTCGTTACGACCGATGCCCAGGACGTCAGTCTCGACGCCGGCCGTGACGAGCGCGATTTCCGGGTCCAGGAACTCCGGCACGCCGGGCGTCGTATGCAGCGCAATGGAAAGCCAGACCGTACCGGCGGCGGCCTCATCAACGCCATGGCTCAGAAGAAAGTCCCGTGCCGCGTTGGCGCCGTCGACCTCGAACCGCAGCATCGATGTCCGGTAGCCCTCGGTGAGCCCGATATCGTGGAACATCGCGCCCGCATAAAGCAATTCGAGATCAGGCTGCAGACCGCGCCGCCGACCCTGCAATGCGCCGAAAAGGAATACCCGGCGGGAGTGGTTGAACAACAGATCGTCTTCGGTGTCGCGGATGTAGTCGGTGATTTCATGCACCAGCGGGCTGTCGGGTATGACGACGCCGGCGATGGACTGCGAGGATGTAGCGGTCATAGCGGATCCTTTCGACAGCCATAGTCGTAGCACGTCCGCAGCTGGCGTCAACCCGCCGCAGGTGGCAGAAATTTGTGGTCGATGAGCGACTGCAGCGCGTCGCGGAACGCCTCCTCGGTGTCGATGGTGTCGGTGAACCCGGCTTGGCGCAGCTTGACGGTACTCACGAAGGCGTGCGGCCCTTCGGGTGCGTCGTGGGCGAACGCGAAATCCGCGTGCTGATCACCGTGGCCGACCAGTTGGTGCAGGCTCAGCGGGCGAAGGCCGTACTTGGTGACGATTCGATCCCACAGGTCGGCGTGGTCCGCAAGATAGGCGGCCAAGCTCATCGGAGTGTCCGGTCCAGTCTCGACGCCGAGGGTCTTGGCCAGCGCCGGCCACGCGTTCCGCCACTCAAAGACGTCGCCGTTGGTGATGTTGAATGCCTCGTTGGCTGCGTGTGGTGTTCCTGCGGCCCAGACCATCACATCGGCGACAAGGTCGGCGTCCGCGGCTTCCCAGACGAACGACGGCCCGCCGGGAAAGCCGAACGGTTTGCCCTTTTCCCGTTGGATCGCGGCGTAGGCACCGATGGCCGGCAGGACGTTCAACGCGCCGGGTGTGGGACCGGTGACGAGCTGCGGGCGCAGTGCGGTGTAAGTGAATCCATGCTTGGCGCCCATTTCGCGGACGTAGTCTTCTTGATCCAAGAAGAAGTTCGGATGCGGGTCACGCGGATCGCTTTCCCGCGCCGGGATGGGAATCGGGTGCAGATGCACGCCGTAGACCTTCGTTCCCTGCAGGATGCTGATGTGTTGAAAGTCTCTGGCGCCGAACAAGGTCGGTTCAACGACGTTGCGCAACATCGCGTTGTTGGTTTCGATCTGGTCCTTGCTCGACCAGCCCGCGACGAGTTCGGGCTTCTCGTGCAGCGCCGTGTAGGCGATGTGCGTGATGTCGGTCAACGGCTCGAACGCCGCACGCGCCGCTTCCTGGTCCCGCAGATCGACCGATAGGAACTCGATCTCGCGGTCGCTGGGCACCTCGGGTTTGCGACGGGAAACCCCGATCACCTCCCAGCCCGCCGACAGGAACTTCTTGATCGCGGCCACCCCCAGCAAGCCGGTCGCGCCGGCGACCAAAACCTTGTTTGACATGACGACCTCCATTCCCTCGTAGGCGGGCGCTAGCCACCGATCGCTAGCTGACCGCCGGTGACCGGCAGAATGGCGCCGTTCACATAGCTCGCTGCCGGAGAGGCCAGAAAGGTTATGGCGTTGGCGATCTCGTCGGGCGAAGCGGCCCGCCCCAGCGCGGTGTAGGCGGCAAAGGCATCTGCAAGGCCCGGCGTCGCGTCGGTGCCGGGAGTTTCGGCCGGCCCGGGCGACACCGCGTTCACCCGTACACCGGGCCGACCGAATTCGTCCGCCCAGACGCGGGTCAACAGTTCCACTCCGGCCTTGCTGGCACCGTAGATGCCTCCGGTGCGAGAAGGGATAGTCGCAGCGACGGTGCTGAGATTGACGACGACGCCGTGGCCGCGCTCGGCCATACCCGGCACCAGCTGCTGGACCAGGATGTAGGGGGCTCGCAGGTTGATGTTGATGTGCTCGTCGAAGAACGCATCGTCGGTGTCAGCGGTCGCGCCGAACTTGTAGACACCGGCGTTGTTGATCAAGATGTCGACCCGCCCGGCCTCGGCGGCCAGCCGACGCACGTCGTCGGCGTCGGCGAGGTCAGCGCCGATGAAACGTGCCGTGCCCCCGGCATTTTGGATCTCCTGCACGACCTTGGCGCCGCGTTCGGCGCTGCGCCCGTGCACGATGACCTCGGCGCCGAGCTGAGCGAGTTGCAGGGCTACCGCGCGACCAATTCCGGCGGTGGCGCCGGTTACCAGTGCGGTCGAGCCTTCGAGTGTTGTTGTCATCTGCTTACCCCTTCGCGGAGATGGTTTGTGAATGATATGCGTAACAGCGCAATCCCACCTCTTTTTAGTCCAAGGCCGCCGAGAGGTTATGCGTCTTGCTTATCGGCGCTATTAGCTGGCTTGATCGCCTCGTTTGGTGGTGCGCCCGCTGATATAAGCCGAACCTATTGGATCGATCGGAAATTCGATCCGCGGGCGGCACCGTTTGTCAGTAGTTGTTGGAGCGAGCGCAAATCCGCTGTCCAACCGGCAACACCCCGCCGAGGAAGGTTCTCACATGCACGGCAAGATTGCTTTTGAAGAGCATTACAACCTGCCCCAGTTCGAGATACCGGAGCATGCCGACGCGGCGAAAATGCGGGAAATCCGACGCCGGCTGCTCGACGTCAGCGAGCAGCGGTTGGCGGACATGGACGCCACCGGCGTCGACTACGCGATCCTGTCGTTGGTATCGCCGGATATCCAATCAGAGACCGATGCCCGCCATGCAGTCAGCGGAGCCAAAAAGGTTAACGACACCCTGGCCGAAATCGTGGCCACCCATGAGCCTCGCTACGGCGGATTTGCCATACTGCCCCTGCAAGACCCCTGAGTCCATGCACGGTGCGGCTGACTGGTTCGATCATGCCGCCATCAACGACAACACTCGCGAAAAGATCGGTCGCACCAACGCTCAACGCCTGTTCGGATTAAAAGGCTAGCCGCGACACGGCACGGGGCTGGCGACTTGGCCTAGGTCGCGGGGTTGGCCCGCGTCAGTTGTTGACTGATATCCCCCAGCCCGAGTACGTGGTTCGCGGCGGCCTATCGACGCAACTATGGCGAGTCGCCGCGGAGACTCTGCGCGCTTATCGGACTATTAGCGGCCGCTATAAGCTGGGCTGATAGCCAATCGGCTTCGGCGTGAGGCGGCCAGCGGGTATGGACTTTCGGGAACTCAGCGCCTTCGTGGCGGTGGTGGAAGAAGGCGGCATGTCCGCCGCCGCGCGTCGCCTGCATGTCAGCCAGTCGGCGTTATCCCAGACGGTGAGCGCTCTGGAACGCGAACTCGGGGTCACGCTGCTAGAACGCACCAGCACCGGCGTACGCCCAACCGAAGCGGGAACGACATTGCTCGTCGAGGCGCGTGCGGTGCTGGCTCGCTACCACCAGGCCGTGCGGACAATGAGCACCTACAGCGCCGGATCCAGCGAGGTCATCAGGCTGGGCATCCCGTTGGAGCTGGCTCCTGACGTGCTCCCCACGGCACTGGCCAAATTCGCGGAGGTGTCCCCGAACACCCGCGTCGTTCCGCAGCACCTCTCGACGGCCGCGCAATTCAACGCCTTGCGCAACGACCAGCTGGACGTCGGCCTGGTCCGCGAACGCCCGTCTGGATCGGAATTCGACGCGATGCTGGTCGCTCAAGAATCCCCTGGCGTACTGCTCGCATCGAAAGTCGCTGCGCGACTGGCTGGTTCCGACGGCGTCCAGCTAGACCAGCTGGCCGAACTGCGGTGGGTCGGGTTCCCCCGCTCCAGTAGTCCGGCCTGGTACGACGAGCTGACGGGCGTCCTGCGTAGCCACGGCGTCGACATCGGAGGGCCGGTGCCTGACGATCAAGTGCTGATCGCCGCGGTCAAGTTCGCCGCGGTGAGCAGCGGAGAGGCTTTCGCGTTGGCGCCCGAGAACGCGCTGCAACCGCTGCCCGACGACGTGACGTGGTTGCCGTTAGTGGGTAAACCAGTGGTGCGTCGCACCTGGGTGGTGTGGCCGGCGGAGTCGCGGCGGCGCGACATCGGCCGTCTGATTGCGTCGTTTCAGCCGCCCGACGCCATCTGACTCAGCAGCGCGCCAAGCCCGTATTCGAAGACGGCGTCGTAGTCGGTGGGAGACTGCAGCGCCTGGACGAGCGCCTGGTCCGGCCAGTCGTCGTCCCACAGCGAGGGGTCCTCCTCTTCGTGTTTGGCCCCACGAACAGCCGAGAACTGCATCACTGCAGACGATATGACATGCACCTGCACCGCCCGCAGGACGAGTGCGGCATCGGTACCCGTCACGCCCAACTCGGCCAGCTGTGCTGCCAACGTCTGCTGAATCGGCAGAAACAGCATCGGCGTCCGGTCGCGTTCGTGTGCGATCGCAAGCAGGTGTTGTCGGTCGATCAGCGCCCGCCGCTGCGAGCGGGCAAGTGACGCAATGCGTTCGACAGCGGTGTCGCCCTCGACGGGCAGATGCGCCATCTCGCTGAGCAATCGGTCGACCAGGCTGTCGAAGAGTTTGTCCCGGCCGCCGACATGCCAGTAGATCGAGGTGACCGCGACGCCGAGCTCCTCGGCCAGGCCGCGCATGGTGAACGCCTCGACGCCGTGCTGTTCGATCAGGCGGGCCGCGGTGTCGAGGATGGTCTCCGCGCTAACGGCCTCAGCCACCGGTGATCCGCTCTGTTCCGGGTAGCTCGAGATAACGATCGAGGTTGCGGTGCATGTTGATCACCCGCCGCTCCTCGTTGGACAGCGTCAGGTGCGTGAATCCGGGCTGGTGCACACCGCGCTGCAGTCCGGCCAACACGTTGATGTCCTGGGAGATCACCAGGCCGGGCTCTGCCTCGTCCGCCGTCATCCGCACGTCGGCGGGCGTGCATCGCGGCGCGCCGGGCGACATGCGTGTCCACAACATCATCACCAGTTCGCCGTGATCAGGATCGGGCCCGGGATGTGAGGTCATCACCGTCAAGTGGTCGGCGTTGGCCAGCAGTGTGAGGTTCGGGAAGACGTTGTACTGGTGCAGCCGCATCATCTGATCGGTACTGGCCCAGCTCAAATCGACCCCGCGCCCGGCGGCGAAAGCCTTTATCTGTTCTGCGATTACGTCAATAGCCGACTGGCCGCCGGGGAACGGAGTACCATCCGCCACGCCCATCAGTGCGCCTTGAGTGCTGACGTAGGCGTCCCACACCTCGGCCTCGGTGGGCATCTGTTTGAGATGCGGGCTCGGCACACCATACAGCTGCTCGGACTTGCCGGTGTGCCCCCAAATGACTTGCGGCGCGTAGACGTCGTCCATGCACCGGTGCAGCTCGGGATGCAACGTTTGAATGTGGTAGGTCTCGCTGTACCCGTCGGCGATCGTCTTCCAATTCGCGTCGACTTCGATGGTCATGGTGCCGTAGCAGCGGAAGTCTCCGAGCCCGAGCCAGGCGATGTCGTCCGGCACCGCCTCCAGGAAGTCGGCCAGCGGCGCCGCGTTGATGTCGAGGTTGACGAAGACCAGCCTTTCCCAAGTGTCGACGCGGGCCGCGATGAGCGGAAACTCGGACATCTGCAGCGTGCCGAATCCCTTGCGGTTCGGCACCCGCTTGAGAACTCCGCGCAGATCCCAGGTCCAGCCGTGGTAACCGCAGCGCAGTTCACGCAAACCCGTGCCTGCGCCGGCGCATAACGAGTTGCCCCGGTGCCGGCACACGTTCTGAAAAGCGCGCAGCGTTCCATCGTCGCCGCGGACAATCAGTATCGCGTAAGGGCCGCAACGGTATTCGAAATAGTCGCCGGGCTCGGCGACGTGGTCCAGCGTGCACGCGAGCTGCCACACCTTCGGCCACATCCGCTCGACTTCGAGTTGTGCAAATGCGGGGGAGTAGTAGCGCTCCGCGGGCACCAGGGTCGGACGTTGTGGCGGCGCGCCGATCGCATCCTCGAGCCGAGCATCGTCGCCGGCATGCGTTGTCATCGAGGCACTCCCGTCGCGTCTGTAACGGTGTTACAGTCCTGGCCAGGGTCCACTGTAGCGGTCGCCTGGGCAGGCAAAGGAGTAATCGTGTTCGATCTGAAAATCACTGGCGGAACCGTCGTGGACGGAACCGGTGCGAACCGATTCGACGCCGATATCGCCGTCAAAGACGGCAGAATCGTCGAGGTTCGTCGCCGTGGGCCGGGCAGCCCACCGCTGGAAGGTGAGGCCGCCGAAACGATCGACGCGACCGGAAAGATCGTCGCGCCCGGATTTGTCGACATCCACACCCACTACGACGGTCAGGTCAGCTGGGATGACATGTTGGAGCCGTCCAGCAGCCACGGCGTGACGACCGTCGTCACCGGAAACTGCGGGGTCGGGTTCGCGCCAGTGCGACCGGGTACCGAGGACTGGCTGATCGGCCTGATGGAAGGTGTCGAGGACATTCCCGGCAGCGCACTGACGGAGGGCATCTCGTGGGGTTGGGAGAGCTACCCGGAATACCTTGAGGCCATCGGACGGAAAGAATTCGCCGTCGACGTGGGCAGCCAGGTGGCCCACGGCGCGGTCCGCGCCTACGCGATGGGTGAGCGCGGCGCCCGCAACGAGCCCGCCTCACCGGATGACATCGCGGCGATGGCACGCCTCGTGCAGGAGGCGATCGAGGCCGGCGCGCTGGGCTTCTCGACGTCACGCACCATCGGTCACCGGGCCATCGACGGCGAGCCGGTTCCCGGAACCTATGCCGCCGAGGACGAGCTGTTCGGGCTCGGCCGGGCCATGGCAGCCGGCGGCCGGGCCGTATTCGAGCTGGCCCCGCAGGGTGTGGCCGGCGAGGACATCATCGCGCCCAAGAAGGAACTGGAGTGGATGCAGCGTCTGGGTGCCGAGATCGACCGGCCGATCTCGTTCGGCATGATCCAGGTGGACGCCGCCCCGGACCTCTGGCGCGAACAGCTCGACATTTCAGCGGCGGCGCACGCGGCCGGCAGTCGGTTGTATCCCCAGATAGCCGCGCGGCCATTCGGCATGCTGTTCGGCTTTCCCGGGCATCACGCGTTCACCCACCGGCCGACGTTCCGTCGGCTGAAGGCCGAATGCAGCCGCGAGGAGCTCGCGAAGCGTCTGGCCGATCCCGCCGTCAAGGCCGCGATCCTGTCGGAGGACGATCTGCCGCCGGACCCAAACCGGTTGTTCGACAACATGTTCGCTCTTGCGCAATACTCGCTCGGCCGGCTGTATGCGATGGGTGATCCGCCCGACTACGAGCCCACCGACGAACGCACCGTGGAGAAAATCGCCGCCGAGCGGGGCGCGGACCCGCTGGCCACCCTCTACGACCTGATGCTCGAGTCCGATGCAACCTCAATGCTGATGCTGCCGTTCTACAACTATGCCTACGGCAACCATGACGCGATCCGGGAAATGCTCACCCATCCTGCCGGGGTGGTCGGGCTGTCCGACGGCGGCGCGCACTGCAGCATGATCTGCGACGCGTCGTATCCGACCTTCCTGCTGACCCACTGGGCCCGCGATCGCCACCGCGGCGAAAAGCTGCCGCTGGAGTACGTCATCCGCAAGCAGTCACACGACACCGCGCAGCTGTTCGGGCTCTCCGATCGCGGCGTCATCGAGACCGGGAAGCGCGCCGACGTCAACGTGATCGACATGGATGCGCTCACCCTGCACGCCCCCCGGATGGCCTACGACCTGCCGGCCGGTGGCAACCGGCTCGTGCAAGGTGCCTCCGGCTACAGCGCGACGGTCGTCAACGGCGTCATCACCCGCCGCGACACCGTCGACACCGGCGCGCGGCCCGGCCGGTTGGTGCGCGGCGCGCGCTGAGCGTCGCTAGGAAACGGCTTGGTCGATCAGCGTCTCAGCTGCCGTGCGAGCCGGCCGCCACGGCGACGAGTCGTCGAGCGACGTGGCCAGGGCTGCCGCGCCTTCATAAAGCACGCCGAGCTCGTTGCCCAGACGTTGCGGGTCGGCGGCGCCGGCCTGTCTCGCCAGCTCAGTCAATCCGTCGACGAAGCTGCGCTTGCTTGCGCGAACGATTTCCTGCACCCCCGGCATGGCTCCGGCTGCCTCGACGGCGGCGTTGTGAAACGGGCAGCCCCGTAGCGGTCCGCCGCGTGTCGTGGGCGCCTCGAAAACGGCCAGTAGGCGCTCGCGCGGCGTTTGATCGTCGGCGTCCGACCCGGAAAGCGCGGAATCGGCGACGCGGTGCTCGATGCTGCGCAGATACTCCTCGACCACCGCGGTCTTGCTCGGGAAGTGTTGGTAGAGAGTCCGTTTGGAGACCGATGATGCGGCCGCGAGGCGCTCAACGCCGGTGGCGTTGATGCCCTCCCGATAGAACAGCTCCGCCGCAGCATTCAGGATGCGCTGGCGTGCGCCGCGGCCGCCCTTGCTCTTCACCTGTTGCTTGCTCATGGCAGCAGTATACCGACCGGTTTACATCGGGCGTCAAGTGGTGTAGCGTCGCGGCAGACAGAAGTACACCAATCGGTTTACTAGGAGTGGACATGACGAAACGATCGCCCGTGGTATTGGTTACCGGCGTCTCCTCGGGAATCGGCCGGGCCGTGGCCGAGGGGTTCGCCGCGAAGGGCTTCAAGGTCTTCGGCACCAGCCGCAACCCGCGAAGCACCGAACCGGTCGCCGGCGTGGAATTGATCCGGCTCGACGTCACCGACGACGCGTCGGTCGCTTCAGCCGTATCGACGGTTGTTCAGCGTGCGGGTCGCATCGATGTCCTGGTCAACAATGCCGGTGCCGGTGTCTTCGGCGCCGCGGAGGAGACGTCGATCGCCCAGGCGCAGCAGCTCTTCGACACCAACTTCTTCGGATTGGTCCGGTTAACCCGTGCGGTGCTGCCGTACCTGCGCGCGCAGCGCAGCGGCCGCATCATCAACATCGGCTCGGTGCTGGGCTTCCTGCCGTCGCCCTACGGCGCGCTCTATGCAGCCTCAAAGCACGCGGTCGAGGGCTACTCGGAATCCCTCGATCACGAAACCCGCGAATTCGGGGTCCGGGTTTCCGTCGTCGAACCCGGCTACACCAACACCTCGTTCGAGGCCAACGCGAGCGATGCGGATTCCCCGCTGGAGAATTACCAGGGCGTTCGCGAACACGTTAAGCAGGTCATCGCCGAGGCGTTACACACCGGCGACGAGCCCGCCGTCGTCGCGCGAGTCGTGCTGAAGGCGGCGACCACCCCTACGCCGAAGTTGCGCTACCCGGCCGGACCACTGGCACGGCGGCTGGCGTTGCTGAAGAGGTATGCTCCGGCCAGCTTGCTGGACAACGGAATTCGCAAGGCGAACAAGCTGACGAAAGCACCCCAAATCGGCGCGCAAGCAGGCTCGAGCCGAAAGTCCGACGGCGGATTCCTGGAGGCCGTCGGCAAGAAGGGTCTGTGACGCCGGCCTAACCGGATGTAGCCAGCAGCCGCGGCCAGTACGTTCTCACGATGCTTTGGCGAACCTACGGACTAACTCGTCTTCGCCGAACGTGTTGGTGTGCTGAAGGCCTTTGTCGTCGCGGCCGAAAAACGTCCACCGCCGCGGAGTTGTCCGCGGGTCGCTGATCATCTTGACCGTATAGCGAGAGTTGATTGATCCCAGCGTGCCGATGATGTCACCGACCCGGACCTGCGATGGATGAATCTCGGGTACTTCGTACGAATCCTGTATCGCCAATCCATCCGCCTCACGTTGTTGCCACCACCCTACCCGCACTCTGCCTCCCTAACCGACAGGCACGAGGATGGCGCGGTTGAGCCCACCTCGAGTCACCAAAGGCCGCCGGTGGCGTAGCGACGAACGTACCTAGGTACCGCAGAAGGTTTGGTAGGCGCCGAAGTCGTCGGGAGCCGGGCTGGCGTAGCGCTCGAGCTCTGGCCGTTCGTCGTATGGCGCGGTCACGGCAACGAGCAGCCGCTCGAGCGGATCCAGGTCGCCCGCCGTCGCGGCGGACAAGGCCTCCTCAACGAGATGGTTGCGCGGAATGTAGACCGGGTTGACGCGGTCCATCGACTCGACGTCGGGACCCAGCGCTTGCCACCGTGACATCCAGTCGTCGAAGCCGGCGGGTCGGATGTCTTCCAGGTGGCCTTCATCTGCGTGGCTGAGCTGGCGGAAGAAGGTGGTGTGGTCCACCCGGCTCTCCTTCAGCAAGGGCAGCAGGTCGTCGACCAAGGACGTGACCGTCCCGGCTCCGACGTCTGCCGGCAGCCCGAGCTTGGCCCGCATCCCGGACGACCAGACGGCGTCATACTCGACGCGGAAGACGCCGAACGACTTCTCGGCGAGTGCGACGCCCTCGTCGACGTGGTCGGAGAGTAGCGGGAGAAGTGCCTCGGCGAACCGGGCGAGGTTCCACCCGGCGATGGCGGGCTGATTGCCGTAGGCGTAGCGGCCCCAGTGATCGATCGAACTGAACACCGTGTCGGGGTCGTAGGCCTCCATGAAGGCGCACGGCCCATAGTCGATGGTTTCGCCGGAAATCGTCATGTTGTCGGTGTTCATCACCCCGTGGATGAACCCGACCAGCATCCATCGGGCCACCAGTGACGCCTGGACCCTGGCCACGGCCTCAAACAGCGCGAGGTAGGGGTGCTCGGCGTCCGCGGCCGCGGGGTGATGACGCGCGATCGCATGGTCGGCAAGGCGCCGCAGCAGGTCCAGGTTGGCGGTCGCGGCGGCGTATTGAAAGCTCCCGACCCGCAGGTGGCTGCTGGCGACGCGGGTGAGCACCGCGCCGGGCAGTAGCGTCTCGCGCTGCACCGGGCGTCCGGTGCTGACGACTGCCAGCGATCGCGTCGTCGGGATACCCAGAGCATGCATCGCCTCGCTGACGACGTATTCGCGCAGCATCGGTCCGACCGCGGCGAGGCCGTCACCGCCGCGGGCGAACGGCGTGGCGCCGGAACCTTTGAGGTGGATATCGCGAATACGCCCGTCGGCGCCGACCAGCTCGCCGAGCAGCAGGGCGCGTCCATCGCCCAACCGCGGCACGTAGCCGCCGAACTGATGTCCGGCGTAGGCCTGGGCCACCGGAGCCGCATCGCCGGAGACCTGGTTGCCCACCAAGAAACGCATCCCTTCCGCAGTGCCCAGCCAGGCAGCGTCGAGGCCGAGTTCGGTGGCCAGCGGCCCGTTGAGTGCGAGCAGTCGCAGATCGGGGAAGGTTTCGGCTTGCCAGCGGACTGCCATCTCCGGCAAGTCGCGCAAGAAGCGATCTTGCAGAGCAACGGTGGTATCCGGAGCGAGGCTCACTTCACCCACACTACGGAGGATTCGAAGAGCGCCCTACTCGTCCTTAACCGAGGGCATGCCCAATCAGATCGCGGGCACGGTCGAGCATCGAAGCGAACGGTCCCACGGCGAAATTCAACATGGCCGATTCCACGCCAGGATGCGGACGGGTCGGCGCGATCGCCTCGGCGGCCCGAACCGCTGTTGTCAGCCGCTTGCGCTCGTCAGTGTCGAGCTCCTGCTGCAACTTCGGGAATTCGTATTTCTCCTCATGGTCAGCGTGGTCCAGCACCGCATCCCGCAGCGTGGTGAGCTCGTCGATGAACTGCTGCGAGGTGATGTCGATCTTCTCGATCTTCGACAGCAGCTCCTTCGCCTCATGCTCCTCTTCGAGCCGAGCATCGACGATCGAGTCGATGGCATCGACTTCGCGGCGTACCCGAGGATGCACGACCATCTCCTCAGCCGTCTCGTGTACGGCCAGCAATTGGCGCAACTGCACGAACGGCTCCTCGCGCGCGTGCGGGTCTGATGCGTGCAGCACCTGGTCGAACATGTCCTCGATCAGGTTGTGCTGTGCTTTGAGGAACGCGACAACCTCGTCGGGGGATTGAATGATCATCTCGGGCATTCCCAACACCTCCAGGAGTCGAGCGCGGGCGATGGGCGGCGTCCGCTTTTCCTCCGCATACCCCGGGACGATGCGGCTAAACGGTGCGCCGTCGGGCGCTACTCTGCATTCGGCACTAGTCGAGGAGCGGCGCCATGGATTCGGCGGTGGGCGAGGTAGACAATATCGACTTCGACGATCTGACGTCGCCCCGGCTGACCGATGTGCAGCGTCAGATTCTGGAATTCACCGAGGCTAGACCCGTCGAATTCGACATCGACCGGATGCTTGACGAAGCCAGCGGCCAGGCGGGGCAGCCGTCGGTGGGTGACAACCTGGACGACACCGATGGCTTCCGGGACCGCCTGACCGCGCACGTGGCCGCGATCGAAGCTGACCACGGTCTGACTCAGCTCACCCGTTCCTCGCTGCGGCAACGAGTGGTGCGCCTGCTGCGTAACCGCCTGTCGCTGACCGACCTCATCAAGCGCTATCCGGAGATCGAGTCGATCCAAATCGAGCAGCCGTTCATCGTCGTCGGGATGCCGCGGTCCGGTACCACGCATCTGGTGAATCTGATCGCCGCCGATCCGCGCCGGCGCGCGCTGCCGTACTGGGAGAGCCAGGATCCGATCCCGGCGCTCGGCCAAGGCCCCGACATCTTCGGCGTGGACCCCCGCTACGCGCGGGCCAAGTCCGAACACGACGCGCTGATGGCAAGCGCCCCCGTCGTTGCCGCCATGCACG
>Ga0335075_10001291_pt1 | contig 41475 bp, 30 predicted proteins | sample Lox_Sample_24_FD_206723 | JGI IMG/M metagenome (GOLD analysis project Ga0335075, IMG submission 206723) | Soil microbial communities from Loxahatchee National Wildlife Refuge, Florida, United States - Lox_Sample_2.4 | ecosystem: Environmental > Terrestrial > Soil > Wetlands | place: USA...
CGCCTCGGCAAACGCGCCGTCGCGACGTTCGAGGAACCCGACGCGGGGCCGTGGGAATTCCGCGGCCGCATGCAGCGCCACACGTTCTCCGCCGCGATCTCCTGGGCCGGCTGCGACCGCCTGTCGCGCATCGCGACGCGCGTCGGCGATTCGCTGGCCGCGCGCGAGTGGGGCGCGCATGCCAGCCGCATGCGCGACGACATCCTGAAGGGCGCGTGGAACGAGAAGCGCCAGGCGTTCACGTCCGCCTTCGGCAACGAGGACCTCGACGCCACCACGCTGCTGCTGCCCGAGCTCGGGCTGATCTCGGCCACCGATCCGCGCTTCCTCAAGACGCTCGAACGCATCGAGGCCGAGTTGCGCATCGGCGGCACGAACGGCGACCTGCTGTTCCGCTACAAACACGCCGACGACTTCGGCGCGCCGGAGAACGCATTCACCATCTGCGCGTTCTGGTACGTCAACGCGCTGGCCGCCGCCGGGCGCCTGGAAGAGGCGCGCGAACGTTTCTCGCGCCTGCTCGAACGGCGCAATCCGCTCGGGCTGCTGTCCGAGGACATCGCGCCCACGACCGGCGAGTTGTGGGGCAACTTCCCGCAGACGTACAGCATGGTCGGCGTGATCGCCAGCGCGCTGCGCCTGTCGCGCAGCTGGGAGGAGCTCGTATGAGCCGGCTGGTCGCGGTGTCGAACCGGATCTCGGTGCCGAAACGCGGCGCGGTCCCGGGCGGCCTCGCGGTCGGATTGCTGGCTGCGATGCAGGCGCGCCGCGGCATGTGGTTCGGCTGGGATGGCGAGACCGCGGAAACCGCGGCGCCCGATCCGTCGATCGTGCGCAAGGACGGCGTCACCTACGCGTCGATCGATTTCGACCAGGCCGAGTACAAGGATTTCTATCTCGGCTTCTGCAACGGCACGTTGTGGCCGCTGTTCCACTACTTCGTCGACGGCTTCCGCTACAACGACGAGCAGTACGACGCCTACCAGCGCATGAACCAGCGCTACGCGCGCACGCTGCTGCCGCTGCTCGAGCCCGACGACCTGATCTGGGTGCACGACTACCACCTGTTCCCGCTGGCGCAGAAGCTGCGCGAGGCGGGCGCGACGCAGCCGATGGGCCTGTTCCTGCACATCCCGTTCCCCAACATCGAGGTGCTGCGCGTGTTGCCGGTGTACGGCGAGCTGCTGCAGGCGATGCTCGCGTACGACGTGCTCGGCTTCCAGACGGAGACCGACATGCAGGCGTTCCGCTCCGCGGTCGCGTACGTGTGGGGCGACTCCGTGCTGACGTCGAACGGCGGCATCACGCTCGGCGGCCGGCACATCGAAACCGGCGTGTTCCCGATCGGCGTCGACGTCGATGCGATCCAGCGCGAGGCCGTCGAGTCGCAGAGCACCGATGCGTGGAAACGCATGGTCGCGGGGTTGCTGGGACGGCGCCTCATGATCGGCGTCGATCGCCTCGACTACAGCAAGGGCCTGGTCGAACGCTTCAAGGCGTACGAGCGTTTTCTGGAAACGCATCCCGAGAACCAGAACCGCGTGAGCTTCCTGCAGATCGCGCCGCTGTCGCGCAGCGACGTGCGCGCGTACGCGGAGATCCGCCGCGATCTCGAGCAGACCACCGGCCGCACGAACGGCCGCTTCGCCGACACCGACTGGACGCCGATCCGCTATCTCAACCGCAACTTCCCGCACGACGTGTTGATGGGCTTCATGCGCTCCGCGCTGATCGGCATCGTCACGCCGGTGCGCGACGGCATGAACCTGGTCGCGAAGGAATTCGTGGCGGCGCAGGACCCGGCGGACCCGGGCGTGCTGATCCTCTCGACGCTGGCCGGCGCGGCGCGCGAGCTGACCAGCGCCGTCATGGTGAACCCGTACGACTCGCGCGGCATGGCGCACGCGATCCAGCAGGCGTTCAACATGCCGCTGGCCGAGCGGCGCGAGCGCCACGTCGCGATGCTCGACGTGCTGAAGCGCAATTCCATCACGGCCTGGCACACGAGCTTCATCGACACGCTCGAGTCCATCGTCGGCCGCGCGCCGGACCTCAAGCTCAAGTTCGGCTAACGCGCGCCCTCGAGGTGCGCGCGGCCGTAATGGCGCTTCAGCCGGCCGTCGCGCGCGTAGTCGCGCAACAGCTCGAAGTAGCCCGCGGAGTAACGCGTCGAAGCCCGTGAACCGTCGGCGGCCGATTCGTATTCCGTGATGCCGTGTTCGGCGCCGGGAAATGTCGCGATCGCGATGCGTCTGCCGTCGTCGATGAGGCCACGCAGGCGGCGCGCGGTCTCGGCGGACGGCGCGTCGATGTCGTCGGCGCCCAGCACCCAGAGCTGCGGCGTGTCGAGCGCGCGCAGCGTCGGCATCGGGTCGTAGCGCAGCGGCGTGTTCCAGCCCTCGAACTGGCGCGCGGTGTCGGCCAGCTGGGATTCCTGCAGTCCGAGCAGCATGAACGTGAAATTGCCATGCAGGTCGCGATACCACGGTTCGGCGGCATATTTCGCACGCAACGCGGCGAACTGCGCGAAACCCGAGGTGAACCCGCTCTCGAACACCGTTTCGGCGGCGGTCGCCACCTCCAGCGCCTTCACGATGTCGGCGGACGAGTGGCCCTTCAGTCGCATCTGCAGCTCGACGCATTCGCGGTCCTCGTCGATCACCGAGACGGCGAGGCCATACGCGACGATCACGAAGTCGACGCGCTCGCGTTGCGCGGCGAGTGGCGCCACCCAACCGCCCTGGCTCGTGCCGAGATACCCGAGGCGTCTGGCGCGCGGGCCCGCGAGCCGGCGCGCCTCGTGCAGCGCGGCTACCGCATCCGCGGACAGCCGCGCGAAATCCTGCGTGTACCGTCCGCCGGAAGACCCGGTGCCGCGCTTGTCGTAGACGAACACGCCGACGCCGCGCGCCGGCAGCAGCCGCTGCATCGCGTAGAACTGCAGCGCGGAGTCTCCCTCGGAGCCGTGGACGAGAACCGCGATGGCGACGGGCTGGCGGCCGGCGGGCAGGACGAGACGCCCGGCGAGCGGAGTGCCATCGGCATCGAAGCGGCCCTCGCGCACGTCGAGCGGCACGCGCGTCGCGCGTGCGCCGCCGAAGTCGAGCGTGTCGTGCGCGCAGTTGAAGGTCACTTTCAAACCGTCCGGCTTCTTCGTCCAGCCGGCCGTGCCGTGCCAGGCCCCGTCCGCGCCTTGCTCGAGCGCGCCGGTGGTGCCGTCGAACTTGCGCCAGCGCAACGTGCGTTCCGATGACGGCGAGATGTCGACTACCTCGCCGCGCGGCAGCCCATAAACGCCGATGCCGCAATCGGCGGGGGCGGCTGTCGTGTCGGGGAAGGCCGGGAAGGATGCCAATAGCGCGAGCAGCGCGAGGGTTGTGCGTGTCATGCGCTTTGAACTGCCGCGCACGCAATCCGGTTACAGGCCACCCGGATCGGGGATCGTCAGGCTGTACTGTCGAGCCAGCCGCCCTCGAAACCCGCGCGCTGCAATCCGCTGCGGATGTACGGATTGCGCCGCATGACCGACCAGATGAGCTCGCTGCGGTAGTTCTCGAGCATCGCGATGATCGGGCCCTGGTCGATGCCGAGATAGTCGGTCGCCACCCAGCCGCCGCCGCGCACGCGCTTGCCGTGCCGCAGCGGCACGTTGTCGTAGTCGAAGCTGGGATTGAAGGAATCGACGAAGCCGTACTTCGTGTAGATGTGCGAGCCGTATTTCTTGTACATCTCGCGCGCCGCGGGCATCACGATCTCGGGCGCGAACGGCAGCGAGGCGATCGCCGCGTAGGGCGCGATGGTGCCGTCGTCGACCGTGTCGACGCGGCTCACGCCGCGCGCGGCGTACGAGTGGAACTGCCGCGTCTGACCCAGGTAGGGCATCCTGACGTCGGCCGGACCGTCGCAGGCGGTCAAGCCCCAGATGTTGGGGCCGTAGCCCTTCCAGTCCATCGGGTTGCGGATCGCGTAGGCGCGCTGCGCCAGCGTCGCGCGCCGGCTGTTCTCGAAATAGTCGATGCCCTGCGGCCACATGAACTCGTCCTTGATGCCGCGGTAGTCGATCCAGATCGCGCTGAACTGGTGGCCGAACATCGGGCCGAAGGTGAGATGTGTCTGGCCTTCGAGCGTGCCCCAGTGCTGGTAGTAGTTGGACGTGAACGACACCCACGTGCCCGGCGCCGCCGGGTGCGTCGGGCTGCCGAGCGCGAGCACGTAGACGATCATGCCCTCGTTGTAGCCGCGCCAGTCGTGGATGTTGAACAGCTGCTCGGGGCTCCACGACATGCGGATGTCGGGCACGTGTTCGATCGACCACGGCCAGTTCACGCGGCCGTAGAGATCGTCCGCGACCTTGCGGATCTCGGCTTCCTCGGGATGGTCGGCGTTGAAGTAGCCCGAGACGAACAACACGCCGGCCATGAACAACGCGGTGTCGACCGTGGACAGCTCGCAGCCGCCGTAGCGCAGGCCCGTGCGGAAATTCAGGAAGTGATAGAAGAAGCCCTGGTAGCCGGCGGTGCTGTAGGCGTCCGGACCCTGCGGCAGCGAGTACAGGAACTTCAGCATCTGCAACACGCGCGCGCGCGCCTGCGCGCGGGTCACCCAGCCGCGCTCCGCGCCGATCGCATAGGCGTTCAGCGCGAAGCCGCAGGCGGCGATGCTGGCGAACGGCGAGTTGGGCCAGCGATCCGGGACGAGGCCGGTCTCCGGTTCGGCGGTGTCCCAGAAATAGTTGAACGTGCGCTTCTCGAGTTCTTCGAAGAACGAATCGAGCGGATTGATCGACGCCACCGGCGTCACCTTCACGACGACGGGGTCGAGCGTCGCCGGCCGCGTCTTGCAACCGGCCAGCGCCAGCGCGCCGGCGCCGCCGAGCAGCAGGTCGCGGCGGTTCACGCGGCCTCCGGCGACCGGCACACGCGGTCGATGAACTGTTCGTGCATCGGCATCGCGGCGACGCAGCTCGCGATCACGCCACGCACGCTGTCGCCGAGCTGGCGCAGCTCCGCCTCCGGCACGCGGTCGACCATCGGGTGCCAGGCGGCGGGCACGATGCGTTGTCCCAGCATCACCTGCACCCAGCTCGTGAGCCCGAACATCTCGTCGGCGTTGCGGAAGAACCGGCCGCTGGCGCGGAACAGCGCGATGTTCTCCGCGAGGCTCGCGGGAATGCTCATCGTGCCGCAGGTTTCCCAGAATTTCGTATCGCGCCGTTCCGTGGCGCAGTAGTGCAGGATCAGGAAGTCGCGGATCTTCTCCGTCTCGAACGCGGCCTGTGCGTTGTAGCGGTCACGCAGCGCCGGGTCCATGTTCCGGTCGGGGAACATGTCGATGAGGCGCGCGATGGCGGACTGGATCAGGTAGATGCTGGTCGATTCCAGCGGCTCGAGGAAGCCGCTCGCGAGGCCGATGGCGACGCAGTTGCGCGCCCAGACCTGCCGGCGCCGGCCGGTGGTGAAGCGCAGCACGCGCGGCTCGGCGAGCGCGCGGCCATCGAGATGACCCAGCAACGTGGCCGCGGCCTCGTCGTCGCCGACGTGCGCGCTCGAGTAGACGTAGCCGTTGCCGGTGCGATGTTGCAGCGGGATGCGCCACTGCCAGCCGGCAGCGCGCGCGGTCGAGCGCGTGAACGGCGTGGCCGCGGCGGTCTTCTCGCTGGGCACCGCGACGGCGCGATCGCAGGGCAGCCAGTGTGTCCAGTCCTCGTAGCCGCTGTGCAGCGCCTGCTCGATGAGCAACCCGCGAAAACCCGAGCAGTCGATGAACAGGTCGCCGGTGATGCGCGCGCCGCCGTCGAGCGTCACGGACTCGATGAAGCCGTCCGCGCCACGCAGCGTGACGTCGACGACCTTGCCCTCGATGCGCTGCACGCCGCGCGCCTCGGCGCGGCGCCGCAGGAAGTTCGCGTATCGGCCGGCGTCGAAATGATAGGCGTAGGCGATGTTCGCCAGCGGCGACTGCGGCGGCACGTCGCTGGCCGAGGACATGAACTTGCCGGCCGGTGCGGCCGCGGTGTTCAGCGAGTACTCGCCGATGTCGCGCGCCTGGCCCAGCGCCTTCAGCCGCAGCCAGTACTGGTGGAAGGGCAGGCCGCGGTACTCGTGGCCGATGGTGCCGAAGCCGTGGATGTAGCGGTCGCCGGCGCGGCCCCAGTCGACGAACTCGATGCCGAGCTTGAACGTGCCGTTCACCGCGCGCACGAACTCGGTCTCGTCGATCTGCAGCGACTGGTTGAAGAGGCGCAGGTGCGGCACGGTGGCCTCGCCGACGCCGACGGTGCCGATCTCCTCCGACTCGATGAGTTGGATCGAGCGCAGGCCCGGCACCAGTTGCGACAGCGCGGCCGCGGTCATCCAGCCGGCGGAGCCGCCGCCGACGATGACGATGTTTGTGAGCCGGTCCTGCACGGGGCCGATTGTGGCACCGAACGCCGGGGCCATCAGCCCCGGCGTTCGCATCCAGGTCTCAGAACTTCAGGCCGAAGCTCATGCGCACGGTGCGCGGCACGCCCGTGATGTTGCCGTCCTGGTTGTAGCGTCCCCCGTTGACCAGGCCGTCCGCCGAGTTCGTGTCGGTGAAGTCGACGAGATTGTGCTCGTTGGTCACGTTGAGGGCGTCGACGCGCAGGTACATCGAGCCGATGTTGCCCAGCTCGAAGTTCTTCGTGATCTGCAAGTCGAGCGCGTTGTAGCCGGTGCCGCCGACGATGTAGGTGAAGTTCTCGCAGGGGGCGCCGTTGGGAAAGGCGCCGGTCGCGAGACAGGAATCCACCGTACGCGGGACCGAGGTCGAGTACGTGAGCTTGGCCGCCAGCAGCAGGCCCCAGGGCGCCGAGTACGACCCGGTGGCGACGACGCGATGCTTCGCGGCCGCGTTCGACGTGACGAAGCGGTACTCCTTGATGGACACCTGCGCGAACGAGTAGTGCTCGTTGATGTCGCGGTTCTGCTTCGCGTCCGTGAACGTGTACGAGACGCTCGCGCCCCAGCGCGATTCTTCGGTGAACGGCTTCTCCGCGGACAGGAGCAGCTGCGTGCTCTTGGTCTCGATGCCGTTGTCGCCGAGCAGCATGTTGCCGGTGGTCGACGGGTGGAAGTCCCACGGCACGTCGCGGTTCAGCCAGAAGCTGCCATCCTCGCGACGATGGCCGAGCGTGAACACGAAGCCGTCGTAGCTGTTGATGCGCGACACGGACGCGCTCGTGTTCCAGTCGCCGATGCGGTTGCGCATGCCGATGCTGAACTGGTCGGAGTAGGGCACCTTCAGGTCGTTGTTGATCAGGTCCACCTCGCCGGCGCGGCCGGCGAACAGCGCCGGCAGTGCGCCGGGGTTGCTGGCGAAGGCCGGGTCCCAGTTGAAGCAGTTCGTCGTGCTCGTGTCGCAGGGATGATCCGCGGTGTTGAAGAATGCTTCCGTGGTCGCGAGCGCGAACTTCGTCTGCTCGAGCTGGAGATAGTCGTACAGCGTGCGGTCGTAGGCGCGGCCGGCGCCGCCGAAGATCACGTGCTGCTGGTCGGCACCCAGGTCCCACGAGAAGCCGAGACGCGGCTGGAACGCGTCCTTGAACGGTTTGCGGTTGTTGCCGGTGCTGATGTAGTCGTTGATGTCGTAGGCCGTGTGCGGGTCGTTGCTCAACGCCAGCGTCTCGCCGTAAGTCAGCCCCGGCGCGACCTCCTCGTTGATGCCGTCGATCACGAACTGCGGCGTGCGGAAGTTCAGATACGACGGGTTCTTCTCGAGATCCCAGCGCAGGCCGAGGTTCAGCGTGAGGTGATCGTTCACCACCCAGTCGTCCTGCGCGAAGATGCCGAGCTGCTTGTCCTCGGACGTGATCAGCGAATCGAAACCCGACAGCGGCAGCGCGAAGGCGGCCTTCCACGGGATCGTGGCGGCGCCGGCTGCGGTCGTGTCGAAGTAGAACACCGGGTTGCCGGGGATCGAGTCCGCGGCGGTCAGTTCGACGCTCTTGTACTTGATGCCGGCCTTGATGGTGTGGTCGCCACCGCCCCAGCCGATGTCGGTGAAGGTGATGGTGTCGCCGATCGACCAGCCCTTCTGGCCCTTGTTCTGCGCCGCGCGCGGGTCGGCGCCGTCGACGGCGATGATGCGCGGATTGTCGGAACCGCGGATGAACGTGTACTGCGCGCCGTTCACGCCGGACGCGTTGATGTGCGGCTGGTAGAAGGCGTCTTCGTACGTGGCCTGCACCTCGTTCAGCCAGTTCGAGCCGTTGTGCTTCCACGAGAGCTCGTAGCGCTTGTCGGAGTTGTCGGTGTCGACCGCGGCGGAGGCGGCGACGCCGGTGCCCGTCTGGTCGCCGGCGCTGGTTTCTTCGCGGATCTTCGCGGAGAACTGCAGGGCGTCCGCGTCGCCGAGTGCCCAGTCGAGCTTGCCGAAGTACAGGTCCTCGTCGAAGGCGATCGAGGCCGGGCCAAGCTGCGCCTGCACGTCGGCCGGCAACGCGTCGGCGACGCCCGGCGGCGGACTGCTGTCGACGATCACGCCGACCGGGGTCTCGTATCGCTTGGCTTCGTAGGTCAGGAAGAAGTGCAGCTTGTCCTGGATGATCGGACCGCCGAACGAGACGCCGTACTCCTTGCTCTCGGATTCGGTCTTCCGGCCGTCGTCGAGCTCGATGGGCGTCTTCGCGCGGAAGTTGTCGGCCGTGTACGTGCCGAAGGCCTCGCCCTTGAACTCGTTGGTGCCGGAGCGCGTCAACGCGGTGATCGCGGCGCTGGAGATCTGGTCGTACTCGGCCTTGTAGTTGGACGTGATGACCTTGTATTCGCCGATCGCGAGCTGCGGGAACGGGTTGCCCTGCGTGTCGCCGGCCTGGCCCGACACGCCGGAGCGCACGTAGCCCTTTTGGCCGACGCCATCGATGTACAGGTTCACGCCGTTCTCGTTCTGCGCGCCGCCGCGGATCGACGTCCTGCCCTTGCCGTCCACTTCGAACACGACGCCGGGAACGGTGTCGGCGAATTCGAGGAAGTTGCGCGTGATCTGCGGCGTGGTCTCGATGCGCTGCTGCGAGACGGTGGTGCCGATCTCGGACGTGCGCACTTCCTGCAGCCGCCGGCCCGTGACCGTGACTTCCTGCATCGGCGCCTCGACGACGGTTTCGCCGCCGCCGCCGAGATCCAGCGTCGCCGTCGACGCGACCGACAGCGTGACGACCTGTTCGGTGCCGGCGCCGGCGTCGACGCGGTACGTGCCGGGCGGCAGCCCGGCGAGCGTATAACTACCCGAGTCGCTGGCCCTGGTGCGGCGCGTCGCGCCGGTGGCGACGTTCTTCGCTGTGACGTCCGCGTTGGCCGGCGCGTTGCCGCGCAGCGTGGCGTCCGCGGATTGCGCCAGCGTGATCGTCGGCGCGGCGAGGATCGACGCGATGGCCGCGCCGATCAATGAGCGGGGGAAATGGTTCATGAAACACCCTCTGTTGTGTTTCGCGACAGCGCCGTCGTCGGAAGGGAACGCGTGGGTCTGCAAACCCGCGCGCGGCGGTTTCGCGTTGTGGCGGCATTCTTACACTTAACGCACGCCGCCCACGATTCCGTTACGTGTTTGTAATGTCGGTTCGCGCCACGCTGCGCCGCCGGAATCGTCCGACAGGAACCGACTAGTTAGAGTTGCGGCGCGGCGGTCAGCGCGAGCCGGCGACTTGCCGCACTGCACGCGGCAGGTCGACCACCGTCGTGAAACCGGACAAACCCTGGGCCGAGTCGCCGCCGACGAGGAACTCGTGGCGTCCGGGCATCAACGTCCAGCGATCGTCGGGATCGAGCGTCGCGAGCGCGGACGAGGGCAGCTTGAACTCCACCGCCACCGACTCGCCCTTGCGCACCGGCACGCGGCGGTAGGCGATGAGGCGCTTGCCGGTGACGGATTTCGCGACCAGCGGTCGGGCGTAGACCTGGACCACTTCGTCGCCGTCGCGCGCGCCGGTGTTCGCGACGCGCACGCGGATCGTGAGGCCGTCGTCGCGGCCGAGCTGGGCCGGCACCTCGAGCGCCGAGTACGCGAACTTCGTGAAGCTGAGGCCGAATCCGAACGGCACCAGCGGCGCGTCGGATTCGTCGAGCCAGTGCGCCTTGTAGTCGCCGCGCTCGGGGATGTTGGGCCGGCCGTTCGGCGGGTCGTAGTGGTGGATAGGCAGCTGGCCGACGCTGCGCGGCCACGTCACCGGTTCCTTGCCGCCCGGATTCGAGTCGCCGAACAACACCGACGCCAGCGCCGGGCCGCCTTCGATGCCGGGGAAGAACGCGTGCACGACGGCATTCGGTTTCTCCAACAGGTCGGGAACGGCGAGCGCGCGGCCCGTCAGCAGCACCACCACGACGGGTTTGCCCGTGCCCACCAGCGCATCCACCAGTGCCTGCTGGCGGCCGGGCAGATCGAGGTGCGCGCGGTTCATCGCCTCGCCGCTCTGCGACTGCCGCTCACCGACCACGGCGACGACGAGGTCGCTCTGCTTCGCCGCCGCGACCGCCGCGGCGATGCCGCGTTCGTCGCCGGGCACGGCGTAGCCGCGATCGTCGAGCTTCGTGCCTTCGCGATAGTCGATCGTCACCGGCGTCGCGCCGCGCAACGCGCGCGCCTTCAGCGCCGCCAGCACGCTGACCGAATCCTCGGCGCGGCCGCGCGCGTGCCAGGGACCGAGCATGTCGCCGGGGGCATCCGCCAGCGGACCCGTCACCAGGATGCGGCGCGCATTGGTCAGCGGCAGCACGCCGTCGTTCTTCAGCAGCACGACCGACTTGCGCGCGATGTCGAGCGCGGCGGCGCGATGCGCCGCGGACAGGCGCACTTCCTTCTCGAGGTTCTCGGGCACGTACGGGTTGTCGAACAGGCCGAGCTTGCGCTTGAACGCGAGCGCACGCAGCACCTCGCGGTCGATCTCCGGGATCGTCACGCGGCCCGCGGACACGGCCTTCGCCAACTGCGCGTAGTAGACGCCGTCTTCCATGTCGATGGTCATCGTGCCGTCGCGCAGCGCGGCAACCGCCGCGTCGAGGTCATCGCCGGCGGTGCCGTGGTTGCGCATCTCGGTGATGCCGGCGTAGTCGGAGACCAGTACGCCGTCGAAGCCGAGCTCGCCGCGCAACACGTCCTGGAGCAGATGTTTGTTGGCGGACATCGGCACGCCGCCGGTGCCGGTGGTGAAAGCGGGCATCACGGACGGCGCGCCGGCCTGCACGCCGGCGATGTACGGCGGCAGGTGGAATTCGCGGATCGCGCGCTCGGAGAGATCGACGTACGCGTAGTCCTTGCCGCCCTGCACGGCGCCGTAGCCGAGGTAGTGCTTGAGACAGCTCGCGACGCCGAAATCCACGGGCGCCGGTTTGCCAGGCAGCGCGGCGAGCGAGCGGTGGAAGCCCTGGATCGTCGCGACCGCGTAGTCGCTCGACACCAGCGGCGACTCGCCGAAGCTCTCGACGCCGCGGCCCCAGCGCGGATCGGCGGGGTGATCGACCATCGGCGCGAACGTCCAGCGTTGTCCGTGCGAGTAACCTTCGAGGCCGGAGATCGCGGCGACGCGGCGCGCGTCGTTCGCGTCCCAGGTGGCGGCGAGGCCCAGCGGCACCGGGAACACGGTCCAGTAGCCGTGGATGATGTCGGTCGCGAACACCACGGGGATGCCGAGCCGCGATTCCTTCACCGCGATTTTCTGGATGCGGTTGATGTCCGCGGCGGAGAACTCGAACGCCGACATCTGGAAGCCGACACCGGTGCGCGCCAGCTCCTCGGCGGAGAGATTCGGCCGGCCCGCGGAATCGGGGCCCGTCATCGTGCCCTTGCTGAGCAGCATCAGCTGGTTGACCTTCTCCTGCAGCGTCATGCGCTGCACGATCTCGAGATCGCGCGCATCGGGCGCGGCGAGGGAGAGGGCGGGCGCGACGGCGCCGAGGGCGAGCAGCGCGAGGGTCGCGCGGAGGCGGGGGGTGTTCATGGCCGGCGATTCTAGTACCGGACGTGTTTGTTTGACCTCCGCATCGGTGCGGATGTCGGAGGGGGCTGACGGGGTGTGCGTCGCGCGGTCGTTATCGGGTGCGCGCGGCGGCGCTGTCGTTATCGGGTGCGCGCGGCGGCGCGCAACATCGCCACCGCCGCATAGAGCACCACGACGACGACCAGCCAGCGCAGCGTGGCCAGCGGCAACTGCTTGACGATGAAGGCGGCGATCAGCACGCCGGGCACGCCGCCGAGCGCGAGGCCGATGGCGGCGCGCGCATCGTAGCTGCCGGCGGCGATGAAACGCAGGCCGGCGACCGGCATCAGGAACGCGCACGAGCCCATCATGATCGGGAATGCCGCGATGGGATTCATGCCCATGAGGCTGACCATGATCAGGCAGGGCGCGTACAGGCCGACGCCGAGCGTCATCAGCGCGCCGAGCACGAAGTTGCCAGCGATCGCGGCGTAGAGGATGGGGCCGCGCAGCGCGGTGGCGTCGCCGCCGGCGGGGATCGCGCCGACGTTGCCGAGCACGAACAGCAGCGCCGCCGCGAGCAGCGCCACGCCCATGCCGACCTGGATCGCGCGGCGCGGCAGCTTCGACACGATGCCCGAGCCGATGAACGCGCCGAGCACCGCGGCGGCGATCAGCGTGATCAACGTCAGCGAATCGACGCTGACGGCGGCGATGAAGATCAACGCCTGCGCGACCGTGGGCAGCGCGTGGCCCGTGTTCAGCGTGCCGGGGATCTTCTCGTCGGGCACGAGCTTGAACAGCTTGAACACCGACGTGGTCGGCGCGAAGGAGCCGACACCCAGCGTGTCGAAGAAGTTGGCGACGAAGCCGGTGAGGGTGTTGATCAGGCCAGGCCGGCGCGAAGCGACGCCGGCCCGCGCGCGTTCGATGACGAACCAGCGCGCGATGTAGAACAACGCGAGCGCGGACAACAGGGCCAGCAGGACGAGGGCGGCGCGGCTCATGATCCGAATCTCCGGAGATCGAAGGCGTCGAGGTCGGGGCGCGGACGTCCGGCGACGAGATCGGCCATCGCCAGCGCGTTGATGCCGCTCAGCGTGAGGCCGATGTGCTGGTGCGCGAAGCTGTAGAAGAGGCCGGGCGCGCCCGGCACGCGGCCGATCGCCGGTAGATAGTCCGGCAGCACGGGGCGCGGGCCGACCCAGGACGCCACGTCGTCGCCGCAGGCGTAACCGAGACCGCGCACCTTCGTGCGCAGCCAGGCGGGCTTGCGCGGATCGGGCGGCGCCGCGGTGCCGGCGAACTCCATGAAGCTCGTGGCGCGCAGTCGGCCGGCCATCGGCGTGACGACCATCTTCTCGTTCGCGTAGACGATGGGCGCGTCGACCAGCGCGCGCGCGTCGGGCATCTGGATGTGGTAACCGCGCGCGGCCTCGAGCGGCGCGCGCAGGCCGAAGGGTTTCAGCAGCGGCTCCGACCAGACGCCGAGGCAGATGACGACCGTGCCGGCCACCACCGGGTCGCCGCCGGTCAGCACCTCGTAGCCCGCGCTGGTCACCTGGATGGCGCGCGCCTCGCGGCGTTCGAACGTCGCACCGTGACGCTGCGCGGCGGTGACGAACGCGCGCACGACCTCGAGCGGGTCGAGCACGTGCGCGCACTTCGGGAAGTAGAGGCCCGTGGCGCGATCGGCATTCGCCGCGACGCGGATCGCTTCGACCACGTCGCGCGGCGCCGGCGCCGTCGGCACTTCGAGCGCGTTCATCGCCGCGACCTCGGCGGCCAGCGACGCGTCGACGTCGCCGCCGAGCCAGGCCTCGTAGTGGCCGTGCTGGCGGATCAGGTCCGGGCGGCCCGCATCGGTGAGCAGGCCGACGAGCGCGGGCACGGCAGGCCGCACGAACGGCGCGAGCTGCCGCGTGTTCGCCGCGCGGCGGAACGCGGCGCGCGCGAAGCGCAGCGCCCAGGGCGCGAACGCACCGAGCCGGCGCGCGGGGATGTCGAGCACGCCGCCGCGCGCGAAGGATTCGCGCCAGAAGTTGAACAGCAGCGAGGGCGAGGGCAGCGGCTCAACCAGTTCGGTGGCGATGTGGCCGGCGTTGCCGTAACTCGCGCCGGCCTCGCCGGGCGGCGCGCGATCGATCAGCACGACGTCGCGGCCGGCGCGCGACAGTGCATAGGCCACCGACGCGCCGATGACGCCGGCGCCGATGACCGCGACCCGTTCTTGCTCCCGCATTCGGCTACCGTATACGATCTACGAAGCTTATGAAACTCCAGCGCATCGACGTCATCGACTCGCATACCGCCGGCGAACCCACGCGGCTCGTCGTCGGCGGCGGCCCGGACCTGGGTGCGGGCCCGCTGGCAGAGCGCGTCGCGCGCTTCCGCGCCGACTTCGATGCCTGGCGGTCCGCCATCGTCAACGAACCGCGCGGCTCGGACGTCATCGTCGGCGCGTTGCTGGTCGAGCCGCATCGCGCCGACTGCGACCTCGGCGTCGTCTTCTTCAACAACGTCGGCTACCTCGGCATGTGCGGGCACGGCACCATCGGCCTGGTCGCCTCGCTGGCGCATGCGGGGCGCGTGCGGCCCGGACCGCTGCGCATCGACACGCCGGTCGGCGCCGTCGAGGCGCTGCTGCAGGCCGACGGCACGGTCGAGGTCGCGAACGTGCCGAGTCATCGCGCGGCGAAGGGTGTCGTCGTCGACGTGCCCGGGATCGGCCGCGTCACGGGCGACGTCGCCTGGGGCGGCAACTGGTTCTTCCTCGTCGATGCGGGCGATCGCGAGATCGCGTTGCGCCACGTGGAATCGCTGACCGATTTCAGCTGGCGCGTGCGCCAGGCGCTGAACGCGCAGGGCCATCCCGACGTCGATCACGTCGAGCTGTATTCGGCCGCGCCCGAGGCGGACGCCGACGGCCGCAACTTCGTCCTGTGCCCCGGCAAGGCATACGACCGTTCGCCCTGCGGCACCGGCACGAGCGCGAAGCTCGCCTGCCTCGCGGCCGACGGCGATCTGGCCGAGGGCGAACGCTGGGTGCAGCAGAGCGTGCTGGGTAGTTCGTTCGACGCGCGTTATCGCTGGCTGGATCGCGCCGCGGGCCGCATCGCGCCGACGATCGCCGGCCGCGCCTACGTGAACGCCGAGGCGACGCTGCTGCTCGATCCCGCCGACCCGTTCTGCTGGGGCATCCGGTGAACGCGCCGCTGCTGCGTACGATGAGCGGCCAGATCGCGACGCGCATCCGCGAGAAGATCCTGGTCGGCGACTACGCGCCGGGCACGGCGCTGCTGCAGGATTCCATCGCCGCCGAGTTCGGCGTCAGCAAGATCCCGGTGCGCGAGGCGCTGGTGCGGTTGCGTGCGGAAGGCCTGATCGACATCGAGGCGCACCGCGGTTTTCGCGTGCGGCCTCTCTCGGCCGCGGAAGTGGACGAGGTGTTCCGGCTGCGGCTGACGCTCGAGCCCGCGGCCGTCGCGGCCGGCGCGAAGCTGGCCGAGGTGACCGACCACGACGCCGCGCGCGACGCGTTGCGCGCGCTCGATGCCGCGCTGGCGGCCGGCACGCTCGCCGACATCGGCAATCTCAACAGCGGCTTCCATCTCGCGCTGATCGTGCCGCGCTCGCAGCCGGTGTCGTTCGAGATCCTGACGCGGCTGCACACGCTGTCGCGACGCTACGTGCGCATGCACTTGCTGCCGGCCGGCCGCATGCGCCGCGCCACGCGCGAGCACAACACGCTGTTCCAGACCTGGGCGAAGGGCGACGCCCGGACCGCCCAGCGGCTGACGAAGGCACATATAGAAGAGACGCGCGACGAGCTCGCCGAGTGGCTGGCCGACGGTAGCTAGAAAACCCGGCGGGCCCCGCCGGGGCGCCCCGATCCTGGACCAATTCCAGCGAAAACCGCCGCCAAACCGTGACGGGGTTCTCGGACGGCAAGTCGGTCGGCGCCGGCGGCCCCACGGATATCCACGCGGTTCACACATATAAATGGTGGGCCCACGGCATGCCGCGACCCTACTTAAAATGCCGCGCCATGCCCGCCCCACAAGCCGAACAAGAACACGCCATCCGCCAGATCCTGAAGGACCATGGCCGCCTCGACATCGACGCCGCCTCGCTGCAGGTCGACGACGACCTCTACGATGCCGGCATGACCTCGCATGCCAGCGTCAACGTGATGCTGGCCATCGAATCCGAATTCGACATCGAGTTCCCGGACCAGATGCTGTCGCGCGGCGTGTTCGAGAGCATCCAGTCCATCGCGACGGCCGTCAGCACGCTGCAACGCTGACGATTCCATGCCCGGCCACACACTTCGCGTCGCAGGTTCGGGGCGTCGAACGCCCGTGACCGGCTGGCACGTGCGTGCGGTCGAACCCGGTTCGATCACCGACCCGGCCAAACTACCCGGCTCCGGCTGGACCGGCGCCGCCGACACGGGCACCGCCGCCGCGATGCTGCGCGCCGCGGGCAACTGGACGCTCGACGGACCCGCGCGCCGCTTCGACGCCGACGACTGGTGGTTCAAGGCACGTTTCCCCGCGCCGCGCGCCGGCGAGGTGATGCTGGGCTTCGACGGCCTCGCGACGCTCGCCAGCGTCTGGCTGAACGGCGAACCGCTGCTCGACAGCGACAACATGTTCGTCTCGCACGCCGCGCGCATCGATGCGCGGCTGCGCGACGACAACGAGATCGTGATCCGCTGCCGCTCGCTCGATGCGGCGCTGTCGGCCAAACGGCCGCGGCCGCGCTGGCGCGTGCCGATGCTGGAGAACCAGCAGTTGCGCTGGTTCCGCACCACCTTGCTGGGCCGCACGCCGGGCTGGTCGCCGCCGGCGGCGCCGGTCGGTCCGTGGCGTCCGGTGTGGCTCGAGACGCGCGATGAATTCTCGCTGACCGCGCTGACGGTCGACGCGAAGGTCGAGGAATCCTCCGGCCTGGTCGAAGTCGACGTGACGCTCGCGCCGCTGGGCGCTACGCGCGTCCGCGCGGTCACGCTGCGCGTGTCGCGTGGCGAGGTCGTCGTCGAACGCGAGCTGGCCGCGGGCCGCGAATCCGGCCGATTTTCCGGCCGCGTGACGATTCCCGACGTCGAACGCTGGTGGCCGCACACGCACGGCGAGCCTGCCCTGTACGACGCCCAACTACTCGTCCGCGTCGATGGCGGCGCCGATGCGCGCGCGGTCCCGCTGCGGCGCCTCGGCTTCCGCACGATCGACGTTTCGACCGCCGACGAATTCCGCGTGCGCGTGAACGACGTGCCGGTGTTCTGCCGCGGCGCCTGCTGGACGCCGCTCGACGCGGTGTCGCTCGGCGCGTCGCGCGCCGCGACCTTCGCCGCCGTGGCGCAGGCCCGCGAGGCGGGCATGAACCTGCTGCGCGTCGGCGGCACGATGGTCTACGAGAGCGACGACTTCCTCGACGCCTGCGACGAGCTCGGCATCCTGCTGTGGCAGGAGTTCATGTTCGCCAGCATGGACTACCCGGGCGACGACGCTTCGTTCGCGGACAGCGTGCGCACCGAGGCCGTGCAGCAGCTGGCGCGACTCGGCGCGCGGCCGTCGCTGGCCGTCATCTGCGGCAACAGCGAAGTCGAACAGCAGGCGGCGATGTGGGGCGCGGGCCGCGAGTCGTGGAGTCCGGCGCTGTTCCACCAGCTGCTCGCCGCGCTGGTCGCCGAACATTCGCCGCGCACTTTCTATTGGCCGTCGAGCGCGCACGGCGGCGCGTTCCCGCACCAGGCGAACGCGGGCACGACTTCCTACTACGGCGTCGGCGCGTACCTGCGTCCGCCCGAGGACGCGCGACGCTCGGAGCTGCGATTCGCCACCGAATGCCTGGCCTTCGCGAACGTGCCGGACGACGTGACGCTGGCGAAGGTGCCGACCGACGGCACGTTGCGCAGCCACGGCGCGGCGTGGAAGACGCGGTCGCCGCGCGATCTCGGCGCCGGCTGGGATTTCGACGACGTGCGCGATTTCTACCTGGCGAAGACCTTCGGCGTGAATCCGGTGGAGCTGCGTTACAGCGATCACGCGCGTTACCTCGAGCTGAGCCGCGCCGCGAGCGGCGAGGTGATGGCCGCGGCGTTCGCCGAGTGGCGGCGCCAACGGTCGACCTGCGGTGGCGCGCTGGTCTGGTTCCTGCGCGACCTGTGGCCGGGTGCCGGCTGGGGAGTCGTCGATTCGACCGGCCGGCCGAAGGCGGCGTGGCATTACCTGCGCCGCGCATTTCGCCCGGTGACCGTGTCGATCAGCGACGAAGGATTGAACGGACTGGTCATCCAGGCGGCCAACGACACGGCGCAGCCGATCGACGCGACGCTCGAGCTGGTCCTGTTCCGCAACGGTCAGACGGTCGTGAACCGCGATCGCGCGGCGCTCTTGTTGCCGGCGCGGGGCGCGCTGGAGCGCTCCGCCGGCGAACTGTTTCCGGGATTCGTCGACACCGCGTATGCCCATCGCTTCGGTCCGCCGCCGCACGATCTCGCGGTAGCTAGCCTGCGCGATGCGGCCGGCACGACGTTGGCCGAGTCCTTCCACCTCGTCGGCGGTCACGCGCGTCCGCGCGAGTCCGATCTCGGGCTGAGCGCGCGCGCCGCGGCGCGCGGCGATGATACATTCGCGCTGACGGTGCAGACCGCGCGCTTCGCGCAGGCGGTGCGCGTGGAGGTCGAGGGGTTCGTGGCGGACGACGACTGCTTCCATCTGGCTCCCGGGGCGAGCCGCACGCTGACGCTGCGGCCGGACGCCCATGCCGGCCCGGTGCCGCGCGGCACGCTGCACGCGCTGAACGCGCTCAACGCCACGCGCATCCAGGTGGATGCATGAGCGACGGCGTGTCCCAACCCTTTTTCTTCGGCGACGACACGCGCCCGTTGTTCGGCGTGCTGCATCGTGCGTCGCCCGGCGCGACGCTCGGACTCGTGCTCTGCAATCCTTTCGGCTTCGAATCGATCTGCGCGCATCGCACGTTGCGCCACATCGCGGACGAAGCCGCCGCCGCGGGCATTCCCGCGCTGCGTTTCGACTACGACGGCAGCGGCGATTCGGCCGGCAGCGATTCGGATCCGGATCGGCTCGGCGCCTGGCTGCGCAGCGTGCACGGCGCGGCCGACGAGCTGAAACGCGTCACCGGGTGCACGCGCATCGCGCTGCTCGGCGTGCGCCTCGGCGCCACGCTGGCGACGCTGGCCGCCGCGGAACGCGACGACGTCGCGGGCGTGATCGCGCTGGCGCCGGTCGTCAGTGCGCGCACCTATCTACGCGAGCTGCGCGCCATGCAGAGCGCGAGTGTCGGCACCGCCAGCTCGATGGGCGGCGACGCCGCGTCGCAGCCGGCGCTCGAGGCCATGGGTTTCATCGTGTCGGCCGAGACGCGCGATGCGTTGTCCGCCATCGACCTGGCGAAGGCCGCCAGGGCGCCCGCGCCGCACGTGTTGATCCTCGATCGCCAGGACCTGCCGGTTGCCGAGAAATGGCACGCCGCGCTCGCGGCACAGGGCGTGAGCGCCGAACGCCAGGTGCTGCCCGGTTACGTCGAGATGATGCTGGCGCCGCATTCGAGCATCGTGCCCGCCGCGATGCTGGACGCGACGCGGCAGTTCCTCGCGGCGCGGCGCGCCGCGCCGTCCCCGGCAGTCGCGACCGCCACGGCCGCCGCGCCGGCCGGCGACGTCACGCGTACGTCGGTGCTGCAGGACGCCGGCGACGGGACGCGGGTCCGCGAGAGCGTCGAATACGTCGACGCGAGCCGGACCGTGTTCGGCGTGCTGACGGCGCCGCGCGACGCGACGCCGCGTTCGGCGATCGTGCTGCTCAGCGCCGGCGCCACGCATCACATCGGGCCGAGCCGCCTGTACGTCACGCTGGCGCGGCAGTGGGCCGCGCTCGGTTACGCCGTTTTCCGCATGGACGTCTCCGGCATCGGCGACAGCCGGCCGCATCCGGGCGAGCCGGAGAACGTGGTCTACACCAGGCACGCGGCGCAGGACGTCGCGGCGACGGCGAACTGGCTGCGCGCGAAGGTCGGCGTCGCCGAGTGTTACGCGCTCGGCCTGTGCGCCGGCGCCTATCACGCGTTCAAGGCCGCCGTGGGCGGCGTGCCGCTCGACGGCGTCGTCATGATCAATCCGCTGACCTTCTTCTGGAAGGACGGCATGTCGCTCGACGAGAAACTCGCCGACCAGCGCGTGATCCAGGGCGCGGCTTACTACCGCAAGAACGCGTTCAGCGGCGCCATCTGGCGCAAGCTGCTGCGCGGCGAGGTCAACGTGCTGAACGTTGCGCAGATCGTGCTGTCGCGCGCCGCGGTGACGCTGCGCCACGCGACGCGCGACGTCGCGAAGTTCCTGAACCTCAAGGTCAGCGACGACCTCGGCCGCGAACTCGAGACGGTCGCCGGCCGCGGCACGAACATGTTGTTCGTGTTCGCCGACCACGAGCCCGGCATCGAGTTGCTGCGCCTGCAGGGCGGCTCGGCCGTCGGCAAGCTGCGCGACGCGCGCAAGCTCGACCTGCAGATCATCCCCAACGCCGACCACACGTTCACCGCGTGGGCGGCGCGCCAGCAATTGACGTCCTACCTGGTCGCGGCCATGTCGCTGATCGCTCCCTGATCCCGTTTTCGAGGCACCCATGCAAACCACTCCGAAGGATTCCGTCACCGAGGCCGGCCGCCCGCAGGGCGCCGCCGAGCGCCTCGCCGCGATCAAGGCGATCGCCGCCAACGTCGCCGCCAAACACGCGGCCGACGTCGATTCGAAGGCGCGGTTCCCGACCGAATCCGTGGCGGCGCTGAAGGAGGCGGGCTTCTTCTCCGCGCTGGTGCCGCTGTCGTTCGGAGGCTGGGGCTGCTCGATGCGCGAGGCCGCGGGGTTCTGCTCGGCGCTGGCCCAGGGTTGTTCGTCGAGCGCGATGGTGCTGGCGATGCACTACAGCCAGCTGGCCTGCATCACCCGGCACGGGCTCGACACCGATTTCTTCCGCGCGTTCGCGAAGGAGATCGTCGCCAGACAACTCGTCCTCGCCTCCATGACCTCGGAGGTCGGCACGGGCGGTGACACGCGCTCGAGCATCTGCGCGGTCGTCCGCGCGGACGGTCGCTTCACGCTGACGAAGGAAGCGACCACCGGTTCCTACTGCGCGCACGCCGATGCCATCCTCGTGACCTGCAAGCGCGCGCCCGATGCCGCGGCCGGCGACCAGGTGCTGGTGCTCGTGCACAAGGCCGACGCGAAGCTCACGCAGACCACGACCTGGGACACGATGGGCATGCGCGGCACGTGCAGCCCGGGCTTCAAGCTGGAATCCTCCGGCGCCGAGGCGCAGATCCTGCCGGTGCCGTTCGCAGACATCTCGACGCAGTCGATGGTGCCGTACTCGCACATCCTCTGGTCGGCGCTGTGGCACGGCATCGCCGCCGACGCCATCGCGAAGGCCGCGGGCTTCGTGCGCGCCGAAGCGCGCCGCAAGCCGGGCACGATCCCGCCGGCGGCGCCGCGTCTCGCGCGCGTCGTCACCGAGATCCAGGCGATGCGGCACAACTGGCAGACGCTGGCGACCGAGTTCGACGAGGCCGCCGCGCGCGATGACGGCGCGCAGCACCTGCAGACGCTGGGCTGGGCGCTGAAGATGAACAACCTCAAGATCCGCTCGTCGGAGCTCGCGCCGCAGATCGTGCACGAGGCGATGCAGATCATCGGCGTGCTCGCCTACAAGAACGACTCGCCGTTCAGCGTCGCGCGCCACTACCGCGACGCGTTGTCCGGCGCGTTGATGATCTCCAACGATCGCATCGTGCAGCAGTCGAGCTCGATGCTGCTGGTCTTCAAGGACGAATGAACGCCGTGGTGAAATTTGATCCCCAGGCGCTGCACGACGGTCTCGTGCGGCATGGCCACATCTTCCCGGTCGGCGTGAAGGGTGCGTTCGGCCGCGGCCCGGTGTTCGAGGACATCGTCGACCGCTTCAACGACCTCGTGTCGTGGATCGCGCGCGACGACGGCGCCGAGATGCGCACCTATCCACCCGTCGTCAACCGCCACGTCATCGAGAAGAACAACTACCTCGAATCCTTCCCGCACCTGTGCGGCGCCGTGTTCAGCTTCCATGGCAAGGAGCTCGAGGCGCGGCAGATGGCGGAGAAGGCGCGCAACGGGCAGCCGTGGTCCGAACATCTCGGCATCACCGACCTGTGCATGACGCCGGCCATCTGCTATCCGCTGTACCCGACGCTGGCCGGCGATCTGCCGAAGGGCGGCCGGCTGTTCTCGCTGCTGGGCTGGGCGTTCCGCCACGAACCCTCCGACGAACCGACGCGGCTGCAGTCGTTCCGCATGCGCGAGTTCATCCGCGCGGGCTCGGCGGACGACGTCGTCGCGTGGCGCGACATGTGGCTCGAACGCGGCCTCGAACTGCTGCGCTCGCTGGGTCTCGACGCGAATTCCGACGTCGCCGCGGATCCGTTCTTCGGCCGCGGCGGCAAGATGATGGCGCAGAACCAGGTGGAACAGCGGCTCAAGTTCGAGGTGCTGATCCCGGTGCTGTCCGCCGAGAATCCCACCGCCTGCTGTTCGTTCAATTTCCACCAGGATCATTTCGGTTCGAAGTGGGGCATCCGGCAGGCCGACGGTTCGGTCGCGAATACGGCCTGCCTCGGGTTCGGCATGGAACGCATCGTCATGGCGCTGTTCAACACGCACGGCTTCGACGTCGCGCGTTGGCCGCAGAGCGTGCGCGACCGGCTGTGGCCGCGTGGAGGCCGTTCGTGAGCCTCGCCGTGATCCCGGGACTCGACCCGTCCAACTACCCGCGCCACGCCGTGCACGGCGAGGGCAGCGTCTGGGTGGAGAAGAACTGCTACGTCGACCTGTGGATCGAACTGCTGCATGCGCTGCGCGTCGAGCCGCGCGCGGTCCTGCCGTTCTGCGCGGCCATCGATTTCGAAGGCGACCAGTGGACGTTCTTCAAGCCGTCGCACGACGAGTTGCGCGCGCTGTACGGCATCGACGTGCAGGAGTTGAACGTCTGGCGGCCGCTCCTCGAGCATGCGCGCGAGCATCTCGCGGCCGGCAAGCTCATCTGCACGGAGTCCGACGCGTTCTGGCTGCCGGACACCTCGGGCACCGACTATCGTCGGCAGCACACGAAGACGACGATCGTCATCAACGATCTCGACGTCGACGGGCGGCGCCTCGGGTACTTCCACAACGCCGGTTACTACCGCCTCGAAGGCGAGGACTTCGTGAAGACGTTCCGCCTCGACGCCGCGCCGGATCCGGCGTTCATGCCGCTGTTCGCCGAGGTGGTGCGCATCGACCGGCTCGTGCGGCGCGAGGACGCCGAGTTGCGCGCGTTGTCGCGCGGCCTGTGGCAGCGGCACCTCGCGCGCCGTCCGCCGGACAACCCGATCCGCCGTTTCCGCGAACGGTTCGAACGCGACATGCCGGAGTTCCAGAAGCGCGGCCTGCCTCACTACCACGCGTGGGCGTTCGGCTCGACGCGCCAGCTCGGCGCGGCGTTCGAGCTCGCGGCGCAGAACCTCGCCTGGCTGAATGCCGGCAACGACGCGCACGTCGAGCGCGCCCGCGACGCGTTCGCCCAGATCGCGACGACGGCGAAGAGTTTCATCCTGAAGGGCGCGCGCCTCGCGAACGGCAAGCCGCTCGACGTCTCGGCCGTGTTCGATCAGCTCGCGGTCGCGTGGGAGGCGGGCATGCATGCCGCCGAGATGGCGTTCGGCCGCGGCTCGGAAACGGCGTCGGAGTGGCGCGCGGCGAATTGATCGCGCGCTGGCGTCAGCGCCGCTGCTCGATCCGGATGCGGCCCGCGTCGACGCGCGGCTCAACTGCGAGGAAGTCGGGGAAGGCCGGGTGTGCCGACTCCAGGGCGTGCGCGTGCGTCGCGGTGATCACGATCACCTGACCGCCGGCGGCTTCACCCGCGCGAATTCCGGCATCGGCATCCTCGAAGATCGCGCAGTCCGCGGCCTCGACGCCGAGCCTCTGCGCCGCGAGGCGATAGCCGGACGGATCGGGTTTGCCGACGCGCACGTCATCCGCGCAGACCAGCACCGCCGGCAAGTTCAATCCCGCGGCCGCGAGGCGGCGCGTCGCGAGCGCGCGCGGCGCGGACGTGACGACCGCCCAGCGGTCGCGTGGCAGCGCCCCGAGAAAGGCGGCGGCGCCGGGAATCTCGCGTACGCCGTCGGTGTCCTCGATCTCCATCAACGTGAGTCGTTCGGCTTCGGCGACCGGATCCGCGCCCGGGATCCGCAGGCTGCGAATCGTGTCGACGGCGCGCTTGCCGTGGATCTGCGGCAGGAAGGCGCGCGCATCGAGGCCGTGCTGCGCGGCCCAGCGGGTCCACACGCGTTCGGCGGCTTCGATGGAGGTGATCAGCGTGCCGTCCATGTCGAACAACAGCGCGGCGAAGGAACGGCCGAGGCCGTGTTGATTCATGTCGTCATCCGCGAGCGGGCCGGTCCGCGGGGAACTTCGCGGCTGCCGGCGGTCAGAAGGAGCGAACAATAAAAAGAAGCGGGCGTAGAATCCGCGTCTCTCTCGGCGCCGTTCCTGTCAAAAGAAGGCGCTAAGTCATTGTTTTCGAATGGTGCCCGGGAGAGGACTCGAACCTCCACGGTGTTACCCGCTAGTACCTGAAACTAGTGCGTCTACCAATTCCGCCACCCGGGCAGGGTGCGAAGGGAGGCGAAAGGTACGCACCGGTTCGAAAGCTGTCAATCGAAGGCTTCGTCGCCTTCTTCTATATATGGAAAACATTCGTTGAAACGTAGACATCAGAAACCTCGCGGCCGGCACGAAGCCCCGCGTGGCCCCCACAAACCCGCGCCGTCGCCGGGTCAGATCCGCACCGCCGAAGGCATCGTCAGCGCGAACCGCGCCGGCTTCGGATTCGTGAAGATCGAAGGGCAGGAAGAGGCCGTCTTCCTGCCGCCGCCGCAGATGGCCGGCGTCATGCACGGCGACCGCGTCCGCATCTCGGTGGAGCGCGGCCGCGACGGCCGCTACTCCGGCAAGCTCGAGAAAGTCGTCGTGCATGCGACGAAGGCGTTCCTGGCCACGCTCGAAGTCCACGGCCGCACGGCGTTCGCGACCGCGGCGGACCGGCGCATCGGTCTGCGCTGCTTCGTGCCGCCCGAAGAACTGGGCGGCGCGCGCCATGGCGACTGGGTGATCGCCGGCGTCACTCGATACCCGGGTGGAGGATCGACGCCGACGGCGCGAGTCGTGAAACGCCTCGACCCGGAGAAACCGGTCGACCTGGCCACCGAAGCCGCGATCGCGCGCTTCGACCTGCCGCAGGAATTTTCCCCCGAAGCGATCCGCGAAGCGGAGAGCTACGGCGCTGCCGTGGATCCCGCCGAGGCGTCGAAACGCGTCGACCTGCGCGGCCTGCCGCTGGTCACGATCGACGGCGACGACGCGAAGGATTTCGACGACGCGGTCTACGCCGAGCCGCATGCGAAGGGTTACCGGCTGATCGTCGCCATCGCCGACGTCAGCTATTACGTGCGTCGCGGCACGGCGCTCGACGCCAGCGCGCGCGAGCGCGGCACCAGCGTGTACTTCCCGACGCGCGTGATCCCGATGCTGCCGTTCCAGCTGTCGAACGTGTTGTGCTCGCTGCAGCCGGACGTCGACCGCCTGTGTTTCGCGGCGGACATGATCGTGTCGAAGTCGGGCGTGTTGCTCGACGCCACGTTCTATCCGGCGGTGATGCGCTCGGCGCGCCGCCTCACGTACACGAAGGCGTTCGCGGCGCTGTTCCAGGAAGACGCGGGTGCGCGCGCCGAGCTCGGCGCGCTGACGCCGCGCCTCATGCCGCTGCTCGACGTGTACCGCGCGTTGCTGAAGGCGCGCCACAAGCGCGGCGCGCTCGAGTTCGACGCGGCCGAGGCGGAGTTCGACATCGACGCGGCCGGCCGCATCCAGCGCGTGTACCTGTACGAGCGCAACGAGGCACACAAGCTCATCGAGGAATGCATGATCCTCGCGAACGTGGCCGTGGCGCGCGAGCTGGACTCGCGGCGCGTCGGCACGTTGTACCGCGTGCACGGCAAGCCCGAGGAAAAGAAGATCAACGTGCTGCTCGAGACGTTGACCTCGCTGGGTATCGGCGCCGAGCTGCCCGAAGACGTGCAGCCGCGGGATTTCCGCGCGATCACCGACCGCTTCCCGAACGACGAGAACCGGCCGTTCCTCGAATCGCTGGTCGTGCGCTCGATGCAGCAGGCGGTCTATCAACCCGACAACATCGGGCACTTCGGCCTGGCGCTGGGTCACTACGCGCACTTCACGTCGCCGATCCGCCGGTATCCGGACCTGGTCGTGCACCGCACGGTGCGGTCGCTGCTGTCGGACATCGATGCCTACGGCCAGCGCTACGACGGCGCGGCGCTGGCCTTGGCCGGCACCGAGCTGACGCAGCTCGAAAAACGCGCCGACGAATCGGATCGCTACGTGAACGCCTGGCTGAAGTGCGTGTACCTGCGCGACCGGATCGGCCAGACGTTCGAAGGCCTGATCACGACCGTGGTCGAGTTCGGCGCGTTCGTGCAGCTGACCGCGGTCGGCACCGACGGGCTGCTGCACATCGACAACCTGCGCGACGACGATTACACGATGGAGCCGGGCGGCCGCGCCTGGATCGGTTGTGCCAACAAGCGCCGGCTCGGCATGGGGACGCGCGTGCACGTGATCGTCACCAGCGTGAATCCGATCGAGGGGCTGGTCGACCTGACGCTGGTCGAGGTCGAGCCGGACCAGCGCCGCGGCAAGCCGGCCCGTTCGCCGGCGCGCGCCGAACAAGCCCGCCAGTCGAAACGCGGCAAGCGGGAGAAGTAGATTGACCGAGAAGGTTTACGGCCTGCATGCCGTGCGCGCGCTGCTCCTGCGGCACGCGGCGCGCATCTCGCAGGTCACGATCGCCGAGGGCCGTGAGCCGAAGCTCGCGGAGATCCAGTCGCTGGCGCAGTCGGCGGGCAAGCCGGTCAAGCGGGCCTCCGCGGCCACGTTCAAGCAGTTGTTCGGTGATGCCGTGCACCAGGGCGTGTACGTTGACATCCAGCCGCTGCCGTCGTGGCGCGAGGAAGAGCTGGTGGCGGCGATCGCGCGCTCGCTCGAGGCGAAGGAATCGCCGTTCGTGCTGGTGCTGGACGGCGTGCAGGACCCTCACAACCTCGGCGCCTGCCTGCGCACCGCCGACGCCACGGGTGCGCTGGCCGTCGTCATCCCGAAGGACCGCGCCGTGCAGATGAACGCGACCGTGCGCAAGGTGGCCGCCGGCGCCGCGGAGACGACGCCGCTCGCGGTCGTCACGAACCTGGCGCGCGCGCTGCGCCTGCTCAAGGAAGCCGGGTTGTGGATCGTCGGCGCCGACGCCGAGGCGCCGAAGCTCGCGCACGAGACGGATCTCGCCGGTCCGGTGGCGCTGGTGATGGGCGCGGAGGGCGCCGGCCTGCGCCAGCTCACGCGCGACACCTGCGATTTCCTCGTCCGACTGCCCCAGGCCGGCAGCGTCGAGAGCCTGAACGTCTCGGTCGCGACGGGGATGCTGTTGTACGAAGCAATCCGGCAGCGGCACGTACGTCGTTAGGCTTATCGGCAGTCCTAAGACGTGTGATCGGGTCGATGAATGCCGAAACTCCAGTGAACTTAACCCCGGATTTTTGTTGACATCCCTGCCGAAAGGGCCAAAGTACGGCGGCTCCTACAAATCAGCGGCAAACCTTTGGAAGGCTTGGAGACTTTCGGTAAGTTCCCGACGGGAGGGAGCCCCAAAAGTGCACAAGAATAAGGATGGCAATCGAGTCTGAACTGGATTCGCTGGCGACGCCGGTCTCGGCGGACAACCCCTGTGGTGCCAGCCTCGAAGACACACAGCTGCTGGCGTCGTTCGACGCCTATCACCTGTTCGGTCAAACCGTTCAATTGCCCGAAACCGATTGGCGCGAGCTCAAGTCCGCGTCGCTCGAGGCCCTGGCCCAGAGCAAGGACCTGCGCCTGCTGACCCATTTCTCCGCGGCCGCCCTGCGCACCGACGGCTGGGCAGGCTTCCTCGGCTCGCTGCACGTCGCCGCCGGCTGGCTCAAGCAGCACTGGGAAAAGGTCTACCCGCTGGTCGACGAAGACGCGATCCTGCGCAAGAACGCGCTGAGCTGCTTCTCCGACCGCATCGCCGTCATCGATGGCGTGCGTCGAACGCCGCTGATCGAGAACAAGCAGTTAGGCCGCTTCACGCTGCGCGACATCGAGCTGGCCACCGGCAAGCTCACGCCCACCGAAGCGGACACGACGCCGCCCACCGAATCCGAAGTCGCCGCCGTGCTGGCGGCGATGCCGCTCGAAGAGCTGCAGATGATCGAGGCGTCGTTCGCGACCGCCGTCGCCGACGTGCAGGCGATCGACGCGGCGATGCGCGAGTACGGCGGCGCCGCTGCCTCCCCCGATTTCGACGCGTTGAGCGACACGCTCGGTGCGCTGCGCAAGGTGCTGCGCGAGCAGCTCGACTCACGCGGTCCGGCGACCGGTGAGGCCGCGGGCGGCGAGTCCGCCGACGGCGGCGAGTCCGGCGGAACCGGCAAGGCGGTTGGCGGTATTAAGTCACGGCAGGACGCGATCCGCGCGATCGACGTCGTCGCGGCGTACTTCCGCCAGAACGAACCGTCGAGCCCGGTACCGATCTTGCTGGACCGCGCCAAAAACCTGATTGGCAAAAGTTTTCTGGACATCCTCCAGGACATCTCGCCCGAAGGTGTCGCGAGCGCGAAACTCGCGGGCGGTATCAAGGACGAGTGAGGGTGCCGCTGCCGGCCCCCTCGGGTAGATTGCGCAACAACGGCTTCTGTTAGGGAGAAGGTTTCATGGCCAAGCCGAGTAGTCAGAAATTCATCGCTCGCAATCGCGCGCCGCGCGTGCAGATCGAATACGACGTCGAGGTCTATGGCGCACAGAAGAAGGTGCAGGTGCCCTTCGTCATGGGCGTCATGGCGGACCTGTCCGGCGACGCCAAGGAACCGCTCGCGCCGGTGGACGACCGCAAGTTCGTCAACATCGACATCGACAATTTCGACGAACGCATGAAGTCGATGAAACCGCGCGTCGCTTTCACCGTACCCAATACGCTGACGGGTGAAGGCAACCTCGCGGTCGACATCACGTTCGAGAGCATGGACGACTTCTCGCCCGCGGCCGTCGCGCGCAAGGTCGACGCCCTCAACAAACTGCTCGAGGCGCGCCAGCAGCTCTCGAACCTGATCACGTACATGGACGGCAAGGCGGGCGCGGAGGACCTCATCGCGAAGGTGCTCAACGATCCGTCGCTGTTGAAGTCACTGGCCGCCAAGGCGAAGCCGGACGACTCCGGCGAAGCCAAGTAAACGAGGGGATCCGACAATGGCTGAAGCGAAACAACAGGCCGCAGACCAGGGACAGCTCCTCGAGGACCAGTTCGCCGCGCTGCTGCAGAAGGAATTCAAACCGAAGACGCCCGGCGCGCGCGCCGAGGTCGAGAACGCGGTCCGCACGCTCGCCGAACAGGCGCTGCGCGAGAGCACCGTGGTCTCCGACGACGTCGTCGGCACCATCAAGGCGATCATCGCCGAGATCGACCAGAAGCTGACCGAGCAGATCAACCTGATCCTGCACAGCGAACGCTTCCAGCAGGTCGAGAGCGCGTGGCGCGGTCTCAACTATCTCGTCAGCAATACCGAGACGGACGAGCAGCTGAAGATCCGCGTGATGAACATCTCGAAGAAGGATCTCGGCAAGACGCTCAAGAAGTACAAGGGCGCGGCCTGGGACCAGAGCCCGATGTTCAAGAAGCTGTACGAGCAGGAATACGGCCAGCTCGGCGGCGAACCCTACGGCTGCCTGGTCGGCGACTATTCGTTCGACCACACGCCGGGCGACGTCGAGCTGCTCGGCCAGATCGCGCAGATCTCGGCCGCGTCGCACGCGCCGTTCATCGCCGGCGCCTCGCCGTCGCTGATGGGCATGGACTCCTGGCAGGAGCTCGCGAATCCGCGCGACCTCGCCAAGATCTTCTCGGCCCCGGACTACGCCGCGTGGCGCAGTCTGCGCGAATCCGACGACGCCAAGTACGTCGGCCTCGCGATGCCGCGCTTCCTGTCGCGACTGCCGTACGGCGCGAAGACGAACCCCGTCGAGGAGTTCGACTTCGAGGAAGAGACCGGCGTCGGCGACCATTCGAAGTACACCTGGTCCAACGCAGCCTACGCGATGGCGGTCAACGTCAACCGGTCGTTCAAGATGTACGGCTGGTGCTCGTCGATCCGCGGCGTGGAATCGGGCGGTGCCGTCGAAGGCCTGCCGGTGCACACGTTCCCCAGCGACGACGGCGGCGTGGACATGAAGTGTCCCACCGAGATCGCGATCAGCGACCGACGCGAGAAGGAACTGGCCGACTGCGGCTTCATGCCGCTCATCCACCGGAAGAACACCGACGTCGCCGCCTTCATCGGCGCGCAGTCGCTGCAGAAGCCGGCGGAATACACCGATCCGGATGCGACCGCGAACGCGCGCATCTCGGCGCGGTTGCCCTATCTATTCGCGAGCTGTCGTTTCGCGCACTACCTGAAGTGCATGGTGCGCGACAAGATCGGCTCGTTCATGGAACGCGCGGACATGGAGCGCTACCTCGGCGACTGGATCAAAGGGTACGTCCTCGGCAGCCCCGAAAATGCCGGTGACGCCCAGAAAGCCTCGAAGCCGCTGGCTGCCGCTGAAGTCAAAGTGGAGGAAATCGAAGGAAACCCGGGCTTCTACGCCGCGCGGTTCTATCTGCGTCCGCACTACCAGCTGGAAGGCGTCAACGTCTCGCTCCGGCTCGTGTCGAAATTGCCCTCGCAGAAGCAGGGCTAAGACGGTCCGATCTCACGCTAGAACGCAAACAAAAAGTTACGGAGGGTTGTCATGGCTGTAGATATGTTCTTGGAGCTCGATGGAATCAAAGGCGAATCCATCGACAAGGTGCACAAGGAGAAGATCGATCTGCTCGCCTGGAGCTGGGGCCTGAGCAATACGGGCACGTTCCACGGTGGTGAAGGTGGTGGCGCCGGCAAGGCGAACTTCCAGGACATCTCGTTCACGAAGTACGTGGACAAGGGATCGGCGGACCTCATGTACGCCATTGCGTCCGGCAAGCACATCGCGAAGGGCAAGCTCATCGTCCGCAAGGCCGGCGAGAACCCGCTCGAGTACCTCACCTACAACTTCGAGAAGATCCTCGTCAGCTCGATGTCGACGGGCGGTTCCGGCGGCGAAGAGCGCCTGACGGAGAACGTCACGATCAACTTCGCGACGGTGAAGATGGAGTACTGGACCCAGGGCGAGAAAGGCGCGAAGGGCAAGAACTCCAACTTCGGCTGGGACATCCCCGCCAACGCGAAGGCCTGACGCTCACCCTTTCGATCGCTTCTCAGGATCACGAGGAGCGCCCCGTGCGGGGCGCTCCTCGTTGCGCATCGACTGGTGAACCATGAGCAAGGCTGAAGACAGTTTCCGTGCCGGTCGGCTGGCCGCCAGCCTCGACGAATTGCAGGCCGAAGTCCGGCAGAAGCCCGCGGACGCGAAGCTCCGCATCTTTCTCGCGCAGTTGTTGATGATGGTCGGGCAGTGGGACCGCGCGGTCACGCAGCTCAAGGTCATCGGCGACATGGACGCCTCGGCGCTGCCGATGGCACGCGCCTACCGTGCCGCGATCGACTGCGAGCTGTTGCGCGCGCTGGTGTTCGCCGGCAAACGCTCACCGTTGTTGTTCGGCGATCCCGAGCCGTGGATCGCGAATCTCCTCAAGGCGCTGACCCTCGACGGCGAGGGCCGCAAGGCCGATGCCGCGACGCTGCGCGCCGAGGCGATGGAGGCCGCGCCGACGTCGGCCGGCCAGCTGAATGGCACCGCGTTCGAGTGGATCGCCGATGGCGATTCGCGCCTCGGCCCGATGTTCGAGGTGCTGCTGAACGGCGCCTACTACTGGGTGCCGGCCCACCGCATCAACCGCATCACGTTCGAAGCGCCGTCCGACGCGCGCGACCTCATCTGGATGCCCGCGCAGTTCGTCTGGGCGAACGAGGGCGAAGCCGTCGGCTTCATCCCGACGCGTTATCCGGGCAGTGAATTGAGCGCCGACGATCTGGTCCGCCTGTCGCGCAAGACCGAGTGGACGGAGCTCGCGGAGAATTCCTTCGCGGGACTCGGGCAGCGGCTGCTCGCGACCGATGCCGCGGAATATCCGCTGCTCGAGGTCCGCGAGATCACGTTCGACGCACGGGCCTGATCCGCGATGGCCGAGCTCAGCCTCCGCGAGCAATTGCAGCCCGGGCTGCTGGACCGCCTGACCGACGACGAACGGTTCGTCACGCAGATCCAGGTGTCCGCGAAGCGCCCGGAGCTCGAGCGGCTGCGGATCCGCGCCGGCGACTTCGCCGACATCCTCGCGGGTCTCGGGCTCAAGGCCATCCCCGCGCCGGTGCCGCCCGCGTCGGACGATGAACAGGACTTCTGGTTCAGCGCCGCGGGACGCTCGGTCGTCCTGCAGCAGATCAAGGAATTCACGATCAAGCCGCCCGGCGCGCCCAATGGCGTCGTGCTCGGCACGTTCTGCCGCGTGCAGGGCCGCGCGTTGCTGAACGCGCAGACCGAATCGCTGGATCGCCGCGTGTTCACGATGCGCCGCCTGCGCGACGCCGTGTTCCGCGACATCACCTGGTTGTTGAACTCCATGAGTCTCGACTCCACCGAGGATCTCGCGCGGTATCCGGAAGTGGAGCGCTCGGTCATCAACTACGGCATGCCGACGCTCGCCGGCCGGCAGATGAGCTCGATCGACCCGCAGCGCACCGCCGAACGCATCGCGCGCGCGATCTCGCAGTTCGAACCGCGCCTGTCGAAGGTGCGCGTCACGCCGGAGACGCGGAAGCAGGGCGAGGAGAATTTCGCGGTGGCGTTCCAGGTCGAGGCCGACCTGTGGGGCCAGCCGGTGCCGCAGCACCTCGTGCTGCGCACGAGCATCGATCTCGAATCCGGCGCCATCAACGTCAGCGAGGCGGCCGCGCGCTAGCGCGTCGAATCCATGGACCCGCGCCTCCTCGAGTACTACAACCGCGAGCTGCTGTTCATGCGCGAGATGGGCGCGGAGTTCGCGCAGACCTATCCGCGCATCGCCGCGCGGCTCGGTATCGACGGCATCGAGTGCGCCGATCCCTACGTCGAGCGGCTGCTCGAAGGCGTCGCCTGGCTCGCGGCGCGCGTGCAGCTGAAGATCGATGCGCGCCATCCCGAGTTCACGCAGCACCTGCTGGAGATGGTGTATCCGCAGTTCCTGAGCCCCATGCCGTCATGCGCGCTGGCCGAGTTCGTGCCGGACCTGAAAGACACGGCGCTCGAGGCGGGCGTGACGATTCCGCGCGGCAGCTCGCTGCAGACGCAGATGGCGCGCGGCGAGCGCACGGCCTGCCAGTTCCGCACGGCACAGGACGTCACGCTCTGGCCGCTGACGGTGACCGAGGCGAAATACATCTCCGGCTCCGGTGCGCTGTCGACGCAGGGTCTCGCGGTGGATTCCCGCGTGCGCGCCGCGATCCGGCTGCGCTTCAAGGTGAGCCCGGGCATCAAGCTGAGCTCGTTGCCGCTCGATGCGCTGACCATCTACATCAAGTCGACGCCGGACATCGCCAGCAAGCTGCACGAGCAGGTCTTGGCGAACTGCCTCGGCTTCTGGACGCGCTCGCTGCAGCCCGGCGCGAGCGTGCACTTCCGGCCCGCGACCGCGGTCGAGCCCGTGGGTCTCACCGACGACGAGGCGCTGCTGCCGGTCACGAAGCTCGCGTTCCAGGGCTACCGGCTGCTGCGCGAATACTTCGCGTTCCCCGAACGTTTCCTCTACTTCAAGCTCGGCGCGTTGAAGGACGCGATCGCCACGTTCGAGGGCGACGAGTTCGAGATCTACATCGGCCTCGACCGCATCCAGGCCAGCCTCGAGAACGCGCTCGACGCCTCGCAGTTCCGGCTGTTCACCGCGCCGGTGATCAACCTGTTCGCCAAGGAGTCCGACCGCATCCACGTGACGCCGTTCGACGTCGAGCAGCACGTGCTGCCGGACCGCAACCGGCCGATGGACTTCGAGGTGTTCTCGATCGAGAAGATCACGGGCGTCGGCGCCGGCGGCGAGACGCAGGCCGAGATCGCGCCGTTCTACAACGTCAACCACCGCACCGCGAGCAGCGCCGAGCGGTCCTACTACACCGTGCAGCGCCGGCAGCGGCTGTATTCGAATCGCCAGGAGCAGAGCGGCGCGCGTGCCAGCTACATCGGCACGGAGTGTTTCGTCTCGGTCGTCGACTCGCACAACCGGCAGTGGACCGGCGACTTCCGCCAGCTCGACGTGCAGACCCTGTGCACGAACCGCGACCTGCCGATCCAGATCTCCATGGGCAAGGGCAAGACGGATTTCGTGCTCGACGGCGCCGCGCCGCTCGAGGCGATCCGCTGCATCAACGGGCCTACCTACCCGCGGCCGTCGCCGGCGTTCGGCGACACGGCCTGGAAGCTGATCAGCCACCTGACGCTGAACTACCTGTCGCTCGCGGACACCAACCCGCAGAGCGGCGCCGAGCTGCTGCGCGAGATGCTGTCGTTGTATTCGGATGCCAACGACGTCGCGATGAACCGGCAGATCGACGGCGTGCGCAACATCGCGCATCGCGCGGTCGTGCGCCGCATCCCGATCAAGGGGCCGATCAGCTACGGCCGCGGCCTCGAGATCGACATCACCATGGACGACAACGCGTTCGAGGGCACGGGCATCCTGCTGCTCGGCGCGGTGCTCGAGCGTTTCTTCCCGCGATACGTCTCCCTGAATTCGTTCACCCAGATGCGCCTGTTCTCCCAGAAGCGCGGCGAGGTCAAGTCGTGGCCGGTACGGCTGGGCAACCGACAGATCCTGTAGCGGCGCTCGCGACGCTGGCCGAGAAGCCGTCGCGCTTCTCGCTGTTCGCGGCGCTGCGCCTGCTCGAGCAGTCGTACGCGGCGCAGCCGCGGCTCGGCGAGGCACGCAAGGTATCGGACGAACCGGTCCGGCTCGCGCAGCCGCCGTACCTGATCTTCGCGCCGTCGGAGGTCGAGAGCTTCCGCAGCGACGGCCAGCGGCCGGTGCTGCAGCAATACACGTTCGGCATGTTCGGTCCGAACGGCGCACTGCCGCTGCACCTGACCGAATACGCGCGCGAACGCGAGCGCCAGCTCGACGACCCGACGGTCAAGGATTTCGTCAACGTGCTGCAGCACCGGCTGGGCACGCTGTTCCACCGGGCTTGGGCCAACGGCGATCCGGCGTCGAACTTCGACCGTCCCGACCAGGACCGTTTCCGCACGTATGTCGGCGCGTTGATCGGCATCGCCGGCGAACCGGCGCGTGGCCGCGACGACGTCATCGATTACGCGAAGCTGCGGCGCTGCGGGCGTTATGCGCCGCAGTCGCGTTCGGCCGAAGGGCTCGAGTCGATCCTCGGCGATTACTTCGAGCTGCCGATGCGCATCAAGCAGTTCGTCGGCGCCTGGCTCGACGTGCCGGCCGACGCGTTCTGCCGCCTCGGGCACGCCGCGGACTACGCGACGCTCGGCGCGGGCGCCACGCTCGGCGCGAGCTCCTGGCAATGCCAGCACAAGTTCGAGATCGAGGTCGGGCCGCTGTCGCTCGACTCGTTCGTCGACTTCCTGCCCGGCTCGCGCGGACTGCGCGAGCTGCGCGCGCTGGTGCAGATGTACACGAACGACGAATGGAGCTGGCAGCTGCGGCTGCTGCTCACGGACGTCGCGGTGCCCGGCATGACGCTCGGTCAGGCCGGCAAACTCGGTTGGACCACCTGGCTCGGCAGCAAGCACGCGCAGGCGGACGAAGTCGTATTGCAGGGAGACGAGCGCTGGCTCGCCTGACTTGCCGAATCGAATGGGCCGGATCGAATTGGGAGTGAGAAGGCAATGAGCAACATCAGTCGCGTCAAACTGTTCGGGAAGCTGAACAGCGTCGGTTACAAGGCCATCGAAGGCGCCACCGTCTTCTGCAAGCTGCGCGGCAATCCGTACGTCGAGATGCTGCACTGGTTCCACCAGGTCCTGCAGCTGCAGAACTCGGACCTGCATTGCATCGCGCGCGCCTTCAACCTCGACGCCGCGCGCATCGCCTCCGACATGACACAGGCGCTCGACCGCCTGCCGCGCGGCGCGACCGCGATCTCGGATCTCTCCGCGCACATCGAAACGTCGGTCGAACGCGCCTGGGTGTTCTCGACGCTGAAGTTCGGCGAGTCGCAGGTGCGCATGGGCCACATCGTCGTCGCGATGCTGAACTACGCCGAGCTGCGCAATGTTCTGTACGGCATGTCGAAGGAGTTCGAGCGAGTCCGCTTGGATACGCTCACCGACGACTTCGACAAGATCTGCGCGAAGTCGCCCGAGTCCGGCATGCGCGCGCAGGACGGCACGGCGGTGGGTGCGCAGGGCGCGCCCGGGGAGGCCAGCGATGCGATCGCCCCCGCCGCGATGGGCAAGCAGGAGGCGCTGAAGCGCTTCACCGTCGACCTCACCGAGCAGGCGCGCACGGGCAAGCTCGATCCGATCGTCGGGCGCGACGAGGAGATTCGTCAGGTCTGCGACATCCTGATGCGCCGCCGCCAGAACAATCCGCTGCTGACCGGCGAGGCCGGCGTCGGCAAGACCGCGGTCGTCGAGGGCTTCGCGATGAAGATCGCGTCCGGCGACGTGCCGCCGCCGCTGCAGGACGTGGAGCTGCGCGCGCTCGACGTGGGCCTGCTGCAGGCCGGCGCGAGCATGAAGGGCGAGTTCGAGCAACGCCTGCGCAGCGTCATCGAAGAGGTGCAGGCGTCGCCGAAGCCGATCATCCTGTTCATCGACGAGGCGCACACGCTGGTGGGCGCGGGCGGCGCGGCTGGCACCGGCGACGCGGCCAACCTGCTCAAGCCGGCGCTGGCGCGCGGCACGCTGCGCACCGTCGCGGCGACCACGTGGGCCGAATACAAGAAACACATCGAGAAGGACCCGGCGCTGACGCGCCGCTTCCAGACCGTGCAGGTCGCCGAGCCCGACGAGCACAAGTGCGTGCTGATGATCCGCGGCATCGCGTCGACGATGGAGAAGCATCACCAGGTGCAGGTGCTCGACGAGGCGCTCGAAGCCGCGGTCAAACTCTCGCACCGCTACATCCCGTCGCGGCAGCTGCCGGACAAGGCAGTGAGCCTGCTGGACACGGCCTGCGCGCGCGTCGCGATCAGCCAGTTCGCCGTGCCGCCGGACGTCGACGATTCGCGCAAGCGCATCCAGGCGCTGGAGACGGAGCTCGAGATCATCGGCCGCGAGACCGCGGTCGGCGTCGACACCGTCGAACGCGCCAAGGTCGCCAACGACAAGCTGGCCGCCGAGAAGGCCAAGCTCGAGACGCTCGAGACGCGCTGGAAGGCCGAGAAGGCGCTGGTCGACAAGATCCTCGAGATCCGCGGCAAGCTGCGCGGCAGCACCGGCAAGGTCGAAGGCGCGGCCGCGGCGCCGGCGGCCACGGCCGATACGACCGGGTTGCTGGCCGAGCTGAAGAGGCTGCAGGGCGAGCTGACCGTGCTCCAGGGCGACAAGCCGCTGATCCTGCCGACCGCCGATCACCAGGCGGTGGCCAGCGTCGTCGAGAGCTGGACCGGCATCCCGGTCGGCCGCATGGTCAAGAACGAGGTCGAGAGCATCCTCAAGCTCGCCGACACGCTGGAGTGCCGCATCATCGGCCAGCGTCACGCGCTCGACATGATCGCGCGGCGCATCCAGACGTCGCGCGCGAAGCTCGACAATCCGAACAAGCCGATCGGCGTGTTCATGCTCGCGGGCACCTCCGGCGTCGGCAAGACCGAGACCGCGCTGGCGCTGGCCGAAGCGTTGTACGGCGGCGAGCAGAACGTCATCACGATCAACATGAGCGAGTTCCAGGAGGCGCACACCGTCTCCACGCTGAAGGGCGCGCCGCCGGGATACGTGGGCTACGGCGAGGGCGGCATCCTCACCGAGGCCGTGCGGCGCCGGCCGTACAGCGTCGTGCTGCTCGACGAGGTCGAGAAGGCGCACACCGACGTGCACGAGATCTTCTTCCAGGTGTTCGACAAGGGCTGGATGGAGGACGGCGAGGGCCGCGAGATCGACTTCAAGAACACGCTCATCCTGCTGACCACCAACGCCGGCACCGAGCTGATCTCGAACCTCTGCAAGGATCCGTCGTTGATGCCGGATGCCGAGGGCATCGCCAAGGCGCTGCGCGAGCCGCTGCTGAAGGTGTTCCCGCCGGCGTTGCTGGGACGCCTGGTCGTCATTCCTTACTACCCGCTGAACGACCAGATGATCGGCTCGATCGCGCGGTTGCAGCTGGGCAGGATCGAAAAACGCATCCGCGAGAACCACAAGGTGCCGTTCACGTACGACGACGACGTCATCAAGCTGATCGCCAGCCGCTGCACGGAGCTCGAGAGCGGCGGCCGCATGATCGACGCGATCCTGACGAACACCGTCCTGCCGAAGGTCAGCCAGGAGTTCCTGGAGCGCATGGTCGAGGCCAAGCCCATCGCGCGCGTGCACGTGAGCGTGGCGGACGGCGACTTCAGGTATTCGTTCGACTGAACGCCAGCGGCGCCGCGGGATCCGCCACCGACTGCACGCGCATCGCGCGCACGGCCGGCCGCTTCTCGTGGCTCTGCAGCGGCACGAGGCCGAGCGACAGCAGTTTCTCGGCGACGCCGTCGGCGAGATAACCCTCCGCGCAGGCCTGCAGTTCGCGGTCGTCGCCGCGGCCGCGTACCAGCGCGGGAAAGCCGTCGATCTCCAGCTCGTCGCCAGGCTCGGCGTCCCAGCCGTTCGCGAGGAACGCCCGCACCAGCAATCGGGCCAGCACGAACGCGCCGTTGCCCCACAGCAGCGATTCGGGCGGCGCGTCGTCCGCCAGCTCTTCGAACGCGAAGGCGTCGATCGGGTCGGTGCCCTTGCCGTAGGGCAGGCGTACGAGCGTCCGCGGTGCGGCCAGCGCGACGTGGGCGGCGAACGGCTGGCGGCGCAGGTCGCGCCAGGACTCGGCTACGGGTGCGTCGGCGGCCGGCGCGGCCGCGCCCTTCGCAAAGGACACGCGGCTCGCGAGGCGCGGATCGGCACCGCCGACGAACACGGCACCGGCGCGCCGGGCGAGGGCGCCCAAGGTCGCGAGGCGGCGCAGGCCGGCCTCGTCCGCGGTGAATAGATAGTCGCCGAGCACCACGGACCACGGCGTCGCGTCCGGCGCGCGTTCGGCGCGCGCGACGATCACGTCGTGGAGCGCGGATCCGGCGGGATCGTCGGCGTGCTCGGCGATGTCGGCGTCCATGCGCGCAGCCGAGGCGTCGAGCAGCCAGATTTCGATCTCGTCGCCGCCCTCGGTGTCGTCGAGCAGCGCCTTCACGCCGCGCCACGCGGCCTCGAGCGCCTGGAATGCCGGCGCGTGCAGGATGTCGCGCATCGTCGCCGTGATCGCCGCGTCGACCGAGGCGATGTACCGCGATTGCTCGGGCGCGATGTCCGGCACGATGTAGGGAGCGACCACGCCCGAGATGAGCTGGTGCACGACGCCGCCCGTCGGCGCCGCGTCGCGGCCGCGCGACCCGAGCAGCCGTTCGAACATGTCGCCTTCGACGACGTCGCGCGCGGCGGTCTTCGTCGCGTCGAGCAGGCTGGCGGCAGCCTGGGAGAACGTCGCGGGATTGGCGAGCAACGCGCGCTGTTCGCGCAGCGCGGAGAACACGCCCCACTCGCGGAACAGCGCGTCGGGATGCAGATCGTCGAGCGAACCGAAGCGCAGCTTCAGCCGCGCGCCGGCGAGGCCGGGCAGCTCGAGATCGAGGGACGGTTCGAACGCGCTGAACACCGCGTCGAAGTTGTCGAGATCGATCTTCACCGGCACCCAGGGCGCGCCGGCCGCCGTCGCGCCGGAGAAATTGCCGAGCACGAGCAGCGTCAGCGGCTGGTCGTCGCGGCGGCGGGCCGTGGCGGCGGGCTTGCCCAGGTCGATCTGGAATCTCACGCGGCGTTTCCTTCGGTGCTTGTTTGGGCTACCTTCTTGGCCCGCGAGCATGCGCCCGGGTTCTCCGGCCCACAACACGAACGACGAGAAGGATTCCGTGCGCGGCGAAACGAGCCCGATCGAAAAGGCCATGGAGCTGCACAAGGCGGGACGCCTCGCGGAAGCCGAAGCGGCGTATCACGTGCTGCTGCGTCAGCGGCCGAACGACGCCGATGCGCTGCACTTCCTCGGCATGCTTCGCGCGCACCAGAGCCGCTTCCCCGCCGCGATCGAGCTGATGCAACGCTCGCTGAAGATCTCGCCGAACAATCCGCACGCCTGGAACAACCTCGCCAACCTGTTGCTCGCCGAGGGCCGCGAGGACGAAGCGGAGGCCGCGTACACGCGGGCGACGCATCTGAATCCGGACATGGCCGAAGCCTGGTTCAACCTCGGCGTGCTGTTGCGGCGCAAGCGCCGTCCCGGGGATGCCGTGGTGTCGTTCCGCCGGGTGCTCGACTCCAATCCGCGCTTCTCGCGAGCGTACGAAAGTCTCGCGCTGCTGCTGTATCGCATGGGCCAGCCCGGCCTCGCGGCCAACACGTATCGCAAGTGGCTCGAGGTAGAGCCGGACAACGCGACCGCACGCCACATGGTGGCGGCGACCTCGGGGCAGGACGTGCCCGAACGGGCGGCGGACAAGTACGTCGTGGAGACCTTCGATTCGTTCGCGGGGCGCTTCGAACAGATTCTCGAGAAGCTCGAATACGCGGCGCCGCGGCTGCTCGCAGCGGCGCTGGCCGAACGCGTGCGCTTCGGCGAGAACGCGCTCGACATCCTCGATGCGGGGTGCGGCACCGGCCTGTGTGGCGTGCTGCTGCGTTCCTCCGCGAAATCGCTGGTCGGCGTCGACCTGTCGCCGGGCATGCTGGAGAAGGCCAGGGCGCGCGGCATCTACGACGAGCTGGTCGAAGCGGAGCTGTGCGCGGCCATGCGGGCGCGGCCCGCGGCGTACGACGTCGTCAACTGCGCGGACACGCTGGTGTACTTCGGCGCGCTCGAAGAGGCGATGGCGGCCGCCGCCGCGTGCCTGCGTCCCGGCGGCGTCCTGGCGTTCACGGTGGAAGCGGAGCCGGCGGATTCGTCGGAGCGGTATCGATTGCAATCGCACGGCCGATACACGCACGCCGGCGACTACGTGCGCGCGGCGACGACGGCCGCCGGTTTCGGCGAGCCCGAGATCGAGGCGGTGGTCCTGCGCAAGGAATGCGGCAAGGACGTGCAGGGCCACCTCGTGGTGGCGCGCCTGCCTACTTGAGGCTCTTGATCTCTTCGTGGACCAGCTTGGCGAGCAGCTGCGAGGCCAGCTCCTTGACCGGGACGTCCTTGATGGGCCGGCTCATCGTGCCGGTCTCGGTC